>Ga0208182_1000339_pt1 | contig 35610 bp, 29 predicted proteins | sample MalvireepMed_906_FD_184248 | JGI IMG/M metagenome (GOLD analysis project Ga0208182, IMG submission 184248) | Marine viral communities from the Global Malaspina Expedition - Malaspina viral metaG DeepMed_906 (SPAdes) (version 2) | ecosystem: Environmental > Aquatic > Marine > Oceanic | place...
CCGTATTAAATGTACGATATTTACCTAATTTGCCACACTTATAAGTAGTAACCCACCTCCGCAGCCATTTATTGGTGTGGTCTACAGAGGATTATGTCTTTTTAGAGGGGAAAATCCCTAGAACCCCCCATGTGCTTTTTCATTGATGCTTTTATAGCTGGGATCAAAGCCTCATGTTTTTCGTTAATTAAGTGGTAAAGCGCGTAGTAGCCTATTTCAACTTTATCATATCCCTGTAAAGGAAGGCTCTCTATTTCACCCAATAACAAATAATCGAGCTCACCTATCTTCATAAGCTTTTCAAGGGTCTTATATAATTCGTTGGGTTTGATTTGCGCAGAAGGAATAATCCCGAACTCATTTTCTAAGAGTCCGACATAGCCTCTGGTTGTATGCATCATATTTGATGGGTCCAAAAGCACATCGTGGTTACACGGTGATATGTTGCAATAGAGAAAAAGTTTAACGTGAGCAATCGGCCAATCTATTTTTAGAACACCTTTACGCTGTGCCTGATGTGAGCCGGCTACAAAAATGCCATCGAAATCCCCCTTTTCAAGGGAAAGAAATTGACGCTCGGCTGGGAGGGTTCCGAAGCGCAAATCGATATTCAGGTCTGTATATACTGCGGTGAAAAATTCCGCGTACTTAGCTGTAGAAGGATGGGATAAGTGGCCCAAATAAAATGTGGTAGAGAGGGCGTTTGTCGATAATGTAGATACCCAAAGCGCGAGCATTATTTTTTTAATCATAGGGTTACCAAAATCCATTTTTTACATGACAGAGTCTTCTGCAAGGTCACACTAGGTTACAGAATGATAAAAACCGCGACACACCATAATAGCTTTGCTGGCGCGTCGCATAAGTGCCTCTTTTTCAGAAAATGTTGTATGTGCTAGGGGCTGTTGTTCTTTGCTGTACATATTTCACTCAGCAATACATCGGTAGCCGCATCATTGAAAATGCCAGTGACACCATACTGGTATAATTCCTCGTCAATTTTTCATACCTCGTTGATATTGAACGATAATGTTTAATTCGTGCGAATGCATTTTCAACTAAGTGCCTATATTTATAAAGACACCAATCGACACTGTTTTTGTCTATATCTTGGCCATAATTGCGTTTCGGTATGACTGAAGTGCCTCCCTTGGCTTCAATATATTCCCGCAAAGAATCACTATCGTACCCTTTGTCGCTGACGAAAATATTTATTTCTTGCAAATGGTCAACCAAACTTTGAGCGCGAGTAATGTCGTTTCTTTGGCCTTCCGATAGCTCAAAATATATAGGAAGTCCGCCACTATCCACAGCCAAATGGATTTTCGTAGAATTACCTCCTCGGCTCTTACCTATGCATTCATTATCTGATGTCGCAGCACCTGTACTATGCTGATGGGCTTTAACAATTGAACCGTCCGCAAAAACCCAGTCATAATCAGCAAGTTTTGCTAACTCATTGAATAACATATTTAATAGACCTTTCTTTGACCACAAATTGAAGCGTCGATAAATGGCACTCCAGCCACCAAACTCTTTGAGTAAATCTCGCCAAGGGATACCAGTTCTCAGGCGGTAAAGTATTCCTTCAAAGGTCATTCTGTGTTCTTGTTTATTGTAAATGCGGCCAGTGCTCTTCATTATTTGAAGTAGCTTTTGCCACCGCTTATCAGTTAGCATTAGTCTTGGCATGGTATTGAGTTGTTAATTTATTTTTGGCGAAACGAATTATAGCGCTTTACCATGCCGGTCAAAAACTAATCACGAAAGATCAACAGGCCCTAGGGAGACAGCAAATAAGTCTCCCTAGTCAAATCTCAGGTAATGAAAAGTGGGCTCAACATTATATAATTGCTCTACTTCCTCTGCGCGACGTTTGAGAGCAACCTTCTGATTTATCGAGCCTTTATCTGACACTTCGGAGCTGCCTAGTACAACGGGTATTGCTGAAATTGCAAAGTGCTTTATGAACTCACTCACACCTCTATGCAGTGAGTTATATTCCTCGATATGTGCTCTGATTTCGACCCATTGAGACTCACCGATAGAGCCTTTAGGAATAGCAAGTACGCCAACGTTGTCGCGATTTTCACCACAAATCAGAACATCCACTACATACGGGGCCAACCGCTCAAGCAGACGAGTCCGAATCAGACCCGACCCTACCCATGTACCGCTGCTTAATTTAAATTCTTCGGCAATTCGACCATTAAACTTCAGACCAGCCGATGGCTCGCTGTCATCAATAAAATCGACGATATCGCCGGTACAATAATACCCCTCATCATCAAACATATCGTGCGTTGCATCCGGCTGATTCAAGTAACCAGGCGTGACCATCGGGCCTTTAATACGCAACTCATAACCAGTTGAATGTGGCACTAGCTTACTTACAGTACCTGGCAGCGGCAAACCGATACCAGGGTTTTCAGTGGGATAGTAGGCGGCAAAGCATCCGGTTGTAGTCTCTGTAGACCCGTACCCAGACGCAATCAGCACACGCTTTTTCGTGTATTGAATTGCCATTTCTTGCAACGCGGTATAGACCGGCGCTGCCAATGATGCGCCTCCAAACAACAGAACCCTACATTTTTCGAAAAACCGTCTGCCCAACTCAGGGCTCTGTGAAAATGCTTGCGTAAGTAGCGCAAAGCCAGCCGGTATATTAGTCAGGTATGAGGGGCGCAGTTCTGCAATATTGCGTATTGACTGCTCGAACATTCCAGGTAGCGGCTTGCCATTATCTATCCATATTGTGTACCCTAATACCCCCACAGATAACGTCACATATAGACCTGACACATGGCTCCAAGGCAGCCATTCCAACACGCCGTGCTGCCACAGTCCGGTACCCTCCATCATCCACTTTTGCTGCGCAACCGCTTGACACATCATTCGATTTGTATGCAACACAGCTTTCGGATTTCCCGTAGACCCCGAAGTAAGCATATAGGCCGTAACATCGTCAGCGGTTAGGCGCTCTGTCGCCCGCGCTAGTTCATCCGTCACTGGTGTATTAATAACATTTGCCAAAGGAATGAATGATGCGTCGATCGCCGAGTCGGCGCAAATTAGCTGGGCAGTTGGTGCGCAGGCTAGTACCGCTTCTTGAGCATGCTCACTCTGCGCAAAGATGAACCCCGGCTTTATTAGCCCTAATACGAAACGTAGCCTTTGGTAATCATCAGCAGCACCAAGCAAAGCATAACCTTCGCTTACCGGCACATATGGCGCTCCAATCGTTAGTGCCGCATGGCGAATAATTGCATGCTCAATCGAATTGTGTGAATTCACCATTATGGGAGTTTGCGCATCCGCACCATGTTCCAAAAACCATTGGGCAGCGCTATCTGCTTGACGCTTTAGGTCTGCATACGTAATGGTCTGCCAACTATCATCTGCTGTACGTTGCGCTAATGCAATCTGCGAAGGTACGTTAGCCACCGTTGCGTTAAACAAATCGATGAATCGTTCGTTATGCGACAGGCTTGGCACTGACGAAGCCAGCAATAGTGCACCGTCTTTTCGTTTTTGAAGACTAAAAGACCGGGGAGGAAAGTCGACGCTATGGTAAGGCACTGTAGAAGTTTGTACACGCATTGTTGTTGTCCTCTTTCGACTATGAATTGAGTTGCAAATCATCCGCATCCAGCCCCATCAATACTGATGCCCCAGATCGTAACGCCGCATTATGTGTATAAATGCGCGGCAAAATTCGTTTGAAGTAGAATTGCGCGGTATGTATTTTGGCACGATAGAAGCTTTCATCCAGGCAACCATCAGCCATTTTGTGTTCCGCAACACTGGCCATTCTTGCCCATAAATATGCCAACATCGCATACCCTGAGATCATCAAATAATCGTGCGCTGCGGCACCGACTTCGTCAGCGTCACCAACTGCCGAGTCGGCAACAGTGGCGGTGCACGACTGCCATATCTGTAAGGCTTCGTTCAGCGGCGCCACACACCAACACATAGATTGGTGGCGTTGCAGAGAACGAGCATAATCGAATAGACTTTTCAGTAACGGCTGCAGTAGTTTAGTGCGGCTGCCGAGCACCTTGCGGCCAAGTAAATCTAACGCCTGAATGCCAGTTGTACCCTCGTAAATAGTCGAAATCCGGCTATCTCGCACATTTTGCTCCATACCCGACTCTCGAATATATCCGTGCCCCCCCAATACTTGCAGGCCAAGATTAGCGGCTTCAACTCCCAGTTCGGTTAAAAACCCTTTACAGATTGGGGTAATCAGCGATAGCAGCTGCTCCGCCCCCTCTTTTGCTTTGGTATTTTCTGAGTATTCAGCGATGTCTAAATGTTGTGATGCAAAATAAACCAATGAGCGACTGCCTTCCGCAATAGCTTTAATGGTCATCAGCATGCGTCTCACATCGGGGTGAACAATAATCGGATCTGCCGGGCCAGTAGGGTTTTTTGTACCACTGAGAGAACGCATCGAAAGGCGTTCTTTGGCATACGGCAACGCTCCTTGATACGCTATCTCTGCATGTATCACCCCCTGCATCGCGGTGGTTATCCGTGCAAAGTTCATAAAGGTAAACATGCAGGCTAAGCCCTTGTTTGGCTCACCGATCAAGTACCCTTCAGCTTCTTCAAAATTCATCTCACAAGTTACGAAACCATGGACGCCCATTTTATGCTCTATGGAACCGCATCTTACTTGATTCCTTTGCCCGAGTTCTCCTGTCTGACTAGGCAATATTTTTGGAATAGCAAACAGTGACAAGCCTGCAGTACCGCTCGGAGCATCTTTTATACGAGCTAATACAATATGCACAATATTCTCTGCGACGTCGTGCTCTCCGCAAGAAATAAATGTCTTGGTGCCCGTGATGTTATAAGTGCCTTTAGAGTTCGCAACAGCCTTGGTACGCAGCTGTCCCAAATCGGAACCACAATGCGATTCAGTTAAGCACATTGTGCCTGTCCATTGTCCCGAGACGAGCTTGGGTAACAAGGTTTGTTGTTGCCACTTGGTGCCGTGTTTCATCAAGGTATTTATTGCCCCATGAGTCAGCCCCGGATAGCCACTCCAGGAAACACATGCTGCGCTTATCATCTCGCTTACAACCATGGATAACGATTCTGGTAAGCCTTGCCCTCCATACGCTTCAGGCACTGCCAGTAATGGCCATCCATTCGCAATATACTGTTGATAAGCCTCTTTAAAGCCGTCTGGTGTGGTAACGCCGTCGGGATGCCACTGGCATCCTTGTTCATCGCCGACGCGATTTAAAGGCGCGATGACTTGCTGCGAAAACTTCGCCGCCTCCACCATGATGGCATCGATGTCATCGCGGGTTAATGCAGATGACTTCGACAGGTTTTGGTAGTGCTGTTCGTAATGCAAAAGGTCATACAATACAAACTTTAGATCTTTTAGCGGCGCTTGATATGCAATCATTGTTTACTCCTAATAAAATGAGCGACTTAACAGCGCTCGATAAGCAATGCTGAGCCCATTCCGGTAGCTCCGCTAATTGCGACCAACCCCAATGATTTATCTCTACGCTCAAGTTCATCAAGCAGCGTAGCGATCAGAACTCCTCCTGTAGCGCCCATAGGGTGCCCTAAGGACATTGCTCCACCATTAACGTTGACGCTGTCATGATCGAGCTTGAAATCTTGTAAGAATTTTAGTGTTGGAGCAGCATAGGATTCGTTGTATTCAATTAAATCAATGTCGGGCATAGTGACGTTGCACTGATTCAGTAACATGCGCACCGCCGCGCTTGCTCCCGTTAAGACTTCCGTCACTGGGCCGCAGCACGAAGCATAACCAACGATCCTTGCTCTTGGTGAGCTACCTGACAAGTTTTGCACAGAATTGTTTCCCACCAACAGTAGTGACGCAGCGTCAACCATTGATGGTGCACTCGCTACCGTATGAAGGTGTTCAATAGAGCCGAGATGCGGATAGAATTGCAATAGAGCTTGGTCTATTCCTTGTGCGCCAAGCTCTTGAAAAAGAGGCTTTAACTGAGCTAATTGGGTAAGTGTGACATCACCGCGAACCCCTTCATCGCTGCTAACCACTTGCCCATCAGGCGTTTCAATTGGCACCACTGCGTGCTTGAAATATCCATGTTCCAACGCTCGCTGTGCGCGTTGCTGACTTTGCTGTGCAAGCAAATCTAAATCGTGACGAGTAAAGCCTTGCAAAGAAGCGACCAGATCAGCACCAATACCAATGGGCACTGAGCGTGTTTTCAATGATAATGCTGGCTCTAGCATCCATGCGGGTTTATCCGAAAAAGCGGCTACTCTTGACATTGACTCAACGCCGCCCGTCAACAACGCTGCGCACGCATTGGCTTGGATTCGTTCCGCGGCCAATCCCGTGGCGTCAAGAGATGAACTGCAAAAACGATTTATCGTTAGGGCTGGGATGTTGCCAGGTAAATTTGCGTACAACGCGCTTGCACGTGCAACATTACCCCCTTGCTCGCCGATCTGTGTGACGCAACCAAGCATTAAATCATCAATGGCTGCAATAGGGATAGACGTACGTTTAAGCAGTGCTGCATAGAGTTGATTTAATAGCTCAAGAGCGTGCACTTGGGCTAATGCACCTGTAGGCTTTGCTAGCCCTCGCGGCGTCCGTACCGCATCGTATATGTATGCTTCCATTAAAGACCCCTCCTATCTACCAATAATAAAACTGGCGCAGGTCGTTGCACTGCCACCAACGTTAAATGTTGCCATGTTGTTTGCCTTGACCAACTGACAAGCTCCCGCTTGGCCGGTTACTTGTTTGTAGCAATCAAGCATCATCCGTACCCCCGTAGCTCCAACTGGATGACCCAGACCGATCAAACCGCCACTAGGGTTGATTGGAAACTGTCCATCCATGGCTATTCGGCCATCGTCAATGGCTTGCCAGCTTTGGCCTGGGGCAGTAAGCCCCCAATGATCAATAGCCATGTATTCAGTGACCGTGAAACAGTCGTGTGTCTCGAGACCGTCGAGATCATTAACCGACAGCATTCCTGCTCGTTTGAGCGCGTCTTCGACCATGAGACGAACATGAGGAAAGATAAATGGTTGTTGCGCGCTGATACGCAGTTTTTCGGTAAGCAGCAGTGGCGCGCTACGATGGCCCCAGCCTTTGATATATGGGATCTCGTTTAACGATAAGCCGCGACCCTGTGCGTATACCCGTGCCGCACGTTCGCTAGCCAAAAAAATACACGCTGCGCCATCCGTGATCTGGCCACAATCCATTTTGCGCATACGACCTTCAATTAAAGGGTTCAGTTGATCGTTGTCACTAAAATGACCCGCTTCGATGGTCCAATTGCGAGACTGAGCAAAAGGGTTACGCGCAGCATTGTTGTAATTGATACGAGCGATTGTTTTCAAACTGTCGTAGTGCATGCCATAGCGTCTGTCATACTCCGCGGCGAGTTGATCAAACATGTGGGGCCAGGGGTAGTCACAATCTAGAGCTTCTTTTCCCGCCCATGTCGCTGCGCCTAGATACTCTGCCCCCACTTTGCCTGGTACATTGCGCATTAACTCTGCTCCAACTACACAGGCAAGCTCATAGTGCCCAGCTTGAATATCAGACATCGCAGCGAGCGCTGCCATTGAACCGGACGCACACGCAGCTTCATGCCGGCTGGTGGGAATATCGCGCAGTTCAGGGCTTACATGACCAAAAAAGCCCCCCATTAGTCCTTGTTGGCAGAATCGCTCGGCAACAAAATTACCTACATGCCCAACCTCGATTTGCTCAGGTTCAAGACCCGTTGCAATTAAGCCTTCAATGACCACTTCGCGAAACATATCAAAGAGTTCAAGCCCTTCTCGCGCCCAATTGCGCGTAAAGTCGGTTTGGGCGCCACCCAGAATATAAACCTTATTCGCGAGCATGCTATTGCTCCTTATTCAGTTCAGAAATTAGTGCATCTATCCGATCGCATCCCCAGAACAATGTCTTATCGAACACAAAGGTTGGGGCACCAAAAACACCCAACTGAATCGCTTCATCAGTCATGTTGGCTAACTGAGCTTTCCCAATCGCTAGTTGATCCGAATCACTAAGAACTTCACAAGAACCCACGGTATCCTGCAAAACTTGTTCAAGGACTGACTGGTGAGATACATCGCGTCCCGCAGCATAGACCTGCTCAAAAACACTGCGTGCAAAGGCCTGCGCTCGAGCAACAGACGTTGAGGCTAAAGCGTAGTAAACAGCCATTGCCAGATGTGCATTAAAAGGAAAGACTTTAGGTAACGTAAACGCAGTTCCCAAGCGTCTTGCCTCGCGCGACAAGTCTGCTAATAGATAACGCATTTTTGCAGATTCAACTCGCGGTACCTGATGTTGATGATGCGCAAAAACTTTACCGAGAGAGATGGGCCGCCATTGCAAACTAACCTGCTCAACTAATTCAAGTTCATTAAGTCGACTAAGTGCCAGCCACGAATAAGCTGATGAAAAGTCGAAGTAAAGTGCTATCTGTTTACACATGAGATTCACGCGCCACTAGCTCGGCTAATTCAAAACGTTGCACTTTCCCCATGGGATTGCGCGGCAATACGGTAAGCGTTTCGAGACGTTCTGGCATTTTGTATTTCGCCAACCCTGCTTGGGCCAAGTGTTCACATAACGCTTCAAGAGACGGTACATTGGCTGCGTTTTCAGGTACTACGCAAGCGCAGATGCGCTCCCCTAATCGTTCATCGTCATAAGCACACACGGCGACTTCCTTGACCGCTGGGTGTGCTGCTAACAATGCATCAATTTCGATCGGAGAAATTTTCATCCCACCTCGATTGATAATGTCCTTACAGCGCCCAACAATTTGGTAGTACAGCGCGGGATCACCACAAATTTCGACCATATCCCCTGTATGAAAGAATCCGTTTTCGTCGAAACACTCTGAATGGCTCAGGCTAAAGCTACGCTCGAAATAGCCATCAAAAATCGTTGGCCCTGCAATGAGTAGTTCTCCGGCGCGCCCAGGTTGCGTAATTTCTTCGTTGGTTTCGGTGTCAACGACTTTGGTTTTAGCAAACTCATACACTGCACCGCGCCAAGGCACATTGGGTGACCCTAGCCGCGGAAAATAGATGGCTCGTTGCTCTGGGAGCGGGCTTGTTTCCGTGGTCGACAACAAGCAAATCCCCTCATTTGAGCCATAAAAGTTAATGACCTCTACACCGTAATCTTGCGAGAATGTCTCTACCATCCAAGGTGCCAAAGGCGCAGATCCTGAACCAATTCTGCGTAAAGCGCTAAAGTCAAACTGTTGCCAAGTGGCTTGAGACTTAGCCAGTTGGTTTAGCAGCGGTGGTGGGGCGATGGTAAAATTGATGCCTTCATCTTGAAGTTGTAAGAGATAAATCTGCGGATCGAGCGGGTGATGTAAATATAACGTCCCGGCCATCAAAATTGACGGATACAAAAAACCACCGATTGCCGCCATATTAATAAGAGGAAAGGGGTTCAGCAAACGATCACCAGGGCGATAGTCGCAAGCATCAACCTCTGCCGCTGTTGTCGCAAGCCACATATTATGAGAACGAGGCACACCTTTTGGGGTTCCAGTGGTTCCTGATGTCCAGCAAATAGTAATTATTCGGTTAGCATTGTCTAGCTCCTCGCCCTGAGTCGATTGCAAGCGGCGCAACGCATCTAAATTTGAGGTCTGAGTAGCGTCCAATATCCGATAGGACGCTTCTTTTGGTCCGTAGTAGCAGAGTACATCGAATCCAAGTTGCTCAGCATTATTGGCCAGATCATAGTCTCGAAACGTTTGTGTGGTAATAAACCACTTAGTATTGAGCGTAGCAGCGATATTGGTTAGCTCATGCTTGCCATATTGAATTGGTACTGGTGACAAGATGGCCCCAATCTTACTGGCCGCGTAATAAGTAATGACCAACTCAACAATGTTCGGTAGTTGAACGATTAGCTTGTCATCAGTCTTTACTCCGTATGCGAGCAATTGCTGTGCAATTCGGTCAGATTCAATAGCAAGAGTTTGATAGTCAATTCGCCTAGCATCCTGACCAGTTAACGCGTTACGATTCGGTTGATCCGCCACGGCAAGGCGCTCAGGAAATTCATCAACTGCCTTCGCTAATAGACTGTGTAGGGTTTCATGACCCCACCAACCTTTTTCGGTGTATTCGTCAATACGTGATTGTGGTGAAGTAATCATAGTAATTATCCATTATTCTGTTTGGTGCTTTGGTAATCTTGATGGAGCTTTTTGACAACATCGGCAACGGATTGGATGCTATTGATAGCGCCAACACCTTGCCCTGCAGCCCATATATCGCGCCAACGTTTACGGTCATCAGCAGCTTTAGCCAAATCAATTTCGCCAGCTTGAGGCATATTCTGTGGGTCATAACCAGCTTGCGCCAAACTTTGCCGCAACCAATTGGCCTTCACGCCTGTGATGGCATCTGAACACACAATGTCATCCGCACCCGCTTCAACAATCATTTGCTTGTAGGGCACAACGGCCATGCTTTCTTCGGTCGGAATAAAGCGAGTGCCCATATAGACGTAATCTGCACCCAGCACTTCTGCGGCACGAATACTGCGCCCGGTGGTTATTGCACCTGACAAGATAATTTCACCATCCCAAAAGGTGCGCACTTCATCGACAAATGCAAAAGGAGAAATTTGCCCCGTGTGACCACCGGCTCCGCTGCACAATAATGCCAAACCGTCTACGCCAGTTTCAGCTGCCTTTCGCGCGTAAGCGGGAGTGTTTACATCTGCATATATTTTGCCCCCGTAAGCATGAACTTTATCAACTGCTTGGCGAGGGCTGCCCAACGCACAGATAACCACTGGAGCGCGGTATTTTATTGCCAACTCTAAATCTTGCTGCCAGCGCGGATTGGAACGATGCATGATCAAGTTAATCGCCCACGGTGCGGCGTTTGGGTCAGCATCAAGCGCGGTAGAAATCCTGAGCAACCAATCCTCTAGTTGCTCAACCGTCCGTGCATTAGGTGTTGGAAACGATCCAACAATTCCGCTACGACAAGCTGCGATTACCATCTCAGGGCCAGAGATTAGAAACATCGGCGCTTGAATAACCGGCAAGACTAAGTCAGATTTATCGAGTTGCTTCATAAAAGATGCTGTCCCTTATTGAAGTCAGAAGGTGGCAAGTTGCTGCCCGCAACATGCAGGCAGCTACCATCAACTAGAAGTTATAAACCAATTCAACCCCATAGGTCCGAGGGATTGAGTCGAACCGCAGATAAGAGCCAAAGATGTTTCGGTCAACATAAGGGCTGTATTCGTCGGTTAGATTGCGGCCCCACAAGGAAACCTCCCAGGTGTAGTCGTAGGACATTAAGCTCACGCGTGCATTAACGTTTGAGACGCTGTCAACGTAGCCGAAGCTGATGACATCGCCATTTGCTAAGGTGCGCGTTTTTTCCTCTTGGTTGTTACTGTCGATGTAGCGATCACCGGTGTAGGAGTAGTCCACCCGAAACCTTAATTCGGCGTCAATCGCATCGATGGGAAAATAATACTGGCCACCTATATTAAATGTAGTGTCCGGCGCGCCAGCTAATCGAGCGCCAGATAAGTCAATAACGTTGCCATCTTGGTCGGTTCCGCCACCTGGAAATGACACAAACTCGGCATCGAGCAGGCCAAATGACGAGGTCACTCTAAAGTTATCCGACAGTTGCGCCACTAGCTCGATTTCTAAACCTTTGGTATCTACTTCAGAGGCATTACCAATGATTGCGGCCCCTGCTACTGATCCGCTGTTTTCCAAGAACTGCTGTACCTGGTAGTCGTCGTAATTAGCGCTGAATACGGAGGCCGTATAGGTTAAGTTACGACCAAATGCAGACCCTTTAACACCAACCTCATGGCTGACTACGGTTTCTTTGTCGAACTCCAATCCCAAAGCAAACTGGCTAGTGGTGATGAAATCAACGTTGAAACCGCCACTTTTATACCCAGAAGAAGCTCGGTAATAGAAATTCGTTTCGTCATTCAGCGCATACAACAAACTGACTTCAGGCGAGAAGTGCTTGTCGGTACGTTCGTCTTGATAGTCGCCATTGTAGAAGTTGAAAGCCGCGTTAAGTGTTACTCCCACACCTAGCACATCAGACGCAGAGTCACTGGTGTCCGACATCCAATCAACCGTTTTCTTTTCATGCGAATAACGAGCACCAAAGCCTAGAGTCCACTTTTCAGTCAAATCATACGTACCGTTTACATACGCAGCGTATGTCCGCGTATCAACCACACCATGTGTGTTAAGTACGTCAAAGTCATCTCCCGGATACTCCAAAGTACCACTGGTATAGAACGGATGTGTTGGGTCGCGATGGCCTACGGCGTTGCGGGTGCTTTCGCCTTTTTGGTCATAAAAATACAATCCCAATACATATTGGAGCTCACCTTCACTCGGTGAAATATACTGAAACTCTTGTGAAAGTTGACGATACTCATCGGTGTAATCAAGCTCTGCATTACCATTGATACCAAATGCAAACCCGACCGTAACAGGTGTGCCAGGTAACATCCCTGCGACATAAGAAATCCCTGCATCGAGATCGCCTTGGTAGCGACTGTATGTGTCACGCAGCGCTGAAATAGATTTGACCATGCCACCATTTAACAGATCCCAATCGACCGTCACAGCACCACCTTTTAACTCGCGATCTTCAATAGGTTCAAACTCATTGATAGCAGTGTATTGGTCTGTCGTTGGAGTCAGTGTTCCCAATGGGCTCGCAAAGGCACTTCCTGTGTAAGGGGCTCGCTCAGTATCCATTCCATCTAGGGCAATATTTATATCTACGCGGTCGGTTAGTATTGACTTCAGTTGTAATCGGTAACTCAAACTATCTTGTTCGCCGATAGAAGAACTTGTTGGCAGGTTATCGACATACCCATCGCGAGTTTGTTTGTTAACAGAAAGTTTGGCAAACGTTGAGTCACTTAGTGGTACGTTGACTGACGCTGCAATACGGCGGGAAGCGTAATTGCCGATATCGACTTTTACTTTGCCAGAAAATTCCTCATCCGGCGCTTTAGTAATCATACTAATTGCACCTGCAACGGTGTTTTTGCCAAACAAAGTTCCCTGCGGCCCTCGTAATACTTCGATACGCTCTACATCAAGAATGTCTTGATTTGTGGCAGGCGATTGCCCCATATATACCCCGTCGACATAAACACCGACCCGAGAATCAAACCCAATGTTGCGACTCGACGAACCAACTCCGCGAATAGTGATGTTGGTTTTATAACTACTGCCTTTGGACATTTGCAAATTCGGAATGTACTCATCCATTTCTTGTAATTCGCGCAAACCGGTTTGCTCAATGGCCTTTTCGTTCATTGCAGCTACCGATACAGGCACTTCTTCTAAGTTCTTTACCCTTTTTTGCGAGGTAACGATGATTTGTTCGATTCCTTCGCCTTTGTTTTGCGGCTGTGCCAGCGCATTTTGAGTTCCACCTAACAGCGCCACGGCAACTGACGCTGCTACGATAGTAGGGTTTCCTAACCGGTTATTGCGTATTTTTGTAGTCATAATATGTGTTACCCACTAGTTTCGAGTTCATTGACATTGATAAGATTCAGCACTGTCTTTTTGCTTACCCACCAATACTGTTTGTTGTGGGAACGAGCAAATCCTGCGTTGTCTGGTGCTTTCTGAAGTCGTTTGATGTACATCCAAATAATTGGGAGCTTGGCCGCTCTCAACCCATTGGTCTATTAATGCAACCGGGTTAAACTCATCCGGTGCATGTCCTGGCAATTCCCAACAATGCCCGTGTCCTGGCACCATAAAGAATCGAGTACTCTGTTTTGACAGTACGCTTGGTGTCGTATTGAGCACCTCTACCGCGTATTGCTTAGCTCTTTCTGGCAAAATAAGTGGGTCTGATAACCCATGAAAATACAACAGCTTGCCCCCAGAGTTAGCAAAATCTGACAAGTCTGTTTGAGTGGCATCAAGGTTTTCACCCGCGGCGAGAATCCGAGCCATCTCTTGCTCCAAATTAAGCTGATGAAAGTCGAGCGTCTGTTCTGGAAGGAGTTGATAGACAATTCTAAGGTAGCCCAATGCAGCGCGCTCACCCCACCCCCAAGATTCGCCATTGCCGGTTACCCAAATTGCCCACAAATGTTCTGAACCGGGAGGCAACCCCGCGAAGACTTGCTTGCCGTCTAAATGAGCTCCTTGATAGAGACGTTCAATTGCATATAGTTCTGACTCAGTAAAACAGGTGCCTGCGGCGTTCTCGGTGCCACACTGCAAGTGCGCCAATTTGGGTTTACATAATTGCGGTTGATTGATGATACCGTCATGCAAACCATCCAGCGCATCGCATTGAGCGAGCACTTGTTTAGCAAGAAATGGCAGCTTTTTAGCATCGATAACAGGCTGTAGATTTTTGTCCCGAGTGGTTTGCAAGAGCCACAATCCATGCACCCCGGCGTTACCAGAGAGGTCCATAATAGCCCCTCCAGCAGCAATCCCATCAAATAAATCTGGGTAGTGTTGTGCGGCATATAAACCTAACCGTCCACCATTCGAACACCCCGAAAAGTAAGTATGTTTAGGTCTTTTTTGCCATGCGGTTTGCAACATATTTTGTGCCACCGCTACTGTCAATGGCATCCATGCCCCAGCAAATAAACGAAGTAACTCCGGGTTTCCGATTGCCCATTGTGTATCCCAACTTGCTCCTTGGTGGCCACTATCTGTAGTTATCGCCGCAAAGCCGTCTTTCAATGCGGCATTGATTGAATTTGACATACCGGGTTTATCAGCGAGCACTGTGCCACAAAAGCCGCCGCAGCCAGCTACAACTAATTTGTGATTCCAGCGCGCCGGGACCCGCAGAACAAACCCGATCGTTTCGGCAATTCCACCCTCAATATGGCAGTAGGCCGGCATGTCATGCTGCAGCTCAACCCATGAGGAAAGCGCAACATTTACATCCATACCATCGGAGGTGTATGACCCAAGTATAGTTGCGCAAGAAACACTACTCGTTTCGTTTAGCGCAGACTCCGCCCCTTCAGCTAGCGCCGCGGCGAAGAAAAATGCTACCAATACAAGTGAAATTGAGTACATAAATGTAAATCAGTTGTTACTTTCATAACAAGACCTTAAAATAATAGGTATGTTTATGCAAGTATAAAAGTTAAAAAAGATTTTGCCGACAGGGTTTGTTGAATCAGGTAGTTAACATATGCTTAACGTCACACGTCCAATCTTTTCAGATCCGCCTGTGGGGCTCTATGAAAACGGAAAATGAAGCCATGAGTGAAACATTCAGAACCAAAGCAAGCTCGATAAATCGAGCGCTCGATCAAATTGGAGATAAATGGTGTTTAGTGATTTTGCAGGAAATATTCTGGGGAATTCGAACATTTAATGAATTGCTTAACGCCAGTGGAATGTCGAGAGGTGTTTTGTCTAACCGCTTAAAATGGCTGCAAAAAGTGGACTGTTTACGCAAACTCGTACCGCCAGACAACCCAAGACGCCCTACCTACCACTTAACGACTAAATCGACAGAAATATATAGCCTCGCATTGATGGCGACCGCTTGGGAAAATCGTTTTTTTGCTCATAAGGGCATTCGGCGTTTAGTGTTGACTCATCAAGTTTGCCAACAAACATTTACCCCACAATTGTGCTGCGTAAAATGCGACAAAGAAGTACAAGCAAAAGATGTTACCTACCGCCCCGGTCCTGGTTTTCAACTAGATGATAGAGCCAAAAAAGTGCGCCGCAGGTCTAGTGTGGAAACGACTTTAGGACCGAATAGCCTGAACCCCTACTTGAACTTAATCGACATTATTGGAGATCGCTGGACTGCCAATGTCATAGCGCTTGCTTATCATGGTTTTAAACGTTTTGACCAGTTTCACGCAGAATTGCCAATCGCGACAAATTTACTTTCTGACCGCCTGAAATACTTGGCGAACAAAGACATTTTTATTCCAGTACCTTACCAAAAAAAACCAGTTCGATACCATTACCACCTATCTGAAAAAGGATTAGCAATGTTTCCATTTTTCATTGCACTTTTACAGTGGGGCGACAAGTGGTGTAGTGATGAGACAGGTGCACCTGTCATTACCAACCATACCCCGTGTCAACACGATCTGTTCGCAGTTGTCAGGTGTAGTCATTGTCAACGCGATATTAACCCAAAAGAAGTGACGTTTGAGTGGATTGAACATTAGATTAACATTGAGATGACGGGTCAGTGGCACTAGCTCAAACCTTTATTTCATATAGCTTCCACCAGATCACTTGCATTAAGCTACTTATGAATGCACACTATTATGTATCTATTCTTAGGGTCTAATTTGCGGTGCAATCTGAACGCTCCAACTCCTCGTCGAAAACAAAAAAACTGATTAAAACTTGCTCAATATGGCGCGCGCTTGAAATCGTTGGTGACACACCAACGCTGCTCATATTAGAAGCATATTGGCTCGGTGAGCGGCGGTTTGACGGTTTTTGCAAGCAAACAGGGTTACTAAAAACTGTCGTGAGCGATCGCTTAAAGCGCCTAATCAACAATAACTGCTTAGTAAAAATAGCTTATTGTGAGCGCCCTCGACGTTACGAATACAAAGCAACGGAACAACTTATAGACTTTCATCCACTTGCACTAGCAATGCTACATTGGGAACGAACGTGGAACAGAAAGCCAGGCAAAATATCCGTTACCCTCACCCATAAGCATTGTGGCAATGAAACCAACCCAATTCCGGTTTGTAAGTGTTGCCGTACGCCTATTGATCCTCGCCAGGTTGCCTGGAAAACAGGCCCTGGGGTTGGCTATATGGAGGCTGAGTACAGCCGTCGCCGCCGCCAGTCAGCGGCCACAGAACACGACACCCGATTGTTTGATGAAATAATTCAAGTGATCGGAAACCGTTGGGCGACGTTAATCTTGCGATCATTGTTCAGTGGCATCAATCAATATCAAGAAATCTTGCAAGATACTGCCATGGCAACCAATATTCTCTCGGATCGATTGGCTGAGCTTTGCCAAAATGAGTTAGTGGTAAAAATACCAGTGCCGGAAGACTCACGCAAAGTTCAGTACAAACTAACTGAGAAAGGCATGTCCATCTACCCAATACTATTGACGCTATTGCAATGGGGTGACAGGTGGCGGCCGGCACCAGAAGGGCCACCATTATTATTGACGCATACTACTTGCGGTAACCCACTCGAGCTTGAGATGGCTTGCTCGGTTTGCGACACCGAAATGTTGCCAGCAGATACTCAGTATCGCTGGCAATAACCTTACTCTGGCCATGTTGCAATTTGGCTGGGTTTCATCCAACAGGCATGAAATCCAGGTGGTACACGTTCAGGCAATGTGATTCTCGCTACTGGCCCACTGCCGATATTTTGTGCATCAAACACCTGCAGTTGCTGCGTTTTATTGCCATCATTCCAACAAAAAATGATTACGTAGCCATCATCCTCGGCCTTGGCATTATCTTTTGGTGCAAACCATGGCTCGCTATACCAACAATTCTCTGGCCCATCGCTCCAATCGGCTTCTGACTCACCCGTTAAGGTGTTCATTTTTCGCAATCCAGTCCAACGCAACATACGGGGATCGTGGTCAACTAAGTAGGCAAACTGAGAGCGAACCCCGGTATATGAACTATTTAAACCGGGAAACTCTACATTATGCTCTGAGTTTAAACAGTGCTCATGGGTTGCTCCGGTTTTTAGATTCATTCGGTAGCACCACAAACGAGCATCCATTTGCAATGTTGCAATCATCTTTGCAGTGCGCTCTTCGTCTATTGAGCCATCAGCCTTCTTCGCCGGCATATAGCGACACGCCACCATGACCACTTCATCACCCTCTTCCCAACTGTTCACCACATGGTAAAGAAAGCAAGATGAGAACTCGAACCAGCGTATTGTATCTGACTTGCCAAAACGCGGAATAACACCAAATCGAATTGGCAACGATGAGTCGAAACGAATTTTGTGCCTTCCAGCTCGTAAAGCATCTTCGTCATGATACACAGGAACATCATGCAAAATTGAATAATTGGTCGTGACGCCCATGTCATGCATGAGTCGATCTCCCGGCAATTCAATCGGTACATGATGAACCAATTCACCCGCTTTATTCACGACCCCATAACTCATATGCGGTTTTTCGGTGAAATAATCAAAATACATTAAGTCACCGGTTCGTTCGTCCACTTTTACGTGTGCCGACATACCTTTACCATGCCCAGCTAAATACTCTGGCGCCGCACGAACTGTGCTAAGTGAAATCGGGTCGACAATATATGGCGTACCCGCCAAGTACCAACTGGCAACCGCATAGCCAGCATGACCGATAACGTCGGTATTGGCGGCATCATTCATCGGTTTGTCGCGGGAGTCCTTTACGGTATTCATTACTCCCCAATGCACTTCTTCTCCAGCCGCATCGTTCTTAAGCCAACCTTCGGTTCGTATCCAGCGGTTTCGATAGACCACTTTTCCGTTTGAAAAGCACGCAGAGTGAATCATACCGTCACCGTCGAAATAGTGATGACTCCCTTTGGGTTCAAAACGTGGGTTTGGTCCATTGCGCAAGTAAACGCCGCTTAGATCTTGCGGAATTTTCCCTTCCACTGGTAGGTCTTGCAGGGTCTGTTCAGTGGCAATTGGCGCATAATTACCAGTAATCTGCGGCCCATGATTCAAACCAAACGGGGCTTCAACGTTCGATATATATTCACTCATAAAAACTCCATAACACTTGTTTGTGTGATTGCCAGAACTTCACACAGAACCTAAGTACGATTATGCAAGCATTCTGGCGGGTTATAGATGCCATTTCAAGGGCAAATTGTTAATAGATTGTTACTATATGACGCCTAGTTTCGCGAGTTCGGCCTGTTGCTCGTTGCTATAGCCCAGCTCAGAGAGAATTTCAGTTGTATGCTGTCCTAAGCTTGGAGCCGGCGAAACAGCCTCAACAGGTACTGACGAATAACGTACAGGGTGGTTTGCAACCGGTATTGCTTGTTCAACGCCGGGGTACTTGAGCTTGGAAAAAAACTCCCCTTGTTGCACATGTTCGTTTTGCAGTACCTGTTGCGGTGATAATAATTCTCCGCAAGGTATCCCAGCGTTCGTCAGCGTCTCGACTACTTGAGAGTTCGTCCGCTCTTGACACCATTCATTCATTCGTTGGGAAATTTCCGAGCCATGATCGCCACGTAACTGATCCGATTCAAACCGTTTGTCGTCATGCCATTTAGCCTCTTCTATCAAATTCGCCCAACGTTTATATAACCCAGCTCCAACCACCTGAACCGTCACCCACCCATCTCGCGTTTTGAAAGAATCGGTGGGGCCGTTGTACTGACCGCGCGTACCAGTCCCTTGCCGTCCAAGATTCAGCGCCGCCTCTTCCATTAATGCTGCGTTGTTAAAATTTAACGCCGTGGATAATAACGATCCTTCAACCACTTGCCCCTCACCAGTTAGATTGCGATGCATGATCGCCGCTAGCGTGCCAAAAGCACACAGCGCCGCCGTTCCAAAATCACAATAGGGAGCAAACGATTTAGCAGGTTGCTGGGGCTCACCACTAAGATACATGGCCCCAGACATTGCTTGAGCGACGGTATCAAAGCCACCACGTTGTGCATAAGGCCCTACGGCACCAAATGCCGAACCTGTAGTCAGAATGATATCTGATTTAGCTTTGCATAGATTCGCATAATCCAAACCAAGCTTGACTAAGGCCTGAGCGGGCAAATTAGCCACCACCACGTCAGCGGTAGCAACCAACTGTTGAATGATTTTTTGTCCTTGCTCGGAACGAGGGTTGAGAGTCATTGCGCGCTTATTACGACCAAGTTGAATATAATAAGCCCCTTCGCCCTGATCACTGATCGGTACTGTATAGCGGTCTTCTCCACCATCCGGTTTTTCAATACGAATGACATCTGCGCCGAGATCCGCCAATAAGGTAGCGCAATATGGACCGGCAATGTAGCGCCCAAAATCTAGTACTCTTATGCCATTGAGTAAACCACTCATGCTTTAACCTTCTCAACGATAGTGACCGTTGTAGCGCCTTCTTCAACTCCCAGAAAACCACCACCGTTCTCCGCGATACCGACACGGGCTCCAGCGACTTGTCGAGCTCCACACTCGCCACGCAATTGTGCGCAAAGTTCATATAATTGAGCTAAACCCGTTGCGCCCACTGGATGGCCTTTCGCCAATAGTCCTCCTGACGGGTTGACCGGTTGATGACCGCCAAGCGCAAAATCGCCTGCACGTAAACGCTCTCCCACGTTTCCAGGTTCACATAGGCCTAAGTTTTCGATTTGTTGCATCGTCGCATAAGCCGTCGCATCATGAACCTCAATTACATCAACCTCTGTTGGTCCAAGACCGGCCTGCTCATAGGCCAAATTTGCGGCTCGACGCCCAATATGCTGTTGATAATCAAATTTGTCACGTGACGTTGTGCTGAGCAAAGCACAGGCAGAAATTTTCACGGCTTTAGAGCGCCCAAGTTGTTTCAGTTTCTCCTCACTGCAGAGTACTACTGCCGCCGCACCATCACTGACCGGCGCGCACATCGCGCGGGTAAACGGGTCGACGATGGGCTTATCATTGAGTACCTGCTGAACAGAGAATGCAGTACGATATTGTGCCTTCGGATTATGCTTACCATGACCATGCGTATTCGCAGCGATGCGCGCAAAATCTTCCTGAGTACTACCAAACGTCTGCATATGCGCTTTTGCTTGAGCTGCATATAAATCCATAAACAGACTTCTTCCCACTCCAGGGAGTTCGCCACCAATTTCAACGATATAATCCAAAACCCCTTGCCGATCATGAATATCAGTCCCACCCGCAAACGCAGCAGCTACCTGCTCTTGACGATCTGGGAAAACCATCTTTTCGGTTCCAACTACCAACGCTAGTTCTACCATTCCGGCTCGAATGGCGTTCATGGCTTGCAAAACTGCTGTAGAACCCGAAGCGCAGGCATTTTCGATATTTACAATAGGCACCCCTTCGATACCTGCATGCTTCAATGCAATTTGGCCACGAATGGTATTTTGCCCTTCTAACATTGGTTGTCGTGTATTAGAAAACCATGCGGCCTGAATATCTTGTGACGTGACACCGGCATCTGCTAAAGCGGCATTAGTCACGGATGCAGTTAGGCTTTTAACAGACTCATCGAAACGTTTGCCAAAGTGAGTCATACCAATACCAACAATATAAACTGGCGCAAGCATGCTCACATGACCTCAACCGAAGGGCGACGATTCTGTGCTATGCGAAAACGAGAAGCTACAAAGGCTAAATCAGCTAAGCATGCATTCCCAGCCGCATTTAAACCAGTCACATGATAGTCACTATACGCCGCGGCAAAGTTAATCCACATCGCGCCAGTTAAGTTAATGCTTAGGTTTGCGCCGGCATAAGCGTATCGGTCGACCCAAAGGTCAATAAATTTGTCGCTCGTGGAGTAGAGGTAACAGGATATAGTTCCTCTAGTCTGAGCCAGGTGTGTTGCTTGGTTTGCTGCAGCATCTCCATCCTCTGTAGCAACAATATAAAGTACTGGGCCGAACCGTTCTTCCGCATATAAATGTTCGTGCTCTGAACTGGCAACGATGACTAGCGGTGTCATTGTGCGAGCATCAGGAAAATCAGGGTGACGATAAGGCTTAGCTTCGCGTAATATTCTTAAGCCCTCTTGGCGAGCAGTTGCGGCGGCAGTTGCAACAACCTCAATGCTAATATCCCCCTGAACTGCCCCCATAATTGCTGCCGCGGTCGCAGGGTTATCAGCAATGTCATCAATCTGAGCAACCAACTGCGAAGCAACATCAGCAAATGAAACTTTACCTTCGGCAGTTTGAACACCACCTTTGGGTACAAAAACAACTTGTGGGCTAGTACACATTTGTGCCGAGAACAAACACGTAGCTCGAGCTATGGCTCGCGCAGTTTCTTGCAATGAGTCGACCGACTCAATCACCACGCTGTTAACCCCTGCGGTTTCGGTATACAACAATTTTTTAGTTACATTATTTTCAAGGTAACTACCGTACTTTGGACTACCTGTAAAATCGATGATTTGAACTCTGGGATCATCAACGTAGCGGCCTGCAATAGGGGCATCTTTGCGGTCTACCGCTAACGTCACCAAGTTAGGGTCGTAGCCAAATTCGACAAGTATTTCTCTACAGGTTTCTACCACCATCGCCATGGGCAGCACTGCAATTGGATGCGGCTTGATAACAACTGGGTTGCCGGTTGCCAAACTTGCAAAAAGAGCTGGATAAGCATTCCATGTAGGGAATGATGCGCAACATATTACCAAGCCAATCCCTCTGGGAACCAAAGTATAAGCCTTCTGTAAGGCAATATCTTCACGCCCAAATTGGCGCTGATAAGTGGCGTTTGGAATAACGTTTTCCATGGCTTGTGACGCATAGGCAAGTGCTTCGATACCGCGATCCAGTGCGTTTGGCCCTGAACCACTGAACGCCTGCGTATAGCTTTGCCCCGCTACATGCATGACAGCATGCGCCATTTCGAAATTACGTTCATACATACGTTGGGCAATTTCCAAACAAATCGCCACACGCAACTCAGGGGCAGCTTTGCCCCACTTAGCACTGCCCTGCTGTGCAGCAGTAAGCAGTTGCTCAGGGTCACAGACCGGGTATTGAATGTCTAGTGGCCGCTGTGTAAAAGGAGATACTTCTTCACCGTGCCACTCAACAATGCCGGGCAAGTCTAAGTTAAACTTTTTACCAACCTGCGCTTCAAAACATTTCTTCCCCGCTGCAGGCTTTTCGTTACCGTGAATTTTGCTCGACGGTGAGTCTTTAAACGGGCTCCAACTTCGCCTCGACATAATAGCTTCCCGAGCAGCACTTAGTGTCGCTTGATGCTTTTGGATGAGTCGAGATTCTTGTTCGTTTATTTTGCCCATATTAATGCGTTTCCAAGCCAACTTTAGTAAGTATGTTTACACAAGTGAGTATGGTTATGCAAGTATATCAATCAAAAATAGACGGACCATGCTTTTGCTTGTTGCGCCAGTAGCGTTTTCCAGCCGCATACCGCTACCAATCTTTGATTAAGTGCTATAGGTGATTACGTAGGAAGACGCCAAGGCCATGCCAACGAGAACTGAAACGAATGATCACAGAGAGTTGAAACTTGCTCTGAATTAAGTGTGGTTAGCACGCACCTTGATGGGTAGAAACTAGATTACGACCTTTGTGTTTCGCTGACTAGAGTGCACTGTCGGCTTTACTAAATAGGTCTCGCCAACTGTACAACATACCGGTTGACGCGGCGATGCCAATACTCACCGTGGTTTGAATCTGTTGCCCTGCGTACTCGACTCGTGCCTCAGCAACCTTTTTGAGTAACCGTTCGGCTACCCGATGAGCTTTGTCTGCGCTGAGCCCCAGCATCAAAATAGCAAACTCTTCGCCGCCGAGTCGACCGAACAGGTCGACGGATCGTATCTCTGAGCGTGGACAGTATTAACGCTTCGTAGGGGCGTATATCACCTTTATAATTTTGTTCATAGCCACAAAACTGTCATCATGGCGTTTTATAGTTTGAGCTAACCCTACGCAATAGAAAAACATTTTGTGGAAGCTGTTCTTTTCTCTTCACTTTATCGCAGTTATTGGAAAACTTTGTGCCAGAAGTTAAGGGCTAACTTTGGCGAAGGGCCGCCCGATCCAGAAGACATTACTCAACAAGCTTTCATAAAATATCGCCAGCAAGCGGCAAGTAAAAACATCGAGAACCCTCAAGGCTATTTGTATACGTTGGCAAAAAATCTCTATATTGATCAGTATCGCTCACAAAATCGATACGATGGTTTAATTGATGATGTGTTTGCTGACCTTGCACTGGAGCCCATCAATACAAATTCTTCCGAAGATATTGCGTTAAAAAATGAAAAATTAGCTGTGATTGATGACGTAATAGCCGCGTTGCCAGAGAAACAGCGTTTACTTATAAAAGCCAACCGAATTCACGGAGAAACCTACCACCAAATATCAAAGCGCACCGGATACTCAGTATCGAACATTTGTCGCACGCTAGAATTGGTGAATAAGGCATTACAAGAAGCGGTAGATAATTGGGAAAATGGCCATCCACCACACTTTTGAAAAGAAGCGTCGCAATGACAGAAATTGAAAAGCAAGCCAATAAGTGGCTAATTCTTCTTCATAGTGGCGAGGCTTCACAACAAGACATCCAGGCATTCAAGCAGTGGCTTCAAGTCTCTTCATGTCATGTTGAAACATACAGACACGCTGAATCATTGTGGCGGATGACTCGTTATTCGGAATCGTTATATACAACTCACACAACCCGCTCTAGCCGCAAAAGTACATATATGTTGAGCACTATGGCAACTGCTGCATTATTGCTAATCGCATGTGTGCTTTTTTTTCAGTTACAGCCTGTTTCTCCCATGCAAGGCGAGCGGCTACTCACCACTGATGTAGGGCAAATACAAACCTTTACACTTGCTGATAACTCTTCGGTTACTTTGGGGGGAGACAGCAAGGTCAGCGTGTGGTTTGAAGAAGCTCAGCGCAGCACTCGTCTTATTAAGGGTGATGCCCTGTTCGATGTTCAACACGCCCCCCAGCGTCCCTTTGTTACTTACATTGATGATGCGCAGATTACGGTGTTGGGTACGCGCTATGACGTACAGAAAAGGCCTTATCAAAACAGCGTTACGGTGGGGCACGGAAAGGTTAATGTAGCCAATAATCGTGAGGAGGTAAGTCTCACTCCAGGCCAAAAAGTAAACCTTGTTACCAATAAAATTGGTAAGGTTTCGTATGTTGAGCCTGATTTTTTTGCGCAATGGAAACAGCAACGTTTTGCCTTTTCTCATCATACACTAGAAGACGTAGTATCGGTTATTAATCGCCACAACTTAACGCCGGTACGAATTGCCACACCCACTTTACGGACACTTCGTGTTACCGTCGCTTTCTCGGCCGTGCAGAGTTTTCAGGTATTGGAAAGTTTGGCACAGCAATATGAATTCGATATCAAAAAAACGCCTTCTGAAATCCTACTTTTTTAGTGAAGTTTTTATGAAGCTTTAATGAATGGTGAAAAATATAGGTTTCGCAAACGTTAGGTAAGTAGCACATGTTTTAACTACTTAAAAATGGAAGAACCTATGTTTACACATTCTCGCTTTACACCTATTTGCTTAGCGTTGGGCGTTGCCCTAAGTTCTGGCTCATCTTGCGTTTATGCTCAGTCGACCAATACAGTAACGCTGACAGATGCAATTAGTCGTTTATCTGCTCAGTACAAGGTTGTTATTCTAACTACCATTGCAGATAGTGATTCTGTAAAAGTTCCACCGGTTACTGCTTCTGTGACTATAGAGCAAGCGCTTGCAACTATGTTAGCGGGAACTGAATTGGAGGTGATAAAAGATGGTAAAGGTTCTTATGTTATTCAAACCAAGTCATTAAAAAAGACAAGTGAAACGTCACAGGAAGCGTTAAAGAAAGCGAGCTCCACTGAGCCCACTATGACATTGGGGCAAATTGAAGAAATTGTCATAACAGCGCAAAAAACTTCTCAGAACCTGCAACAGGTGGCTGCTTCTATCTCCGCAGTGAATGGGGAAAATCTAGAAAAAATGAATGTGAACAGCGTGTTTGATCTGTCTGGTAAGTTGCCGGGGCTAGTAATGACCAGTGTTCAAGGGTATCGACCTACTGTCTCCATTCGCGGGATCGGCAATGAAATTCCTGACAACGCAGGAACCAAGCAGGCTGTTGCATTTCATGTAGATGGCGTTTTCATGGCAAATGATTATGCACTTCTCGCGGACATGTCTGATGTTAGCAGAATCGAGATGACGCGAGGGCCAGACGGTACACTTTACGGTAACAGCTCTACCGGCGGTGCTATTAATTTAGTGTCTCACAAGCCTCAACACGACGAATTATTTGGGGCTATGAGCTTCGCAGCCGGCGCATATTCTCAGCAGGAAGCAAGAGCAATGGTCAATGTTCCGGTAAACAATGAACTTGCGTTTCGTGTTAGCGCCTCACATCGTCAGCGAGACGGATATACTGAAAACAAAGCGATTGAAAATTATGAGCTAGATGATGTGGATAACGAAACCATCAAGGCACAGATTAGTTGGCAGCCGTCAGATGATATCAATGTGCTTTTTCAACATCAGGTGTTTTCCAGTGACACACATGGTCCAGCCCTTAAAGGTGGGTTCGATACCATTTCTGACGACCCTCGCGTTGTTTATCACGATACACCCGAGTTCTATCGCCTTAATACGCAGTTGAGTAGTTTTCATTTCGACTGGACATTGCCCGGAAGTGCGTTGAGTGTGATTTTAAGTAAGCAGCGGTATCACATGCGCCGAAAGTTTGATTTTGACCGGTCGTCACTTACCGCCAACGACCCTGCGCCACTACCATTAGTAGGAGAGTTAGATTTATTGGGAGAAGCGCCTATTCCGCAGTTTGTAGGAAATTTGTCTCAATTAGACCATTCATATACAGCTGAAATTAACCTTACTTCTGCACCTGACGCCGACGGGCTTAAATGGGTAGTGGGAGCATTCTTTTTAGATACAGAAATTTTCAGCAATACCCGTAACTTTTATGATGCAGACAGAGATGGCGAGCCGGTAAATGAAACTATTACTGGCCCGAATATTTTTGCAGACAACGCCGATATCGATTTTATCAATTCAGACTATCGCAATTTCAATTCATACGCCATATTTGGCCAATTTACCTATCCGTTTTCAACTCAGCTGGCGGTTACCGCTGGTTTGCGCTTTACCAATAATAAATTTGAAGATGAACGTTGTAGCTTAAATTGTGTTCCCACTCGTTCACCAATCACCAGTACGCCAGCCAACGAAACCGACAATGTTACCGGAAAGGTTGCACTGGAATATACGTGGAACCAAGACATGATGAGTTACGTTTCTATTGCCACAGGAGTAAAGCCAGCTGGTTCAAACAGTAGCGCAGATACTCGCTTTTTTCCTGAAGTCTTCGATCAGGAAGAAGTTATAGCGTATGAAGTGGGTAACAAAGCGGAATTATTCAATAAACGCAGCCGTTTGAATATTGCCGCTTTCTATTACGATTACAAAGATTATTTATTTGAATCTAGCGGTATCGGCCGATTTGCGTCAGGGGCATCTAACTTACCTGAAGCGGAGATTTACGGTATTGAGGTGGAATCTGATACTTGGGTTACTGAATCGTTGTCCCTTACTTTATCATTAAGTGCAATGGAGTCTGAAATCATCAAGGGCCGTGATGCAATCGACCGTGCAGAGGCCGAAAACCAAAGTGTGGGTCTTATTCTTGCCGGTGCTAGCAGTGAAGAGATTAACGCTGCGCGAGAAGCAACCGCAATTAATCTAACGGGTAACGAACTCCCCAAAATACCAGACCTTATGGCTAACGTAGGGCTCGTCTACTACCTTACTGACAGCATGGGGGGCGAATGGGAGTTTTCTGGGCAATACACTTATCGAGGTGAATTTTATGCCAGAGCATTTAACTCATCGCAAAGAGATAATGTCCCCTCGTATGGTATGACAAACCTCAATGTTACTTACTTTACACCACAAAAAAGCTGGAAGATTGACCTTAATGTACATAATCTATTCGATGAAGACGCGGTTATTACCCGCTTTACCGATACTTTTGGTCTGGGCTTTAGCAGCGATCAATATCTTGCTCCACGAACCGTCACTTTACGAGCCAAATACTTTTTCTAGGAAAGCAGTGTGATAAGAAGAGACTTCATTAAGTTAAGTCTGGCAACAGCGGGTTTACCCGTTGTTGGCTGTGCGCAAACAAGCAATCCGTTTGTCTACCGGTGCGCCATTACCAGTGGACCTGCGGTCGGTAGTGCTACTCAGTACAGCGCCATTATCTGGTGTAGGGCCAATCGAAATAGTGTTCTTGCCGTAGAAATAAGCGAAACCGAAAGTTTTAATAACATCGTTACTGTAATAGGTAGTGAGGCGCAAGCTGACCGTGATTTTAATTGCAAAGCAACATTAACATCGTTAAAACCGGGCACAGAGTATTATTATCGCTGTCACATGCGCGATACTGAAACTGGCGTGCGAATAAGCGATGATGTATCTGGACGCTTTTGTACAGCACACGCGACGGCGGCAGCGCTTAGTTTTTGTTGGTCTGGAGACACCGCTGGACAAGGCTATGGCATAGACCCTACCCATGGGGGAATGAAAACTTATCAAGTCATGTTGCAACATCAGCCCGATTTTCTTGTTCATTGTGGCGATCAAATTTACGCAGACAACCCCATTTTACCGGAATTAAAAGCTGAAGATGGCAGTGTTTGGCAAAATCGACATGCGGACTATGTCGATCATGTTGCGCAAACCACCCAGGATTTTAGGGATCGGTTTTATTACAATTACTTTGACCCTCACTTCGCAGCGTTTCATCGCCACGTTGCAACCTACTATTTATGGGATGACCATGAAGTGCGTAATAACTGGTATCCAAATCAAATAGTAGAGGATCAGCGATACGAAACTAAACAAGCGTCCACCTTAGCTCAGCGTGCACGCACCGCCATGGTTGAGTGTAATCCGTTACCTGATACAGCAAGACAGCAGCTTTATCAGCATGTTTCGCGAGGGCCGCTGCTTGATTTATTTTTGGTGGATATGCGCAGCTATCGCACTGCAAACCGAACACCTTCTCAAACAAGAGAGGACGTGAAGGAGCATATATTTGGTGCCCAGCAATTGGCTTGGTTGAAAGCGTCGCTGCTTGATGCTAAAGGTGTGTGGAAAATTATAGCCTTGGACATGCCCATAGGTTTAGTGGTCGAAGATTATCACGACGGTACTATTGAAGCTGTTGCTAACCGCGACGGGCCAGTTACTGGCCGTGAAGTAGATGTTGCTGAACTGCTTAGTTTCATAAAACTGCACGATATAGAAAATGTCCATTTTATCACCGCTGACGTGCATTATTGTGCGTCTCATTATTATTCGCCCACCAACGCACAATTCAAACAGTTTAAGCCATTTTGGGAATTTGTAAGCGGCCCACTTCACGCTGGCACCTTTGGGTCTAATCGTCTTGATAACACGTTCGGGCCTGAGCTGGTGTTTAAAGGCATACCAGACGACCTGCCACCAAATTTATCACCGGTGTCGGGGTATCAGTTCTTTGGTGTAATGAGTATAGATGCGCAGAGTCAGAAATTAACTGTGTCTCACATTAATCGTGAAGGTGACGTCTTGTGGTCTAAGGTACTTAAACCTGAAAAACAACGTGCTGCCCAACAGTATCAGCAATCGCTTTAGTGACGTTGTACTATAGGCAAAAATTGTCTTTTTTTCTGAAGGCAAGTAACTACGGCAGGAGATAAGGGGTATGGTTCCTTCCCTGCCGTGTTTTCTTTTGAGTTATTTGTACACCAATGCAAGACAACAATGTTAAACGCATAGAAACGTACTGTGAGAACTAGTCTTTATTCTCTGAAACGTGAGCCGGTTCTTCATTGCTATAGTACATTACGCCAAGTTCGATTTTTTCTCTCCCTTGAGCAAGTCGGTGCTTGCTGGTATCGCGTAGGGAGTAAACTAGTTATATATCCTTTTCAAAGGTGTTACTAGTCGCTATCCTTGGCATTATTTGGGAGTTATTAAAAGCAATTATGAATAGAAATACACTTATACTCTTTCTGCTGAGTTTCTCCATATTGTCATGCGGGTTACCCAATGATGCTTATGCTCAAGTTAAGAAAAGCACATCCGGCATATGTCATGACTCTTCGAGTGCATCCTATAATCGAACCAAGAATTTCGAAGTCTTTAATACTATTGAAGCCTGCCTTGAAAGCGGTGGCCGATTGCCTAAATCAAAATCGTCATATCAACAAGCGGAAAAAGAAGCATTAAGGGAAGGCAGAGTTTTTACCTCTGACTATGATAGAGCCGATTGGCCGCATTGGATTGACGATGACAGCGACTGCCAAAATACACGCCATGAAATGTTGATATTAACATCTAACACTCCTGTTGAGTTTAAAACCGATAGAGGTTGTCAAGTCGCTGTCGGCGAATGGTATGACCCTTATTCGGGGGACACATTTACCGATTCTACTGCGCTTGACCTTGACCACATTGTTCCTCTCAAATTTGCGCACGGTCATGCTGGCGATAAATGGTCCCGAGATAAACGGCAGGCATTTGCAAATGACCCTCAAAATCTCCTACTTGTTAAAGCATCGCTTAATCGACAAAAAGGCGCCAAAGGCTTAGATGAGTGGTTACCACCAAATCATGCTTATCGATGCGAGTACATAGAACGGTTTATGGGCGTCATTGACAAATATGGTCTTCTACTTATACCTAGCGAGAAACGAGTTATCAATAGGATGCAGAAAGCCTGTATGGGTAATTAGCCCGTGAAACATAACGGACAGGTCATCGCAAAAAATTAAGCATCCGTGCGCTAGTCCAGTTACCTCTTCGAAGAAAGTCAGTTAAATTGCTCCGTATCCCTATCACAAATAGGTTTTCTAAATGGAATGTTCATACATTAATGACGTGAGGGCTATTGTCGCCGACACCTACCTCGCTTATACATGCGATATCGATGGTGCAGAAGCGTTTAGACGATTTGTTTCAAAGAAAAAACCTCTTCTTGATGTTCGCAGAGACCCTAAGTTTTCAGCGTTTACAGACGAAGAACTGATTGATGAGATGTTTTTGCTAGAGGAAGATATACTTTTAGTTTTTTGGAAAAATCTGAGGTCACAGGATATTACACACCGATAACTAATGAATGCTATCTTATAAACTTACTTTTCTTGCAAGTTACAAAGTTTACTGGATAAAAAAGAAGATTTTTAACCGTCTGATTTTCATTCGTTTTTTCCGTTTTAAAAGTAATCGCATTGTAATTGTCAGTAGACAATTTAAGACGTTTGGCGATACACCTTTCTGTAAAGGTGCCGGCTACTGACTTTGAAAAAAGTGCGCTATTGAGGGTGAATCCGACATTCCGCATCAAATTCAGGAATAAATCTCTTGGTATAATGTGCCAAGTACATCTATGATCACCTGCTGGCGCTCCTGTTTGTCTGTGATTACGGGGGGAGAGTCACCAATACTGACTTCGTGGATCCCACTAAAACACAGAAATACCCATCGTGCCGTTGGCTTCTGGGACGGTTTCTTTTTCATGTCAGGGAAGTATTGTTGTCTTTCTTTTAATGACGTTCGGATCCGGTGTTCAAGGGCGGCGTATATCATCAGACTGCACGTCATCACCATGAGCAGCGCTTCAATCCTTTCCGGTTTCTTTAGAAACAGTGAGGATGTCAGGAATTCCGGACTTTTGAGAAAACGAAATCCCCGCTCAACATGTTGCTGGGATTTGTAGGTATCTAACAATGTCTGCATACTGAGTTCCCCGCTACAATCATTGGTTGCGAGGATAAACATCCCAGTTTGCGCCTGAGCTATTCCAACTTTATCCAAACAGGTGGCTATCAGCCCATCGAGTTGGTATTCATAGTATGCTGGCTGTTGTCCTTTTTTGGGGCGACCTTTACCTAAGAACACGGGGTGGGCTATACAGTCAAACTCACTGATGCGGGTTGTTTTTAACGTCTTGCTAAAGACTTTCATTGCCGTCTCGGCATCGGTCTGGCAGGCAAAGCGTTGCTTACACAATTTAATAAATTGCTTGTGCTCTTTTTCACTGCTTTTAAGTAAATTGCGGGCCAGCGTCTGCTGCTCCCGTTTAGTCGCCTGCTCACTGCGCAGAATCAACCATTTCTGTTTCACTCCGGCATAGTCTGCATCCACCCAACAACCGTGGTAACCGTTACCCATGGCAGTGAGACTGGCTTCCGTCACGTTGCTTACGTGCTGCCTGGCGTCTTTGATGGTCATGGGGACTCGTGAGATAAACAATTGGTTCTGTGTTGCCAGGGCAGTGATAGATTCTTCGGTATAAAGCGCCGCATCGGCAACAAAATATCGGCATTGTTGTGCGGCCTTTAAACACTGAATATGGTGACGGGTGACTTCTGCAAAAGCTTTCTGGTCATTCGTATTGCCACTTAAAGCCTGCATATAGACAGGGATACCGGCTTGATTTTCACAAATCAGCTCCAGTATCACCTGGTTTAATTCTGGCCGGTGGTCCCGGCTGTAACCTTTAACCAGCTCAATGCGTTTAGTCTCGCTATCTTGTTCATCAACAGCGTATTCACCATCGACATGAAAACTGGTGATATCCAGGTGCACAGCGTTACTGGCTAACCCCAGAGTGTCGACCACTCGCTCAGCCATGACTTGATATAGCGACGACACGTCTGCTTCATAGAGGGCATCAAGACACCGACCAAGTACATCATCATTCAGGTGCTTGGCCTTTACACCCGGACCAATCAGGCGTTCAGTGGGTTTGTCAGCGAAAAAATCTGCAAACATGTGTAGGGTGCGACTGTGAAAACCCAAACCATTGAGAAGCATGGCGACAAAGGCTTCTCCATGAGTCACCTTATGCTCATTGTTTTTTGGGATAACCGCGTCAATCATCTTAGCGATACCAAGCTCCCGACACATACCGGATACTAAACCAAGATGGTCCATGCGTTTGATAGTTAACCCTGATAGGGAGGAAGTAGAAATAGCCATTTTGCTGCACCCAAAGATGAGTAATAGATCAAAATGGGGGATCGGTGTCAAGAAAAATAAATCAGTTAATTAGGTGCGGAATGACGGGTGAATAATATTAGACGTGCAATTAAAGCCCGATTTTGTGGCAGATGCAATTGATGTTGAGTAAAAGTTAAAGTTCCACATTTCACTTATAACCTCCCAATTTCTAATATCATTCAAATTCGAAGAGGCATCATTACCACTAAGATTGAAATAGTTGACAGTATGACTACATGAGCGGCAGCGGATAGTGTAAAAATGAAAAACACTAGGCATTATGTTCCTCTAAAAACTGGCCTCTCCTCCGCACTTGAAGCAGGGCCTCAACTCAATATGGGAAAACTGGCCAACATCATATGGGGGACTTGGCTGACTCATCACTACCTCCCTATAAATAAGCGTTTATAAACACAGTATAAACATTTTCTATATCGCATAGATAACTAAACGCTTACGTTTTACTTAATCGCTATTTGCTGCCTCAACTTTTTTACACTTGAGCAAAGATAAAAAGTTAGCTTTCCGCTTCCGATTACGATTTCTGATGCAGCAAATAGGGCTCACTTCAGCAGCAAATTTAAAATGGCTAAAGGGTTGTATATCTCTGTCAAGACAGTTGGGTGACGTCAACATGTTGGAGATATACAAGATGAAAACTAAGCTGCCTCTTATTGGTATTTTTTGGGTCTACAAGTCGACTGTAATTGCTAAAGCAATGCCTTTGAATAGAGCAGAGCCTGATAGCCTTTCACTCTATGACAGTGACTTTAGCCATATAGTAGAGTGGGAAGATCATAGAATATACCTTCCGTGTTTTCCTGAGCTTATTGCTGTTGAATATCAAGAAATCAGCAGGGGTAGAGTGATTTACTCTGGAAACTCAACATCCTTTAAAATTTATGCAGACAGAGAAGTTGTAGAGAGCGTAGAGCTTCAAAACTTAATATGTGATAAATTTGACCTTATACCGAGTCAATGCACTTGGAAGCTAGATAAGCATTACCGCATTTTTAGTTCATGAAAAGCTTACGAAAAAGTTAAAAAGTCGCTCAGTAAAGAATACGCAAGCAAATCATAGGGACATGACGTTGAATATATTTGAAGTGATAAACAATAATATTTCTGACTTTGTAGAAAACCAAGAAAATAAAGCGCTCAAGAGAGGTACAGGCTCTTATTCGATACCGTTTAGAGGCTCTATCTTCGGGGAAATCGAGACAGAAAAAGTATTAAGTAAGCTCAATGCCGAATCAGTTGATGTAATTTGGTTAGGCTCAAATCCTAATGTTCCTGAATCTCTCGACGCTATTTTGACACCTTCCTCCCCTTCTCACTACGAGGGTTTTGTGCAACAAACCATGAACGACAATTTCAGCGAAGCGTACAAAAATAGTGAAGGTGCGAATGCCCCATTGTGGGACCCTATTAACAAGCCAAATAACAAGTGGCAATTCTACTCTGAGATATTCAATAAGCGGTTTGGTGAATACAAAACGCTCATGGCTAACATAGTGCTGTGGGGAAGTAAGGACTTTAAAAGCTTCACTTCTCAGTTGGCTGAATACGATAAAGCACTTCTAGACAGAGCCATTCAGTTTTCTTGCGAGCTGAACAATCAGATAATCGAGCACTTCAAGCCAAAGGTTGTTCTTGTTCCCAAAAGCTTTATTAGCGCATCATCAAAGAATTGGCTGCTACACTCTTCAAACTTAACAGACATAAAACATCACGAAGTGAAAGGTAAAGTAACGTTCAAGTTTTCAGTAGGTAGACTGCAAAATGACCTTTTTGAAACAACTGTAATATCAGCCCCCCACCCTTCATATACACCTAGAATTGGGCGTGAATTTAGAGAATCTGCGCAAAACGCCTTTTTTTCAGTATTACAAAATTGCTAATACACGTTAATCTATTTCATGAGACGGATTAGTTTTATGTTTGTTCAAGCATTCTCCATACTTTGCTTGGGGAGATTTTGATGGATTTTAAAGTGACTTGATGACGGAGGCAGGCTTATCAACACTTCCCGATGAAGAGTACACGGGGAATTAGTCGCACAACAATGCATTTATTTTTTACGGCTTATCCAATAAAAACCGCCTATCAACACAACGAATGCTAATACCACTGCTGAGGTACCTAACAATTGAATGGTGTTCACAAATTTTCCTTCCTTTTTCGACAGCCAAATTTTGACCTGCCTTCAAGACTAACATTTACTTATCTTCGGGCTTAGAGAAAACTTCAGGAAAATACTTTTCACCGATTCTATCCCAATCAATGAATATCGCAGCACATAATGCCACGACCAGAAATCCAATCGTTGTATATATGATTAACTGGTACATAATTCGCCTAATTAGTCCATTTCCCTAGACTTTAAACGCTATTTAAAAAACCGCAATCATGTAAACCCGAATTTCACCCAAAAAAATACATATAACTATAAATTAGATTCAAAGATTAGAAAATCCAATAACAGCGTAGTTTGCGAGGTTATTTTCTAACTTTTATCTAACTTTCTATTTGCTCTTTATACTCACGATAAGTCGCTCAACAGCAGGCACTAGTGCAGTCGGTATACGCATTGTTTTACTGCCTTTGCCTTTTTTACGGCTTGCATTATACCTTAAGCTCATTTGTGTGTATAAATTCAATAAATGCGTGATTCCCCAACTATTACGGTAGTAAACTCAAACGATTCAAACGCGCACAGCAGCATCTATGGTTGCTATGTCACCTGACAGAGCGGATACAACTGGCACTGGAACGGTTAACTGATGGGTTCATTTACCATAT
>Ga0208182_1000343_pt1 | contig 35341 bp, 29 predicted proteins | sample MalvireepMed_906_FD_184248 | JGI IMG/M metagenome (GOLD analysis project Ga0208182, IMG submission 184248) | Marine viral communities from the Global Malaspina Expedition - Malaspina viral metaG DeepMed_906 (SPAdes) (version 2) | ecosystem: Environmental > Aquatic > Marine > Oceanic | place...
AAGCGGGCGTTACCGGTCATCGCTTGTCTATCCAAACCCCACTACAAAAGCTGTCCAAAGCTCAAACTATTGAGCTTGGTCTATCATTGGGCGTTGATTATGGACAAACGATTTCTTGTTATCGTGCCGATGCAAACGGACTTGCTTGCGGCGTTTGTGATAGCTGTGCGCTACGTCGCCAAGGCTTTGCTCAAGCTGGCGTCACTGACCCTACTCATTACCAAGCTGGATAGAGATACTGACTTTTTATCAAACAGCGGCATCAATCAACATTAGCGAAACATTCGCTTGCATTAACACAGCACGTCGACATTGTATTTTAATCAATATACTTGCTATGGTATGGACAATCATTTTTGCCAATTGAATAGATTACATGTGATATAGGTTACATGAGATATCACCAATGATTCAGTCACTCACATATCAGTGATCCAGCTGTCTGTTGATTATAAAATCACATTGAATACCATAGTCAAAAATTGACACTACCTGTAAGAGGATATTTATGAAGTTATTGCCATTACTCCCCCTAGCCTTAGCGGCCGCGTTCGCAATGCCGCAGGCGAATGCTACTGATATTAAGCAAAGTAATATCAACTCATGCGTCGATGGCGCAGTTAAATATAAAGTCGCTAGTAAAAGTGATGCGACAAAGTTATGTAAGTGCACTATCGGTGTGCGTAGCAACATGACGATTGGTCAGATGTGGGAGATCGAAAGCTACGCAAAAGACAAAAAAGACCCTTCAAGCTTGCCTTATGTCAAAACCATGCAAAAAGACCTGCAGCAGTGCACAGTCGGCTTAGACTTGAAGCAGCCGCAAAAGCCTGCTTAATTACTATTCGTTTGATATACAAAAGACTGGCCATTGCCAGTCTTTTTTGTTACCAATGGATAAGCAAAGTGTAAAACTGATTATTTATTGCTACCAATCTGCCTATAATAAGAAGACGATAAATAAAACCCTATCTAAACCATCAAAAAAACCAATATACATAACCAAAATCAATAAGGATTTTACCATGGCAAAACCAACAACAGAAACGATCAACCTACCCGACTTTCCAGTGACCATCGTACGCAAACTTGCCGGAAACTTTATCCATGCTGAGATTAGTCTCAAAGAGATGGTTGCCAATACCGACAAAGGTCTTATTCTCTATTTTTATCCTAAAGACAATACACCAGGCTGTACCACACAAGCGACGGAGTTCACGGCGCATATCCACGACTTTGACGACTTAGGCTATGACATCGTTGGCGTCTCTCGTGACAGCGTTGAGTCACATGAGAAGTTCATCGATAAATACGACTTACAGATCCCACTTGTCAGTGACACTGATGAAAAACTATGCCAGTATTTTGAAGTCATTAAAGAGAAAAACATGTACGGCAATATTACTTTGGGACTGGTGAGATCAGCATTTGTATTTGATAAAGAAGGCAAGCTGACCCACGCACAGCGTAACCTACGTGCCAAAGATTACACCAGTCGTCTACTCAGCATATTGGCACCATAACCTGATCGTTATAACAGAGTACATTTTTGCCGCAAAAACGATAAAACGCGCGAATATAAGGCTCTGAGTCACCGGTCAACACATACGCTTATAATCCCTTCTTACTAGAGAATCATATGAATAAACAGTCTGGTACTACTACTGATAAGGCACCGCAAAAAATCACGCGCAACGTCTCTGTTGCCGTTATCGGTGCAGGCACGGCTGGTCAAAATGCCTTTCGCCAAGCAAGTAAAACTAAAGACGATGTCGTCATTATCAACGAAGGGTTTTGGACCACTACCTGTGTCGCTGTCGGCTGTATGCCTAGCAAACTGCTGATTGCAGCCGCTGATCGTGCACATGATACCAATCATTCGGCTGAGTTTGGGGTTCATGCAACTGCGCAAATAGATGGCAAGCAAGTGATGCAGCGCGTGCGTGATGAGCGCAGTCATTTTGCAAGCTACATAAAAAAACAAGTAGATAGCTGGCCTGATCACAAAAAAATCGATGGGCGTGCTCATATCAATGAGCAAGGGTTAATCGAGGTTAATGATGAGCTCATTGCCGCAGAGCAAATCATTGTGGCAACTGGCAGCTCACCTTTTATACCTGACGGTTGGGCTGACAAACTGGGTGACACGATGCTCACCTCTGATAACGTGTTTGAGCTTACAGACTTACCCAACTCTATGGCCGTCGTCGGTGCTGGCGCCATTGGTCTAGAACTTGCACAAGCATTTACGCGCTTGGGCGTAGAGGTTACGCTACTCAACCGAGTCAAACAAGTTGCTGGTCTCAAGGATAATGACATCAACCAAAAAGCCATCGAGTGCTTAAGTCATGAGCTTACCATGCACTTGGGAAGCAAGATTACTGATGTGGGTCAAAAAGTAAATAAAGACACTCAAACTGCGTTTATTGAATATGAAGACAGTGCTGGTGAGTCAAGACAATGGCAAGGCGACTGTGTCTTGGTCGCGACTGGTCGCCGCAACAACATCAAGCAGTTGGGTGTCGAACACTTAGGCGTTGAGCTTGATGACAAAAACCGCCCGAAAAACTTGAGTAAAAAAACAGGGCAAATTGGCGATTCAGATATCTATATCGTTGGAGACGCCAATGCTCACATTCCTCTACTGCATGTAGCGAGTGATGAGGGCTATAGTGCTGGCAACATGGTCTGTGAAAATACCGAAGATGCTTATATTCGCCCGCCCGCCACCCCATTTTCTATCGTATTTTGTTCACCGCAAATCGTCAATGTCGGAATGTCTCTACCCGAGATTCAAGAAGACCCTGAGCTGGAATTTGTGATTGGTCGCGTCAGTTTTGACAACCAAGGGCGCAGCCGTGTGATGGGCGTTAATTGTGGTCTGCTACATATCTATGCCTGCAAAAAAACCGACAGAATATTAGGCGCGAGCATGGTGGGCCCTGATGCTGAGTATATCGGTCATATATTAGCCACAGCGATTACCAATGACTTGAGCATTAAAGAGATGCTTGACACGCCTTTTTATCATCCTACGATATTAGAAGGACTGCGTACAGCACTCCGTGATGTGCAGGACAAAATGGAGATACCCTATCAATCTCAAGACGCGCAAGAAGACAATTTTTAATTTACAGTTAGGCCTTGCTCTAAAAAATAGAGTTAGGCTTAGTCATCACTCATGCTATATTTGATTGACTAGACAACTTGAGGTGACGCTTAACCAGACACCTTATTTATCAAACCTTGTATAAACACACCCTGCATGGACGAAAAAATGCCAATCGCTAGTGTTACCGACTTTTTTAAAGAAATCATTCGTGACCTGCATACTAGCCTCTACCTTGCGCTTGGCGGCTCTATCGATGAAGAGACACTCAACTGGTCTTCTCAAGCAGTAGAGCTTGCTAGCACTGGCATAAAGATCCTAATACTGCTTGCGGTATTGGGATTTTTTTATTGGTTGGCCAATTATATTCTTAGACAAAGTAAAACTAAGATTCGCTTAAACGATCGCCGTACCAAGATTGCCCGCTCAACGCTACGTTACGTTTGGATTGTCGCCAGTCTGATAGCGATCATGAGTCAAATAAATTTTGAACCAGAAACCATCAAGGCGACAGCAAAAGCAAGTACGTGGGCTGGTATCTACTACGTACTGTGGGCGTCGTCTGGTCAGATTATTCATAAAGTCCTACAGCATTATGGACTCAATGCCTCGATAGAGCAGCTGCTCAAAAATATCTTGTCGGTGCTCCTATTGGTACTTGGGCTTGCCAGCGTGATGGCACAATTTGGTTTTGATATCGTATCGTTAGTTGCAGGTTTGGGTATTGTCGGCTTAGCTGTCGGTTTCGCTGCTCAATCGACGCTTGCCAACTTTATCGCCGGTATCACTATTTTGCTGGAGCAGTCGTTTCAAGTTGGGGACTGGATTCATATCAATGATAATGAGGGACGCGTGGTGCTTATTGCCTTGCGCACTACCCATATCCTAACTCGAGACAATATTACTGTTATTATTCCAAACTCTAATGTCGCCTCCTCAGAAGTGATTAACTTAACCTCCAAAAACTTTATACGTTTTGATATTCGCGTGCGTATTGCCTTCGAAAATGATATTGAGCTTGCACGCAAAGAGATTTTGCAAGTACTCAGCAATACCGATGCAGTACTCAATCGTCCTGAGACCTCAGCGACCGTGGCCGAAATCGGAGAGTATGGCGTATTTTTTATCGTGCGTTTTTGGGTCAAGCCAGCAGCCGTGGCACGTATACCCAAAATCAAAGAAGTGCTACAAGAAGAGATAAAAATTGCCTTTGATGCGGCCAATATCTCAACGCCTTATCCACATATGCGCCTGCTCATGCCAAAAGACGTCGACTACCCTATCGCGACTAAACCTTTTGCAACCACCACTCAAGTTGTATCAGGAAAGGGATCATTGGCAAAGAATGAGTAGCTGACTTATGTTCATGTATTTAGTAGACTTCTTGCATAAGTCATCGTCAGCCCTTGTAACTCCGTCAGTGGAAGTCAATGAACTGGTACTTTTGCAAGAGATCTAGTTATCGCACCTTAAACCTATCGCACCTTAAACATAGCCACTTTGAACCATCCTACCGTGAATTATGGTAAAATTACTGGTTAAAACATCTATTTTATTATTTGCCTCTTTTGTCAATTTAGCCCACAGGTACCCGTATGACCGAACAAACCGCAGCTGCACCCTCTTCCACATTGTCGCTTGATCTTATCATTACTTGTGCCGATGGGCTTGAGGCACCGCTGCAGACTGAGCTGACAAGTTTCGGTATTGATAGCGAAATCAAGAGTACTGGTCGTCTTGCCGTCACGGGTGATTTACGCGACTTGTATACCATCTGCCTTTGGTCACGTGTGGCTTCGCGGGTATTGATGCTCATCAAACGCAAAAACATCAATGCAGAATACGATATTGCAGAGCAGCTATATGGTTTGGCAAAATCCGTCAATTGGACTGAGCAGTTTAGCTTAGAGCAAACCTTTGCCATCCGTCTGTCTGTCGATAAGCGCGTTGCCGTCAGCCAGCAGTTTGCCATGTTACGGGTCAAAGACGCCATTGCGGACACCTTCAACGAAGTGTACGACAGCCGTCCGAATGTCGATAGCAAAAACCCAGATTTTTCTATCTTTGCGACCGTCAATGACAAACAGGCCGAGCTGTATTTAGATTTATCAGGGACCAGTTTGCATCGCCGTGGTTATCGCGTGGCTATGACAGAAGCCCCATTAAAAGAAAACTTGGCAGCTGCCCTACTCTATAGCGCTGGTTGGCACAAGAAAAACGAAGCAGGCGATGCACCTTACTATAATGCGTTAATAGACCCAATGTGTGGCTCTGGTACCTTCCTTATCGAAGCTCTACTCATGCACTGTGATTATGCTGTAGGTATCGACAAAGCGGCCAATCAATTTGGCTTCTATGAGTGGCAGCATCATGACGAGACGCTATGGCAGGAGATGATTGAGGATGCACAGACACGTTTTCGCGAAGCATTAGAGATTGCCAATGAGCAACCAGATACGCTGCCGCTTGTGTTGGGTTTTGATGCTGATAATGGCGCGATTATCGCAACCGAAAAAAACCTCATCGCGGCAGGACTTCAAGATTTGCTTCCGCTACTAGACATCGAACAGCGTGCGCTTGATCAACTTGGTAGCGCCCTAAAACCGCTCGTGGATGACGGTCGCTTGAGTAATCCTTTAATCATTACCAACCCGCCTTATGGTGAGCGTTTGGGTGATGAAGAAATGATTAAGCCACTGTATCAAGCCATTGGCCTGATTATACAAGACAGCTTCGCTGGCAGCGGTATCGATCCAATGCTTGGCATATTGGCCGCTCGTGTCGAGCAAGTAGATATCCTACCGATTAAAGAACCAAAAACGTTACGCTGTCATAATGGCGCGATCACCGTCTATTTCCGCTACGGAACGCTTATCGCTGGACAGACAGGCAATCTTGTCAGCCGTTTTGAAAAGCGTGAGATCGACGTAGAAGACGGACAAGACTTTATTAATCGTCTACAAAAAAATCTAAGCAAACTCAAAAAACTGGCCAAAAAAGACAATGTCAGTAACATTCGTGTCTACGATGCCGACTTGCCTGACTTTAAGGTTGCTATCGATTTATACGGCGATTATGCCCACGTGCAAGAGTATGCACCGCCTAAGACTATTCCACCTGAAACAGCCAAAAAACGCTTTAATCTCGCACTGATGGGTATCCGTGAAGTGTTTGATATTAACCGTGAGCAAATCTTTATCAAAACGCGTGCCCGTCAGTCTGGCAATGATCAGTATAGTAAACAGAGCACCACAGAAAAACGCGGCAAGTTTCATGTCGCCCGCGAAGATGGGGCGTATTTTTATGTCAACTTTACCGACTATCTCGATACGGGGCTTTTCATTGATCACCGTAATATGCGCGCACGGATCAAAAGCAACAGCCACGGCAAATCTGTACTTAACCTGTTTGCTTATACTTGTACCGCCAGTGTGCATGCAGCGCTTGCTGGTGCCAAAAAAGTCACGAGCGTTGATTTGTCACAGAACTACCTAGATTGGGGCAAACAAAACTTTGCCTTGAACGGTCTAGACGTCAGCCGCAATAAATATCAGTTCGTTGCTGCCGATATTTTTGAGTGGATCAAGGACAATACCGAGCAGTTTGATATTATCTTTATTGATCCACCGACGTTCTCAAACTCGAAGAAGTTCCAAGGCACCTTTGATGTGCAGCGTGATCATGCAGCTCTGATCAATCGGGCCATGAACCGCTTAACCTCTGATGGCGTCTTGTATTTTTCTAATAACTTCACTCGCTTTGAGCTAGATGAGCAGTTAGTCGAGCGCTACGATATTATTCATATCACCCAAAAGACGATCGGCTTTGATTTTAATATCAAAAAACCTATTCATCAAAGCTTTGAGATTCGTCATCGTCAGAGTCTATAGATAAGCATTTATGAGTGAGCAATGCTGCTATACTGGCAAATGCCATGAACAAGGTAGCTATAATGAGTAACGTAACTGCCTGAAACTTAAGTTTTTTGCCCAATGTATATAAAATATAACCATGACCCAATCGGCTTTGATTGGGTCATTTTTTGTTGTTATGATAGAGCATTACTAGGCGATGGATTTGCGCAGTGATAGCGTAAGCATCGCCTTTTATGTCATTAAATCTCTAACGTCTAATAATAAGGATAACACTATGGCTCTATCACTTAACAAAGGCGGTAACTTATCGCTAACGAAAACTGATCCAAATTTGACCAAGCTACTAATCGGTCTAGGCTGGGATGAGCGCGCCACCTCTGGTGCTGAGTTCGATCTTGATGCCAGCGTATTTTTGCTAAATGGTGCAGGTAAAGTGCGCGGCGACCATGATTTTATCTTCTATAATCAGCTGAAATCTGATAATGGCGCGGTCGAGCACACAGGTGACAACCGTACTGGCGAAGGCGATGGTGATGATGAAGTTATCAAAGTAAACTTAACCCAAGTACCTGCTGACGTTGATAAAGTAGTCGTGACGGTGACTATCCATGACGCTGCTACTCGCAACCAAAACTTCGGTCAGGTAGCCAATGCCTTTATCCGCGTTGTTAACGAAGAAACCGGTACTGAAGTGGTACGTTTTGATCTAGCAGAAGATTACTCTGTTGAGACAGCCATGGTATTCGGTGAAGTATATCGCCATAACGGTGAATGGAAGTTCCGCGCGGTAGGTCAAGGTTATTCAGGTGGCTTACAGGCGATGTGTCATCAGTACGGCGTTGATATCTAGAGCCTTATTTTTATTGGCATTTGGGCTATCAGCCATTCCGATTATCACGTCCAAGATATCAAGCGAGCATCGTTGCAAATAGTCACAATTTTTAATGCCCCAATGACTAGTAATGCTTTACGTTTCGTTTAAAATTATGCATAAAAAGTGGTTAGCAATAACCACTTTTTTGCGGCTTGTGTCTATAATAGACCAGCTTTACGCAACCAGATAGGATGTGTCATGAGACATTTTTATTTAGATATTATCTTCACAATCATTGCCTTAGCAATAGCGGCATGGTGGGGATATTCACATGGCGGTATGGGTGGGATGATAACCACGCTATCGATTACCGCTATTTTGGCCGTCATGGAGATTTCGTTATCTTTTGATAACGCGGTGGTCAACGCTTCAGTCCTTAAGGGCTGGGACGAATTTTGGAAAAAGATATTTTTAACCGTGGGTATTTTAATTGCGGTATTCGGTATGCGCTTGGTCTTCCCTATTGTCATCGTTGCGGTTACCGCTGACCTTGGTATGATGCAAGTGATCGATTTGGCCTTGAACAATCCTCAAGAATACTCAGCCAGATTGATGGCGCACCATGCTGAAATCTCAGCCTTTGGTGGTATTTTCTTACTATTGGTTTTCTTGAACTTTATTTTTGATGACAAAGATGTCCATTGGTTTGACTGGCTTGAGAGCCGTTTGGTCAAGCTAGGCAAAGTCGATGCGATGAGCGTATTTGTTGCGCTTATCGTCTTAATGATTGCGGTATCATGGGCCAGTGCAGAGCAGTCAAGTGCTGTGCTCATTGCTGGCGTTTGGGGCATTCTAGTATACCTTGGTGTACAGGTTGTCTCTGGTATGCTAGAAGGTGATCTCGAAGAAGACTTAGAAAACGAAGGAAGTGGCGCAGCCGCAACCAGCGCTATCATGAAAGGCGGTATCATTGGTTTCTTATACTTAGAAATCCTCGATGCTTCATTCAGTTTCGATGGTGTGATTGGCGCATTTGCCATTACCAATGATGTCATTGTTATCATGCTTGGTCTTGCCATTGGTGCGATGTTCGTACGTTCGATGACTATCTTCTTGGTAGACAAAGGCACGCTTGATGAGTTTATTTATCTTGAGCATGGCGCACATTACGCCATCGGTGCCTTAGCCATCATTATGCTGTTGTCAGTGAAGTTCCATGTACCAGAAATTATTACTGGTCTTATCGGTATTGCCTTTATTGGTTTTGCATTATGGGCGTCGCTGAAACATCGTAAAGCGGAAGCAGCAAGGCTTAATTAGCACCTGTTGTTCGCATGATGCTGTATAGCTTTGAGCAGGTCGTATCATCAGATATGGCCTGCTTTTTTGCGTTATAATGGCAGGCAAACAGGCTGGTCGGTTTTTGCCGAATAAAACCTTTATCTAAATACTTTTATTAATGGATTATTCAGTACAATATTACGTTTAAATTTTATTGAGTTGTCAAGCTTATAGCGGGTCGTACCAACATATCTGGTACGACCCGCTTTTTTTGGTTATGTCTTTGCAACCTAGGGTAGGTTTCTCTTCATTCTATGGCTTAATCCAAAGGAAACAGTCATTAAATAATTTACCTTTGCATAACAATACGTTAACCACTATTGCTAAGATGATTAAAAAGTATCAAAAATGCAGGGTTATTATGTCGCTTAGTAAGCATATAGTAAGCGCACAAAATACGCCTTGCTTAGTGAGCAAACGCTTAGTATAGTAAAACGTAATGATATGCAGGACGTGGTATACAACTAGGTTCTTTACCAGTTGTCCTTTCACATCAGTCACTGCACAACCTTTAATTTATTTTTTCGACCCAATCCACTTAATTATTAATCCAAAGGGTATTTGTATGGCTATTAGCTTAACAAAAGGCGGCAACGTAAACTTATCAAAAGAAGCACCAGGTTTAACCAACATCACAGTTGGTTTAGGCTGGGATCCACGCGCAACTGACGGTCAAGAGTTTGACTTGGACGCTATTGCCTTCTTAATCAACGAAGCAGGCAAAGTCCGTAACGATCAAGATTTTATCTTTTTTAATAATCTAAAGTCAGACAATGGCGCCGTTGAGCACACTGGTGATAACCGTACTGGCGAAGGCGATGGCGATGACGAAAAAATCAAAATAAATCTTGCGAGCATCCCAGCTGATGTAAACAAAGTTGCCATTTGTGCCATCATCTATGAAGGCCAAGCACGTAACCAAAACTTCGGTCAAGTTGGCGATGCTTATATCCGTGTTGTAAACGATAATGGTCAATCTGAAATCGCCCGTTACGACCTATCAGAAGATGGCAGCACTGAAACAGCTATGATCTTTGGTGAGCTATATCGCCACAGCGGCGATTGGAAATTCCGTGCCGTCGGTCAAGGTTTCAGCGGTGGTCTTGGACCATTAGCAGCGTCTTACGGCGTAAACGTGTAACGTTAAATTGACGTAAATATCTAGCGAGCCAAGCGTTGCTATCAGTTTTCTGATAGCAACGCCTATGAGCCATCAAGTGTGCCCTTTTAACGCATTTGATGGCTTTAAATTTAATAGGCTCATCAATATAAAAACGCTAAAACACATAGGTCTATCCCCCCCCACATTAAGAGCACCTATCAAAGATATTAGAATAAGGATTTGCACCCCATGGCCGCAACATTCAGTTTAATCGGTACTATTGAGCCTTTTTTGCATTGTAATCTCAAAAAAGGTGATTCAATTTATTGTGAAGCCAATGCAATGGTAATGATGGAGTCTAACCTTGAGCTAAAAGGTAAGCTACAAGGTGGACTGATGCAATCGCTTATGCGCCGCTTTGCCAATGATGAATCGTTATTTCAACAGCAGATTGAAGCAGTCCATGGCGAAGGCGACTGTTTGCTTGCCCCCACACTAGATGGCGATATGCAAATCATCGAGGTGGGATCACAGCAATATACCTTGAGTGATGGTGCTTTTGTCGCGGCGCAAACTGGCGTTGATATCAGAGCCAATATTCAGCGTAATCTAGGCGGCGCGGTATTCGGTGATAATGGTGGCTTTATGGTCATGCAGACGCAAGGAAAAGGTCAGGTTGTGGTATCTGGTTTTGGCTCATTGTTTGAGATTGAGGTCACCCCAGACAAAGATGTCATTATTGATAATGGTCATGTGGTTTGCTGGGATTCGAACCTCGACTATAAGCTGTCTGTCTCGACCAGCAAGAAAAAAGGCATCATGAGCAATATCATCAATTCCGTCACCAGTGGCGAAGGTATGGTTCTGAACTTTTCAGGAAGCGGTAAAGTCATTATTTGCTCGCGCAATCGCGACAGCTATCAAGGTTGGCTGCAGAGTGTCTTAGGAACGAGCTCAGGCGGTCGCGGCGGCGGCGGTGGTTTTTTAGATAATATCTTATAGCGTTTTTTAGAACTATGTTTAAGCAGTTTTACTCACAATTATTATAAGGATACTCACATGGCAGTTAGTCTACAAAAGGGACAGAAAATCTCCCTAAGCAAAGAAGCAGGCGGCGAGCTGACTCAAGTCAAATTAGGTCTAGGTTGGGATGTCGCTCAAAATCCACAAGACAAAAAAGGTGGCTTTTTAGGTAAATTATTCGGCGGTGGTAGCGGCGGCGATTCTATCGATTTGGATGCTTCGTGCATTATGTTTGACGCAAACAAACAAGCGGTCGATGCTATCTGGTTCAGTCAGCTTAAATCAAAAGATGGCAGTATCGTCCATACAGGCGACAACCGTACTGGCGACGGCGATGGCGATGATGAAGTCATCGACGTTGATCTCTCAAGAGTCCCAGCCAACGTGACTTCATTAGTGTTTACGGTCAATAGCTTTACCGGCCAGACGTTTGAGACGGTAGAAAACGCGTTTTGCCGTATCGTTAATGCCAATAACAACAGCGAAGTAGCTCGCTACAACTTATCGGCACAAGGTGGACATACTGCTATGGTGATGGCAAAAGTCTATCGGCATAACAATGAATGGAAAATGCACGCTATTGGCGAGACTGCGTCTGGTCGCACTTTCCATGATTTAATGCCTGCAATTACGCCGCACGCATAACTGAGTTGAGCCTTTAACTGGAGTATTACTAATCCAGTTGAATAATTTATTTCAAAAAAGAGCGGCCCATCTATCAATAGATGGGCCGCTCTTTTTATCAATGGGCTTTTACACTATAGTCAATCCTAAATAAAACAGATACATTATATATTAAGGTGGAACTGGTCTAAATTTTCCTTGCGTGCTGTACCTACGCTGCTCGATGCTGCGAAAAATTTATCCCAGTCCCGCTGTATCGTTTTTATACTGAATTCACTATAAAAAAGTATTATTAACGCTGTTATTTACGACCACGCTTCCAGCTAAACCCCCAGTTAAAGGCCTTATCCATTTCCTGATGCCCTTTAAAATACTGATTGATACGCTCGACATTGATACTGCCTTGCTGATTGACCAAACGCGCGATGGCACACATCGGCAAGTTACTAGCCCCTTCTGTTAAACGGGTCTCAATCGGTGACTGATCGGGTACATGAATGGTCACGACGCCATCGGTTTTTTCCCAGTTTGGCGCGCCCTCATAAATAAAGGCAAAGATAAATACCTCCTCAATCTGTGACCACTGCTTACCATTGATATCAAGCCACTCACCGCCACTCACCTGCCCCGTTCTATCATCGGCTCGCAGGCATACATAAGGCGCTGATTGCAGGCTACCAAAGCGATTACCCAGTGCTTGAATCAGGGTTTTTTCGCCGTTTTTTAGATGAATCATCGCGCCAACATCTAGATCTATACCGCTTGATTGATGCTGTTTGAACAGATCACCCAATAGGCCTTCCTTGGGTGCTGACTTATTACTCTCTGGACGTTGGTTCCAGTCTAAGTTCACTGAGATTTTGCCAAAATCATCGCGCTTTTTCAGATTGATGCTGGACTGATTTTTGGTTAAAGTGATTTTGTTTAGGTTGACCGACGGGGTCGCAGGAATCGGTGGCGGAGTACTCGCTTGAGAGGTATTGTCTGCTTTTTGCGTATTAATCAGCTGAGCCTGATTTTGCGTTGTATTTTGGGGTGCTGGCGCATCATCAGCAATCTCAACGCCAAAGTGCTCCGACAACGGTTTTAGGCCGCCATTAAATCCTTGCGCGATAAAGCGAAACTTCCAGTTGCCTTGTCTGCGATAACACTCCGCCAAAATAATGGCTTTTTCATTACGCCCAGCACTGCTCAGCTGACAAGTCATCAATACCTGACTGCCTTGTAGTACCTGAATATCGACATCGCCGACTTGTGCCAGCGTTTGCTCGCTAGAGAATGCCAAAGCGATTTTTTCAATACTCGCAGGCTGCGCGGGCAAATTGATATCAAAAAATCCGTCACTGTCGTGACCACGAAAACTAACATTGCCATCATCGCTACGTTTCTGACCATAAAATATCATGTCACCATCGCCGCGTACTTTGCCATCAGTCGTCAGACGATAAGCGGCGCAATCAATGGCGTTTTGGCTTAAGATGCGGACACTAATATTATCAGTTGGTAATGGTGCATTGGCACCTGCGATCAGTTGCTGAGGTTGATTCATCATACGTCCTTTAGATTCTTTATTATGTTGTCGTTGTTGTCATTGGCATGCTCACTATCGTCATATAGTAGCATGAATATTATGAACATTTTAAACCGACCAACCGCGCTACTAGCTACAAGATCACTCTTACAAATCCTTTTGCCTATTTCATCAGGGGCATTTATAACCTGTGCCATTTGTATATAATATATGCTGCTGAATGATCAAATTTTGACTATACTGCCGCCAGTTTTCAATAACCGTATCCACTCATCCAACTCCCTACATATGATAATAACGCTGAGAGAATTATGACTAACCTTGCTAACGATAGCGTCCACTCCACATCAATAGCTGCTTGGTTAGCTGAGGGTCAATCCAGCCAGCGCGATATGTTAGAGAGCTTACAGAACTTAAAAAGCAAATCTAGCACCCCTTTTAATATTATTGCCTCACACCGTCATAACCGACCTGAGATTTTTGAATTTGCTGATAGGGTCTATCGCGAACCATATCCAGAAAAAGCAGCCATAGAGGATGAGGCACAAGAGACAACTGAGCCTGTTATACCTCGCTGGCAATTCGTCTTGGAACACGCCAAAGAGCACAACGTCAAAGTATTATTAACGGGGCGCAATGGGGTCGATTATGAAGCGCATCGTGAGGCGTTTGATGCCGCTGGTATTCGTTTGCTTACAGGCGCAACCAGCGTAGCAGCACTAGAGTCGATCGAAGATAAGTTTGCCTTTATGCAGCAGTGTCACCAACACAATATCCCTGTCGCTGATGCTTGGCGCTTTGATAATGTGACAGAGCTGGAAGCATTACTTGCCGAACACGGTCATCAGCCCCTATGTGTCAAACCAGTTGTTGGTATTTTTGCTCAAGGATTTTGGCGCTTGGACTCAGGTAAAGAACCTGATGAACACTACGATAGTTTTGAGCATTTGTACTTTACCGAAGAGAAAAAAATCAATACCGCGCAGTTTATCAATGCGTATACCAACAGTCTAATGGTACGTGAGCGCCCTATTCCTATGCTGCTTATGCCTTATCTATCAGGGCAGGAATACTCTATCGATGTGGTCTGCGAATACGGTGAGGTCTTGGCCGCCGTCACGCGTTATAAAACCGGCAAAATCCAGCATATTGGCTATGAGCAATCCGTCATGGATGTGGTGATTCCATTGATTAAAGCCTTTGGCTGTGACGGTATCGTCAGTGTGCAGACCAAAGCTGATGATGACGGTCAGCACCGTGTGCTTGAGATCAATAGCCGCCCGTCTGGTGGTATTGGTTACACAACGCATAGCGATGTGGATTTGACACAGGTCGGATTTGGCTATTGGCTTGGCTTGACCGATAAGCCACAATTGACTGATATCATACAGCAAATAACGCCCTGTCAAGTACGCTCCATTATGGTAGGCGTAAAAATTGAAGATACTGCTGAATAAGTAAAAATAAGCAGGCAACATAAAGAACGACTGACAACCGAGTATATATCCAATAAAAGGTAGACGATGACAGCACAGACCACACTCGTGTTAGGCGCTAATGCTGTTATCGCAGACGTGCGCTGCTCGGTCGCATTTTCTAGCACTTCTCCGCTTAAGTTTGGACAGCAGCTTGGGCTACTTTGGTTGCCATTAGATGCCAATCGTCAGGCTGTTTGTAGCCCTGCTTATTTACATGAGCCCAAAGACTGGGCAACGATAGATGATGCCAATAACCCAAGCAAATGGCAGCTTAATCTACCCAAATTGTTTGAGCAACAAGGTGTGCATTTTTTACAGCTGATTGCTTATGCTTACGATGAGCCTAGCCTGAACTTGCCTGCGGTTGAGCTAAGCAATGTTTGCTTAACACTGAATGATGGCGCACTTCGCTACGACTTTACAGCGCGCGAACGCCACGTCAAAGCTGCGATTATACTAGAGATATATCAGCGGAATGGACAGTTTAAATGTCGGGCGCTTGACGAAGCTTCGACCCAAGGTTTGACGAGTCTTGAGCAGCGAGTACAAGTCAGTCTTGATGTTCGTCCACCCAACACACATGCACGTATCCAAGCAGCACAGCAACAGCAAGCCTGCCCTCACAATGAAATGCGTCCGCCTCGTCACGTGCAGGCAGGTGAGACATGGACAGGGACGGCGTTTGCCATTGATCCGCACCACTTGCTCACCTGCTATCATGTGATTGAGTCCGCTCAAATGATTGGCATACGCCAGCAAGGTCAGCCTGATCGCGAGGCACAAGTCGTGCTCAGTGATATCGGTAGCGACTCCGCTATTATCAGAGTCAGTGACCCCCTGCCCAGCCATATACCATTGGCACAGCAATGCAGTGACATATTGGGTGAGACCATTACTACATTAGGATTTCCATTATCAGGGCTAAGCAGTCAACTACAAGTCACACAAGGCTGTATCTCAGGGCTAACGGGCTTAAACGATGATATTCGTTATCTTCAGTTTACCGCACCCATTCAGCCTGGCTCTAGTGGTAGTCCTTTACTACTACCAACCGGTGAGGTCATCGGCATGGTGACTGCCAGTCTCGTTCATGAACACGCCCAAAACATGAACTATGCGGTGAAATTTCAGTTATTATCTGCCTTAATTGCGAGCGCTGGGATCAGTTTGGAGAGTAAGGCTGATTCGTCAAGCGCCACGCTTCTGACCACGCCGCAACTGAGCAAGCAAAGTCGCAGTGCATTATGGCTGGTAGGCTGTCAGGGTTAACGACATACTACAATGATAAGATCAAAAGAAAAACGGTATTAATCAAGGACTGTTATATCAATGAAACTCAACAACATAGCCGTTCTTATCGATGCCGATAATGCTTCAGCTAATAACATTAATTATATTTTACGTAAGATAGAGAGTATCGGTAATGTTACTTGCAAAAAAGTCTATGGTGACTGGGGCAATGTACATATTCAAGGTTGGCAAGAAGCACTCTTAAAACACGCTATCGACCCAATACAACATTTCGCCTATGCTAAAGGTAAAAATACGACTGATATTGGTCTAGTTATTGAAGCTATGGACTTATTACATAGTGGTCATTATGACGGTTTTTGCTTAGTATCTAGTGATAGTGACTTCACTGCTTTGGCGTTACGCATACGAAAAAATGGTATCAAAGTCTTTGGTTTCGGTAAAAAGCAGACCGTTAAAGCATTCACACAAGCCTGTGACAGTTTTTACTACGTGGAGGATCTAGTACCTTTACCAAAAGCACTGCCCATTAGCGAGCACAAAGACACGCCTAGCTTTGATACTAAGACAAAACCATTGCTGCCTGTCGCCGAATCCAAAACATCACCCGAAAAATGGACAACCAAAGCACTTCAAAAGCAGACACATCTTATTAGCATATTAAACAAGCTGATAAAAGAAGACCCAAATTCTGCCAAAGGCTGGTCAAATTTATCTTATCTTGCCAGCCAGATTAAACAACACCATACAAATATCAAGTTAGATAGATATGGCTATGCAAAGTTTTCAGAATTAATTATAGCAATGGCGTTATATGACATCCGTACTGTGAACAAAGTCATTTCTATTAAACTAAAAAATGGTACATTGCCAATGTCCAGTGTAGCACCAAACGGCAATGTCACGTCAACATGGAATGAGAGTCGCCTAAAATGTGATACAAAATTATTAAATAGTCTGCGTGCTTCCATTATCGATCACCCGAAAGCCGACCACGAGCGCTGGGTGAATTTCGGTTTGATTGGCAACGCCATAAAAACACACTACCCAAATTTCGATCCTAAAAATTACGGTTATGCCAGACTCTCTAGCATGATTAGAAATATCGGAATATTTGAAACCAAAACGGTAAACTCTACGCTCTATGTACGTCATAAAGCTAAGTAAACACTAGCAACAAACAAAATCTGATAATACATAGGACAACAAGAAATAATGAATGATACAAATCAAGATATAACTTCTAACAAAACCTATAAACGCAGCATCACCCTACCTCGCGGCACCCTTGATCTGACCTATCAGACCAACTCAATGGCTAACAAAAATAGCCTGAAACAAAACGACAGTTATCAATTAGAAGATCTGCTTGGTTTTGCTCAGCGTATTAATCCAAAACGGGCGTTTTTGTTTGTATCCAAAGTATTGGGCCGTCATATCCCCGTGGCACCCAGCACGATGCGAGATGCGTTTACTGATTTAGCCAATTTAGTTCCTAGCGATTTGCCCAAGCCAATTTTAGTTATTGGTATGGCAGAGACAGCAGTGGGTCTATCCGCTGGCGTGCATCAAGCACTACAAACACGTTATCCAAATGCGTTATTGCTAAACTCTACGCGTCACACGCAGCATAGTGACAATAACTCCGAAGCGTTATTAACAACGTTTAATGAAGATCATAGTCATGCCAGCCAGCATTTAATTTATCAAAGTACAGATAGCGTCACGCAAGAGCAGCTACTCGCTAGCAAAACGCTGATTATGGTCGATGATGAAGCATCAACAGGCAATACTTGTGTCAATGTCGTCACGGCCTTACGTGATGCAGGGCTCACTCAGCTAGAGCAAGTACATCTAACGACTTTGGTTGATTGGTCATTGGATCAAGAAAATACAAACCAGCAGACAGATGATATTATGCCTGCGCGTATGGCAGATCGCTTAACTGGTATTGAGTTTCATCGCCATCACTTACTGTCAGGCGCATGGCAATGGACAGACGCGCCCAACCCAGAGCCTATCACCATGCCATCGGTTGATACCACTGCCGCTGGTAGTCAAGCGCTTGGATTTACAGGTAACTGGGGACGTTTTCCCACATTAAATAGCACAGATGGCTTTAATAACTATCTTTCGAGCTTTCAGGCTGCATTTGCAAGCTTCCATAATCAAGACAGCTTTGATGTCACTCAATTGCCCAAAAAAATATTGGTGTTGGGTAGCAATGAGTTTGTTTGGTTGCCGTTTTTGTTGGCGGAATGGCTTGAGACAACATCTCAAAACCTCAAAGCTGACACAAATGCTATCGTGAAATTTAGTGCATTAACTCGCTCACCGATTGCGCTTGGCGGCGCCATTACTACGATGCTGAGCTTTCATGATAATTATGGGCTTGGCATGACCAACTTTGCTTATAATGTTGACCCTGACGAGTGGGACTTGATTGTGTTGTGTGTGGAGACAGCTGCTGATAGCGTCGATGCGATGTGGCGCGGTTTGAATAATGTGTTGGTGGTAAGTCCGACAATTTAAACCATTCTTTAACTTTCATACTAACTGTTTATGGACGACGTCATGACTATCCCATTTTTCAAGCCCAGCGCCGATATTATCAAACCCTATGCCTTAATGGATTTGGACGATACACTTTTTCAAACCCAGCGCAAGATTGATGCTTGGCAAGTCCCGACTGCAGAGCCAGAACACTTGGTTTGTGCGACGGTCAATAAGCAAAATGAGCCACTAAGCTTTATGAGTCAGCGCCAAGCGACTTTTTTTAATTGGCTACTCAATAGCACTGAATTAATCGTAGTAACAGCACGTGACCGCAGTGAGATCAAACGCGTGAAACTGCCATTCGACAGTTGGCAAGTATTGACCCATGGCGCCATTATTTTAACGGCTGATGGGCAGTTACTAAGCGCGTGGCAGCAACATATGCATAGCAAGCTTGCACCGTTGCAAGATAAGTTAAACCAACTAAGCGAGCTGTTTGCTAGTCATAGCAAAAGTGAGCAGAGTCATTTGGTATTTACGCCGCATGTCGATAGCTTTAATAATGGGTCTGTAAATGAAGAATTAACGATTTATCTAGCGATCAAACACGCGCAAAAAGACCATCAAGCATTAGTTGAACTGGCCAAAAAACTGCCCACGTTAATACGCGATTTTGAGCAAGATTTTTATGTGCATGTGAATGCCAACAATCTAGCGATATTACCGCACGCGGTACACAAGCGCCATGCTGTACAGTTTTTATTAGACAATCATTTAGACCATCAGCGTCCCAGTTTTGGTTTTGGTGATAGCTTGGCAGACTTGCCTTTTTTGCAGCTGCTTGACTGGTACGGTATGCCAAGCCGCGGTCAGATGCATGAGCAGTATCAGCCTTAGCCATCTGTCTAATTATTTGGGCTAGAACATCAGCCCAGAAAATCAGCCAAAAAGCAGACACAGAACCTCTCTTTTATCATCACGAGTGCTATTATTCATACTATGACTTTACCTAACATACAGACCAACAGAGCCAATCTAAACAATTACGGCTCAGGTAGCTACCTTGCCAGTGATGTGACCGTACTGCTCGATATCGTCGATAAAGACGCTGTTGCTGATGTGCCCGTCAGTCAAAAAGAGGCACTCATTCAAAGTGGGCAACGTCACTACTCTGATATGTTGACCTTGGAGCAAGCGCCTACCGCGATGCATGAAGAGCTATACCAACAGGCACTAGCGCAAGGTGGCAAGAGAGCCGCAACTGATATCGCACGCTTAGCGCATACCCTACATCATGTCTTTTGTCATGATGTCAGTGACGAGCATCCGCTAGTCTTGATTAGCTTGGTACGGGCAGGTCTACCGATTGGTGTGCTATTGCAGCGTGCGTTATCTGACACAGATAGCAGCTATCATTTGCCAAGTATACATTATGGCATCAGTATCATTCGTGATCGCGGGCTAGATCCTGTGGCGCTGCAAATGCTGCTTGACGCTTACCCAAACAGTCCGATTGTATTTGTCGATGGCTGGACAGGTAAAGGCGCGATTTATAAGGAGCTTGCTCGTAGCTTAGAGACATTTAGCGATCCCATTCACACCAGCTTTGCCAATATTTTTCATCAAGGTGCTGATGTCATTCCACTACTGACCCTTGCCGATCCGGCGGGCGTTGCTTGGCTCGCCGCGAGCGCGGAAGATTGGTTAATTCCATCGGGTTTGTTAAATAGTACCGTATCAGGACTGATTTCACGCAGCTTATACACCGAGCCGTCATCTGGTCTACACCGCAGTGTCTTTTATGAGGATTTGATAGACGCAGATCATAGTTTGGCATTTATCGATCATGTTGATGCAGCCAGACGCTCATTGACTATGCTGCCAGAGCATTTGCCAACCTATCAGCAGCCGCGCTACCAGACGGCAGCATTAATAGATGCGCTCGCCACGGACTATGACATTACCAATCGCAACCGTATTAAGCCGACTATCGCCGAGGCGACGCGCGCGATACTACGCCGCGATCCAGAGCGTATATTGCTCGCGACCGCGGCGCATCCCGATACCGCACTACTGCGTCATTTATGTGCGCAGCGAGGCATCACTATTGAGGTATTAGGTGATAAAATACACCCTTATCAAGCCATCACCCTTATCAAGCAACGAGCCAAAGACAGTTAATGCTTTTGGCTTGAGCACCACTAGCGCGATTGAACGCTTGCCCTTTACACTCTATTTATGATGCCAACTATGTCAGATATAACAAACAACGAGTCAGCGACTTACCTTGACACTCAGTCCTATGATACCCTGTCTTATGCGCATCTGATTACTGAGCGTCATGCGATGGTCAGACCGCACACGCACCATCCCTACCAACTAGGGGCGAGCCTCTATATGCCTGCCACTCGCCAAGACATCTGGCAAGTGATTAAGCGCGACAAGCTACCAACGATCAATAGTATTATTATCTGTTTAGAAGATGCCGTCAGTCATGAGGATGTGGAGTTGGCGCTTGAGCGTTTGCGCACGCTGCTGGGTACGTGGGCTGAGCATGTCAATAGCATCAATGATCCATCCCGAGCCGCTGCTATTCACGCACAGCACCCAACGCGTCCACTGGTTTTTATACGTCCGCGTAGCCCAATGATGCTACAGCAATTGGCTGATTATGCGCATATTGATCTCATTGATGGTTTTGTCATGCCAAAAGTCGATATGTATAGCTTATCCAATTGGCGCATGGCCTGTCAGAACCTCAATGCTGATCATCTGCTGATGCCGACGCTCGAAACGGCTGCATTATTCAATCCGCATCATAATCAAGAGCTGGCGATTGCCTTTAAAGAAGCGTTTAGTCAGCCAGTATTTGCGCTACGTATCGGGGGTAATGACTTATTTGCCGCATTGCGCCTGCGTCGTCCAAAGAATAGCATTGTCTATGATACGCCTATCGGCACCCTTGCCTATCAGCTGCTTGGCTGCTTTGTACCGCATGGTTTTTATCTCACCGCACCTGTATTTGAGTATTTAGATCAGCCAACCCTTTTTATGCAGGAGCTAAATCATGATGTCAGTTTGGGACTGGTCGGTAAAACGGTCATTCACCCAAGCCAAATTGCACTGGTGCAGCAAGCCTACTGTGTGCCGCTAAGTACATTGGATGAAGCACAAGCGATTCTACATAGTGAGGCCAAGGCCGTATTTAAGTACAACAATACCATGCTAGAACCTGCGACCCACCGGGCATGGGCAACCGAAATCGTCAATCGTGCAGAAGCATTTGGCACTATCGATGATGGCCACAGCCAATATAGCTCACGGATGTAATCGTCAGTATTGAGCATAATAGGATAAAAAAAAGCCGCTATCAATGACTGGTAGCGGCTTTTCTATGAATTGTTATAACCTACTGCCAAAACAGTCTGACTTTATGCGAATTTGCCTCAGCAGCTTAGCATTACACACAGCTTGTCAAAAACTGACTGAGCACTCGGTTCACTTGATCAGGCTCTTCCACTGTCGACGTATGGCCAGCGCCTTTAATAATAGCAAGCTTCGACCCAGCGATAGCAAAATGCATACGCTCAGACTTTGCGTAAGGCGTTGCGGCATCTTCATCACCCACGACAATAAGTGTCGGTGTCGTGATATCACCCAGTTGCTCATAAGTGCCAGTGCGATCGATGACCCCCATTGTCGCCTTAACGACACCACCCTTACGATTACTTTGTAGCATCGTCAGCCACTGTTTGCGATCAGATTTGCGCAGCTTGTCGGCCAAAAAAGTACTGCCAAACATAATGGGCATGACTTTTTTGCTCACACGCTTCATCCCTAGCCAACGAATGGCTTTGACCAGTTTGCGGTACTCAGGAATGTTTTTTGGGTCTTCAGGATCAGCTGATGTCTCAAGTAGCGCGAGTGATAACAGCAAATCCGGTCGCTTAAGCGCAATACGTTGAGCGACAAACCCGCCCATGGATAACCCAACAAAATGACATTTAGCAATAGCGAGTGCGTCAATTAGGCCAAGTGTATCCTCAGTCAATGTCTCCATATCATAGCCAGATTTGGTAATCTGTGACTGACCCTGCCCTCGAAAATCAAACGCAATGCAGCGATAATCGGTTTGAAAATACTCTACTTGCTTGTCATACATCTGCGAGCTCCACAGCAGACCATGGGCAAACACGATAACGGGTTTTTGCGTGTCATTGGGCGCGCTGTCTTCATAATAGATATCGACATCGTTGACTTTTATCGTTGGCATAATCACTTCCTTGTTTGGTGAAAACTTTGATTAATCAGTTGGGCTGCGCATGACCTAACGCGCTACCTGCATAGTAGCATAATCTATTAATAAGTCAGGAACTCACCTTTTTATGAACCATGCGTATTATCTGTATCTTATTCATACACTCTTTTTGTTCATACAGGCATGGCAGTTTATACGAGCAACTCAAAGAGCCAACCGCCATGTAGATGTGTCTTAAGCGCCCACAAAACCTGCTTTTATAATGCGCGCAAGCTGCTATAGTAATCAGCATTGCGTTATTTATTACCATCAATTTGTCCCGCTGTCTTTTATACGGGTACCAAAAATCGCTGCTTAACACAGTCACTGAAAATAAGGAAATCTCAAATGTCACAGTCTATCGTTGATTATCAAGTGAATAATCACATTGCCACCATTACGTTTAACGATCCAAAAAGCTTAAATGCGTTTGGCACGCCACTAAAAAACAACGTGTTAATAGCGCTAGATAAAGCAGCGGCTGATGATCAAGTACGAGTCATTATCTTGCAAGGCGCTGGTGGTAATTTTTCAAGTGGCGGCGATATCAAAGAGATGTTATCTGAAGGATTGGACAAGGACATTGTTTCAAACAAACTAAAGGGCATGGTAGAAGGCGCAGGCGAAGTCAGCTTAAAGCTACGTAATGTCCATAAACCAATCATTGCCAAATTAGAAGGTGCCGTAGCAGGGGCTGGCATGAACTTAGCGCTTACCTGTGATTTTCGTATCGCAGCGGATAATGCAAAGTTTGTCCAAGCCTTTGTCAATATTGGTTTAGTGCCAGATGCAGGCGGTATTTATTTATTGAATCAATTGGTTGGTACAGCAAAAGCCACTGAGCTTGTGATGCTGGGTGATAAGCTAAAAGCAGAAGATATGGCACGCTTAAATCTGGTCAATCAAGTGGTTAGTGCAGAAGAGCTAGACGCCACCGTTCAAGCATTGGCTCTAAGATTGAGCCAGCTGCCAGGTAAAGCCCTAGCCTCTATGAAACATATGTTCAATGTGCACGCGTTTATGGGTTTGAACGAAGCATTAGATATGGAAGTGGAGCAGCAGACCATGATGGCAAAAACCGATGACTTTATCGAAGGCGTCAGCGCCTTTATTGAAAAGCGCAAACCAGTTTATCAAGGTAAATGATTGAGTAGTAAGCGGGTTGATTTGACGGCTAAATTTATTCATAACCAAATAACTCGCTATTTATAGTATCAAAAAAAAGGGCTGCCAATATGGTAGCCCTCTTTTCGTTTATGTCTGCGGTTAAGAAGCAGATACTGACTTATAGTGATACGGTAAGGTAAATATCTTGTCAAAAATAAAGGTGAATACGAAATTATAAATTAAGAAAAACACTAGCAAGGCAGCTTCCATCATAAACGCTTGGAGCAAGCCAACGTGATACCAAACCATATATAGTGGCAAGCAGATCAACACCAGCCCACCTTCAAAACCAAACGCATGAGCACTACGTATCCATAACGTACGACACGCAATATGCCTGCGACGCTCCCATGCTTCAAAAGCAGTATTATATAGAAAGTTCCAAATAACGGCTGCTAGAGAGACCATCATCGCAACGGGCAATGATTCTGACGCCTTGCTATTGCTCAGCTTCATCAATACAAAGGTAGAGGAGATAATTGCGACAATCTCGAACACAGTTACGTAGACAATACGACGTCTAAACGGTGATAATGTAATCATCAACCAAAACTCCAAAGCACCTGTATTTAAACAAAAAAGTGCATATCAAAGTATCGGTCCGTCCCGAGATAGAAAAGATAAAAAAGAGGTAAGCGAAGTGCAGAGCCACGGTTTCCGCCTGCCCTTATATTATACAGAAGATAGTGAGAGAAATCAGCTGGTGCCTTCATAACAAAAACCCCGCATCATGACGATACGGGGTTTTTGTTTACTTAAAAACGGCTAACTCAATTTTTAACCAAAATTAGGTCAACTGAGCAACGTTAATTTTATCCGCTTCTTCAGTGTACTCTTCCATACGGTCGAAGTTCATGTATTGATAGACTTCATCACCCATGCTGTTGAGCATGCCAGCATACTGCTGATACTCATCGTTAGTCGGCAATTTACCAAGTACCGCGGCAACTGCGGCAAGCTCTGCAGATGCTAGGTATACGTTAGCGCCTTGACCCAGACGGTTCGGGAAGTTACGCGTTGATGTTGATACCGCAGTCGATTTCGGTGCGATACGTGCTTGGTTACCCATACATAGTGAACAACCTGGCATTTCAGTACGAGCGCCGGCTTGTGCGTAGACGTTGTAATAACCTTCTTCCATCAACTGGCGTGCATCCATCTTAGTAGGCGGTGCAATCCATAGACGCGTCTTGAGGCTACCTGCTGGTACGTCTTGTAGCAATTTACCAGCGGCACGGAAGTGACCGATGTTGGTCATGCACGAACCAATGAATACTTCATCAATGGTATCACCAGCCACGTCTGCCAAGGTCTTGGCATCATCTGGATCGTTCGGGCAGCAAAGGATAGGCTCTTTGATCTCGCTCATATCGATAGTGATGTCGATAGCATATTCAGCATCATCATCCGCACGCATGAGGCTTGGGTTCGCAAGCCACTCTTGCATGGCTTCGATACGGCGGCTGATGGTACGCGCATCGCCATAGCCTTCTGAAATCATCCACTTAAGTAGCGTGATGTTTGAGTTTAGGTACTCAGTTACCGATTCTTCAGATAGCGTGATGGTACAGCCAGCCGCACTACGCTCCGCAGACGCATCAGACAGCTCGAACGCCTGCTCAGCGGTCAAATCTTCTAGACCTTCGATTTCAAGGATACGGCCGTTGAACTCGTTGATTTTACTTTTCTTATCAACCGTCAAGTAACCTTCTTTGATCGCTTGATAAGGAATCGCATGGACGAGGTCACGCAAGGTAATACCAGGCTGACGCTCACCAACGAAACGAACACGAACAGATTCGGGCATATCTAGTGGCATCACACCAGTTGCCGCTGCGAAAGCAACCAGACCAGAACCTGCTGGGAACGAGATACCCATTGGGAAACGAGTATGTGAGTCACCACCAGTACCAACGGTATCTGGCAGTAGCATACGGTTCAACCATGAGTGAATGATACCATCACCTGGACGTAAGCTGACGCCACCACGGTTCATGATAAAGTCAGGTAGTGTGTGCTGAGTCTCAACGTCAACTGGTTTTGGATAAGCCGCAGTATGACAGAATGACTGCATCACGAGATCCGCTTGGAAACCCAAACATGCCAAGTCTTTTAGCTCGTCACGTGTCATTGGGCCAGTCGTATCCTGAGAGCCGACCGTAGTCATCTTAGGCTCACAGTACATACCTGGACGTACGCCTTCTAGGCCACACGCTTTACCAACCATTTTCTGCGCTAGCGTAAAGCCTTTACCCGTATCGGCTGGCTCTTCAGGTTTCGCAAACACGTCTGAGTGACCAAGACCCATGTATTCACGCGCACGGTTGGTCAAACCACGACCAACGATCAATGGAATACGGCCACCAGCACGCACTTCATCAAGCAATGTTGGCGAGCTTAGCGTAAACGTTGATAGCACTTCATCAGAGTCATGCTTGGTGATTTTGCCGTCATGTGGATAGATGTCAAACACATCGCCCATGTTTAGCTTATCGACAGCTACTTTTTCGATTGGCAAGGCGCCAGAATCTTCCATCGTATTAAAGAAGATCGGTGCGATGTTGTTACCTAGTACTAGACCGCCACCACGTTTGTTTGGCACGTTAGGAATGTCTTCACCCATCAGCCATAGCACTGAGTTGGTCGCAGACTTACGGCTAGAGCCGGTACCGACAACGTCACCAACGTACGCAAGTGGGTGGCCTTTTTCTTTTAGCTCATCAATAAGTTTCATTGGACCACGCACGCCCTCTTCGTCAGCAGTAATGCCGTCACGAGAGTTTTTGTGCATGGCTAATGAATGCAGTGGGATATCAGGACGGCTCCATGCGTCTTGCGCTGGTGACAAGTCATCCGTGTTGGTCTCGCCAGTGACTTTGAACGTCGTGTAAGTGGTTTTCTTTGGTACTTCAGGGCGATTCAAGAACCATTCTGCGTCAGCCCAAGATTGAACGACTTCTTTAGCAATGGTGTTGCCCGCTTCGGCTTTTTCAGTCACGTCATTGAACGCGTCAAATACGAGCAAAGTTTTCTTTAATGCTTCAGCAGCGTCTTGTGCGACTTCGCTGTCATCTAGTGCCGCAACCAATGGCTGTACATTGTAGCCACCTTGCATCGTACCTAGGATTTCAACCGCTTTTTGCTTGCTGATCAATGGTGATGACGTCTCACCTTTTAAGATAGCTGCCAAAAATGCCGCTTTGACGTAGGCTGCTTGGTCTACACCAGCAGGGATACGGTTTTCTAGCAAGTTCATCAAAAATGCTTCTTCGCCCGCTGGCGGGTTCTTTAGTAATTCAACCAACTCTGCTACTTGTTTTTCGTTCAATGGTAGCGGAACCGTTCCTAGCTCAGCACGTTCTTCGACATGTTTACGATAAGCTTCTAACACAATAGTCGTCCTCGTCAGTTGGGATTTAGCACATTACGTGGGTAGTCAGCATGACCGCCTGCGTCTATATACTATAGAAAATAATTATCCGTGCAATCATAGCTTAAAACGCTCTAAATGTTAATGGCTGAGCCTTCAAAAGGCTCATAGTAAGGCCATATCCAACATTTATTATAAAAATAGTCCCATCAATAATATGATTGCACACCTTATAATCGCTCGTATTTACGTACCTGCACTGATTGATAAAAACTTGCTTTATGAGTGCGCAGACACCATATGACGATTATAGATTTTTATAACAGGATTAGGGAGGATGCAATATGAATGATAGTAATGCCAACTATCAGGCAGGTCTAAAAGTCCGCACAGAAGTGATGGGTGAAGCACATGTAAAACGCTCACTCGATGCGGCGACTGGATTTACTCAGCCGCTGCAAGACTGGATTATAGAGCACGCGTGGGGCAGCACATGGCAAGATGAGTCAGTACTACCACGCAAATATCGCTCACTGATTACCATTGCCTTTTTAATTGCGCAAAAAAGCCCAAATGAGTTAAAAGGACATATCCGAGGTGCCATCAACAATGGCGCTAGCGTCGCCGAGATTCGAGAGGTCTTGATGCATAGCCTACCATACTGCGGCGCACCTGCCACGCAAGAAGCGTTTCGCGCGGCTATCGAAGTGTTTAATGAGATGGGTATAGATATTGACAACTTAAACAAAAAGCCATAGCACAAAGGGTTGAATAATAAACCCTGAGCGCAATATCTGTTATAATAAAGACACCTATAAAGCATGCTGATAATTCCATAAACCCTTATACTATAAAGGGTTAAGAGATCATTGATTATGACTACTGCCGTACAAACCCATATTCCTGCGCCAAGAGTAAAACCCAAAAAAGCCATTCAAGGTGAAAAGCTGCGTGGCTACGATAAAGTCGCCCGCATCCCGATTAAAGTCATCCCGACAGTCGAAGCGAAGAAAAAGCCGGATTGGATTCGAGTAAAAATGTCCTCACCTGCCGAGGTGGCGCGTATCAAAGCCAAACTACGCGAACAAAAGCTCTATACTGTTTGTGAAGAAGCCGCTTGCCCGAATCTTGCGCAGTGCTTTGGTGACGGCACCGCCACCTTTATGATTATGGGTGATATCTGTACTCGCCGCTGTCCGTTCTGTGATGTCGGTCATGGTCGCCCGAACGAGCTTGATAAAGATGAGCCGCGCCACACTGCTGAGACCATTCAAGGCTTGGGTCTTAAATATGCGGTGATTACGTCTGTTGATCGCGATGATCTAAAAGATGGCGGTGCTGGACATTTTGTAGAAGTGCTAAACGAGTCAAGAGCGCTTAGCCCAAACTGCTTAATTGAAATCCTAGTACCCGATTTCCGTGGTCGTATGGATATTGCGTTAGACTTACTGACAGAGACTGCGCCAGATGTGTTTAACCACAATATTGAAACCGTGCCACGTCTATACAAAGCCTTCCGTCCAGGTTCTGACTATCAGCATTCACTCGACTTGCTCAAGATTTATAAAGAGCGCCGTCCTGATATCGCGACCAAATGCGGCTTTATGGTTGGCCTCGGCGAGACCGAAGAAGAGGTCTATGCGCTACTTGATGATCTAAAAGCGCATGATGTCGATATGATCACGATTGGTCAGTATCTACAGCCTAGTAAGAACCATGCACCTGTTGACCGTTATGTCCATCCAGACGAGTTCCAACGCTATATGGACTACGGCAAAAAGATTGGCTTCTTTAGCATTTGGGCAGGCCCAATGGTACGCTCAAGCTACTTTGCCGATCGTCAGTACTATGGCGAAGATTGCCCAGCACCTATCCGCAGCAAAAAAGCATTAGAAGCGGAAGGCAAACTTGGCTGCTAATTTAGCCATACGGTGATATAAAACCGCCGCTAACCACTATTGCTACACGCTATCGTTAATACAGTTGTTAAAACACAAAAAGGGTGAATAACAAATCTGTTATTCACCCTTTTTTATGACTTACTCTAATATCAGTGGCTAAAACTAAACACTCACTGTCGGCGTTGGTGCCGCACTTGTCTTTATATTGAATACCGCAATACTAAGTACAATCACACCGCCTACGATACCTGTCATCAACTCAGGATAAATCAATAACAAGGCACCAATCGCTAAGATGATACGGGTTATGGTATTCATCTCACCTCTGAAGTACCCCTCAAGCGCTGAGCTTAATGCAATCACACCTGTCACTGAGGTCACAACGACTGTGATAATATCCAAAATAGGCGGTAGCGGGAAGTCTTTCGCCGTAACTGCCAGACCAGTTGGATCTATCATGAGCATCGTCGGACTATAAATAAACATAAACGGTACGATAAATCCGGCAAGTGCCAGTTTGAGCGACAAGAACCCTGTTTTCATCGGATCACCACCGGATATACCTGCACCAGCGAAGGCTGCTAGACACACAGGCGGGGTAATATTAGCAAAGATACCAAAGTAGAAGACAAACATGTGCGCTGACAAGATGGGAATATCAAACCCTGCCAATGCCGGGGCTGCCATGGTCGCGGTAATGATATAGGCAGGGATAGAAGGTAGCCCCATGCCCAAGACCATTGATGCGAGCATCGTCAAAATAAGCGTAAAGAACAATGACCCTGCGCCTAAGGTCACGATAGAAGATGTCATTACCGTACCAAAGCTGGTCAGACTGACCACGCCAATGATAATACCGACGACTGCACAAGCCGCCATAACCGCGAGCGACTGGCGCGCACCGTCTTCTAATGCACCCAAAATATCAGAGAAGCTCATACGTGTTTCAGCACGTAGCATACTGATTACCACGGTAAAACCAATCGTATAAGCAGCTGCATATCCCACAGGTACATTTCTGATTAATAAGAAAATCAAGAAGACAATCGGTAATAGCATGTGACCGCGAGCTTTTAACACTTCTTTTACCGCGGGTAAGCTCTCTTTGGCGATACCTTTTAGGTCACGACGTCCAGCGCGGAAGTGCACTTGTGCAATGACCCCTAAGTAGTACAATATCGCAGGCAACAAAGCGGCAAGCGCAATCGTACTATACGGCAGACCAGTGGTCTCCGCCATAATGAACGCACTGGCTCCCATAATCGGTGGCAAAATCTGTCCGCCAACCGAGGCACTGGCCTCAACCGCGCCTGCAAAATCTTTATGATAACCAACCTTTTTCATCAATGGAATGGTAAAGGCACCCGTACTTACCACGTTTGATAATGCAGAACCATTAATACTGCCCATAAAGCCACTAGAAATCACCGCGACTTTTGCAGGTCCTCCTTTTTTGTGACCTGCGATGGCTAATGCCAAATCATTAAACAGCTGTCCCATTCCTGAGCGTGCCAAGAATGCACCAAAGAGAATGAACAAAAAGATAAAGGTCACTGACGCGCCAATCGCAACAGAATAAAGACCTTCGGTTTTTAGGAATAATTGACCAAAAATATCGCCCATGTCATAAGGGCGAGTCAGCAATCTATCAGGCATGAAATCCATGTGACTGACAAACGGATAGGCCAAAAATATCCCTGCCAATATTGGCAAAATCCAACCGGTGATACGGCGACTGCCTTCTAGCACACAGACCACAGTGATCAGCGAAAATATCACGTCAAGCGGATTGGCCATGCCACCACGTGAGGTCACAATGTCTTGATATTCGTAGATCAAATAGCTCATACCAGATAAAGACAATAAAAACCAAATCCAGTCATACCAAGCGACTCGACTGCGGCTGCTATTTTTACTGGCGGGGAAAATCAAGAAAATTAAGGCAAAACCAACACCGACGTGTACAGAGCGCTGTAGCAATGCAGGCATCGGGTTAAAGGTAATATAAAGATGAAAAAGTGAATAGAGTATACAAATACCAGCAATGAAATACTTTACTGGTCCTTGCGTAATATGACGTGTGATTGATTCTCGGTCATATTTTTCCAGTACTGCTTTGTTGATCGCATCTGCATCAGCATCTTTATCAACGTCAGCATCTGGCGTGGTATTCACGCTACCGTGATCCGTCACTTGGGAGTTCATGACACAAGTCCTTTTTAAATCTATCAATTAAACCATACGTCTTAGGCATGATCACCACTTCAGAATAATCTGGCACCCACTGATGAATCAAAAAACGATGACCAGTATAATCGATCTCGCCTTTGGTCAGTCTAGAGACTACCCAATTTAGGCTAGGTAGTTTTTCATTGACTTGATAACCCAGATAGCCAGGTTTTTGTATGGGCGCAAGGGGTTCGGTCGAAGGCGTACCAGCACCAAATGCTTCAAAGTATGTGGTGGTGAGGAGTAGCATAGCCTCTTCTGTGCTGCTTTTTTCTATGCGTTGGTACTGCTCTTCCCACCACTGCTTTTCTACAGAATGTATCCAGCGCAGCTGAAAGTCAGGGTCAGTGAAATAACATACCTTGTCATCGCTACCCTCTATTGCAACGCGAACCTCGACCACAGACTGACGCGCGACACCTATCCATAGGGTCAAAAAAACCAGCGCGGCAAGTCCTGCAGCGCCAGTCGATAACCATAATAAATTATTTGGCTGCTTGTTCGTCATAGTACTTTTTAGCGCCAGGATGAATTGGAGCGACCATACCGTCACTAGCCGTCTCTAGACTGATATCGTTGGCTGCTTGGTGTGCTGTTTTTAGACCGTCCAGATTATCAAATAACGCCTTAGTCAATTTGTAGCCATCAGATTCAGACAGATCAGAGTTCACCAATAATGCATTCATGATTGCAGCAGTTGGCACACCTGCCTCATTGCCATAAGTACCAGCAGGAATCTCAAAGGTATTGAAATAAGGCTTGGTTGCAATGATTTCTTTTAGCTTGTCTTGGTCGATAGAAACCAACTGCAAATCCACGCCTTGCTCAAGCTCCATAAGCGATGAGTTTGGTAAGCCACTACTAAAGAATGCGGCTTCAATCTTGCCCGCTTTCATACCATCAGCTGCTTCAGCAAAGCCCAAGTAATCAACAGTGATGTCATCATAAGTGATGCCAAACCCTTCTAGTAGTGTTCGCGCATTGACTTCGGTACCAGAGCCTTGATCACCAACTGCGATGCGCTTGCCTCTTAAATCTTCGATGGTTTTGATACCCGTGTCTTTCGTGGTCACGATTTGCACGACGTTAGGATACAAAACGGCAATTTGCTGGATGTTGTCAATAGGCTTATCGAAGTTGTTTTTGCCTTCGACAGCATCGGTGACCACGTCACTGAGTGCCAAGACCATGTCCACTTTGCCTTGGGTCAATAGATTGACGTTTTCAACGGACGCACCTGTCGTTTGTGTTTTTGAGTTAACGCCAAAGTTTTTTACATAGACTTCGGACAATGCAGTGCCGATGATGTTATAAGGGCCAGACGCACCGCCTGTGGCAATGGTTAGGAACTTAGTATCGAGTGTATCGGTAGCCGCATCAGCTGACGTACTATCCGCAGCAGCCGTCTCATTGCCTTCTGAGCTTGGCGATGAGCAGGCGGTTAAGCCTAGCATGGCGCTTAATATCGCTGAAAAAAGTAAGGGAGATTTTAGAGAAGTGAGCATTGAGTTCATCCTTGAAATAATCGATTTAATACAATAAACGGCATTAATATATAGGTATTAATCCGTTACACCTGAGTAATAATATAGCAATTTTTGTGATAAATAAACCAAAGACTGTTTTCTCTTTTGCTTTCAATGCCTTATATTTCAGGCTTTTTGAGAAAATACTTGCATCTTTTATCATAGCCAAAACTTATATTGTTTCGCTATGTGAAACTTAGTTTCAACTTTATTTAACCAAATTTCGATGCTGTTGTAAACCTTTATCACGGTTTATGTGCATGCATTACGCTGTATATAGTCAATCCACTATAAAAGCGTTACAGCGTTAACCTCGCTTGAAGTATGACATAGATATTAAGTTCTAGTAATATAGGTTTCAGTCTTGTCCAGTGTTCATCTTTGAGCATGGTGCGAGGCATAGCGAACGATATCTTTTTTGCCATCAATTTATACCCAATGTTCAACACTACTAAGATTATCTACGCCATTTTCGATTATTTTCATAATCCAGTATTCACTTTATAAAAAAATAAGGCCACGAATGGCCTTATTTTTTCAATAGCTACTTTTGATAATAAGGATAATCGCTATAGCCTATTTCCGTGCCTCCATACATTGTGGCTGGATCTACCTCATTGAGCGACCAATGATGAGCTATGCGCTCTGGTAAATCAGGATTAGCAATAAAAGGACGACCAAAAGCAAATAAATCACCATAACCTTTAGATAACATATTGAGCGATTTCTCTACAGTGTATTTTCCCGCATAAATAATACGTCCTGAAAACTCAGCTCTAACCGCTTGATAAAAGGGCTCTGGTAAATCAGGTGCATTATCCCAATCAGCTTCTGCAATGGACAAATAAGCGATGCCCGCTTTCTCAAGTACTTTAACCGCTTCAATATAAGTATGATGAGGATCTGATTCTACCAGCCCTAAGTACACACGATCCTCACCGGTACTAGCAAACAAAGGCGCAAAACGGACGCCTAAACGATCAGCACCGACCACATCACTCACAGCAGCAACCACTTCTTTTAGGAACCGCAAACGATTCTCTAGCGAGCCACCATACTGGTCATCACGTTTATTGCTATGCTCAGAGATAAACTGGTTCACTAAATAACCATTGGCACAGTGCAGCTCTACCCCATCAAAACCCGCTTCTAAGGCGTTGCGAGCGGCTTGAGCGTACATCGTTACCAACTCGCTCACCTCTTCTGTGCTCAGTGCCCGCGGCTCACTTGGATCAGCTAAAGCACCTTCGCCTGGACCTGTTTCAATGAATACTTTGACATTATCAGCAGTAATAGCAGAGGGCGCTACAGGCTGATTTTGGTTGGGTTGTAAGCTAGTATGAGACACACGGCCAACGTGCCATAGCTGAGCAAAGATAATACCGCCCTTGGCATGTACCGCTTGCGTGATTTTTTTCCAGCCTTCAATTTGTGCTTGCGTATGAATACCTGGCGTCCATGCATAACCTTGGCCTCTAGGTTCGATCTGTGTCCCCTCCGTCACCATAAAGCCTGCAGAAGCACGCTGGGCATAATAACTTGCCATTAAATCATTAGGAATATTGCCAGGTTGCGTGCTACGAGAGCGCGTCAATGGTGGCATCACAATACGATTTTTAAGCGTATAAGGCCCAAGTTTTACAGGCGAAAACAGTGCACTGGTATTAGGAATAGTTTGTTTCATGACATTCTCTTTTATAGCAAACAGATAGGCTTATTACTTGAAATTTATCCGTTGTTTTAAGGTTTGATTGATCACTTAAGTAATATGAGTAAGCATAAAGTTTTAGAGGTACAATTAGAAACAACGTTTTCTTGTTGAAGATACAATTATTAATGGTACAGATGATGAATGGTATAAATCGGCTTGATATCAAACAGCTCAGAGTGCTACAGGCATTGCTTGATCTAAAGAACCTATCAAAAGTTGCACGTAAAATGGGCTTAACCCAACAAGCTATCAGTGAGCAGCTGCGTAAGCTACGTGATCTATTTGATGATCGTCTGTTTATTCGTCAAGGAAATAGCATGGTGCCCACACCAAAAGCACTATCGATGCAGCAACCTATTAACGATATATTAGACCTCTTGCAAAAGTAGCAGAGGGAATTAAAATAAGAAGAACATTCATCGTTGTCTAAGAACCATGCCAAACATAGATAAGCTACTCAAACAAAGTGACGCTGGTTTTAAACGCTACACTGGCA
>Ga0208182_1000352_pt1 | contig 34888 bp, 29 predicted proteins | sample MalvireepMed_906_FD_184248 | JGI IMG/M metagenome (GOLD analysis project Ga0208182, IMG submission 184248) | Marine viral communities from the Global Malaspina Expedition - Malaspina viral metaG DeepMed_906 (SPAdes) (version 2) | ecosystem: Environmental > Aquatic > Marine > Oceanic | place...
GATAAGGAAGCTACCATGAGTGATATTTTTAATGTAAAAGACACCATTTCGGTCGATGGCAAGGAGCATGCCTATTATAGCTTGCCCAAACTTGCCGAGACTTACGACAATATCAATACGCTACCATACTGTATGAAAGTTGTACTAGAGAACCTATTGCGTAACGAAGATGATGGTCAGTCTGTCGGCAAAAACCACATCGAAGCAGTGGCCAACTGGGACGCTGGCGCTGAGGCGTCCAAAGAGATTGCCTTCATGCCAGCACGGGTAGTGCTGCAAGATTTCACCGGCGTGCCATCAGTCGTCGATCTGGCAGCGATGCGTGATGCGGTAGTGGAGCTTGGCGGTCGTGCTGAGCAAATCAACCCATTTATTCCTAGTGAGCTGGTCGTTGACCACTCGGTACAAGTGGATGCTTATGGCCGTGAGGATGCGCTGGATCTCAACGAAAAGATTGAGTTTAAGCGTAATAATGAGCGTTATGAGTTCTTACATTGGGGCCGTAATGCCTTTGAGAACTTTGTCGTTGTCCCGCCCGCGACGGGTATCGTGCACCAAGTCAACCTTGAGTATCTTGCGCGCGTAGTCATGGCAGCGGATGTCGATGGCGAGCTGACCGCCTATCCTGACACGGTATTTGGTACCGACAGTCACACGACGATGATTAATGGTATCGGTGTGCTTGGTTGGGGCGTTGGCGGTATCGAAGCTGAAGCGGCGATGCTCGGTCAGCCGTCTTCGATGCTCATCCCGCAAGTGGTTGGCTTTGAGCTGACAGGCAAACTCAGTGAAGGCGTCACCGCAACGGATCTCGTCTTGCGTGTGGTCGAGATGCTACGAGCACATGGCGTGGTCGGTAAGTTTGTCGAATTCTACGGTGAAGGCTTGCATCAAATGCCATTAGCGGATCGGGCGACGATTGCCAATATGTCGCCAGAATATGGCGCGACTTGTGGTATCTTCCCGATTGACCAAATGGCGATTGACTATCTGCGTCTATCAGGCCGTGACGAAGCGCAAATTGAGCTGGTCGAAAAATATGCCAAGGCGCAAGGCTTATGGCATGATGCCGATACGCCAGCGGCGACTTACTCGAGCAAGCTAGAGCTCGATCTATCGTCAGTACAACCAGCATTAGCAGGGCCGAACTTGCCGCAGCAGCGTATCAACCTGTCTGATATGCATGAGAAGTTTGGCGAAACGCTAGAAAAAATGACCAAAGACCGCAAGTCAGAAGTCGAAGGCAAAGTACGCTTTGACCAAGAAGGCGGCGAGCAAGAGCAAGCGGAACACTTGGCAGCTGAACCAAAGATCGACGTTGACACCGAAACTGACGATAGCAAAGGCTACCAGCCAGCCAATAACGTGTTCTCAAGCGTTAATATTGACGAAAAAGAGCACAAATTGCGCGATGGTTCAGTCGTGATTGCCGCTATTACCTCTTGTACCAACACCTCGAACCCAGCCGTCATGATTGGTGCTGGATTGGTCGCCAAAAAGGCCGCTGCCAAAGGCCTCAAAGCCAAGCCTTGGGTTAAGACCTCATTGGCACCTGGGTCAAAAGTAGTCACCGATTATCTTGAAAAAACCAAACTGATGGATGAGCTCGAAAAAACAGGTTTTTATTTGGTCGGTTACGGTTGTACCACGTGTATTGGTAATTCAGGTCCGCTTCCTGATGTGATCGAAAAAGGCATCGAAGAGAACGATTTAGTCGCTGCCGCGGTCTTGTCAGGTAACCGTAACTTTGAAGGTCGTATTCACTCACACGTCAAGGCCAGCTACCTAGCATCGCCGCCATTGGTTGTCGCTTATGCCTTAGCAGGTACAGTCGATATTGACTTGACTACCCACCCACTCGGTCAAGACCAAGACGGCAATGATGTCTATCTAAAAGACATTTGGCCAACGTCAGATGAGATCAACGAGCTGATTGCCAATAATATCGATGCTGATATGTTCCGTAAAAACTATGGTGAAGTGTTCGACGGTAGTAAAGAGTGGAACGCGATTAGCTCAGCCGATAGCCAGCTATATCCATGGGATGAAGGCTCAACGTACATCAAAAATCCACCGTTCTTCGATGGTATGACCATGGAGCCAGAGGGTATCCCTGATATCGAAGGTGCGCGTATCTTAGGTCTGTTTGGTGACTCAATCACCACCGACCATATCTCACCTGCGGGCAATATTGATCCAAATTCACCAGCAGGTAAGTACCTGCAAGAGCGCGGCGTCATGGAAGCGGACTTCAACAGTTATGGCTCACGCCGTGGTAATGATGCAGTCATGACTCGTGGTACCTTTGCCAATATCCGTATCAAAAACCAAATGATGGGCGGCAAAGAAGGCGGTTATACCTATTACTTCAAAGATGATAAGTCGACGCTACAAGATGGCGAAGAAATGGCTATCTATGATGCAGCGATGAAGTATAAAGAAGACAAGCGTCCGCTCGTCGTCCTCGGCGGGGCGGAGTATGGCTCAGGCTCTAGTCGTGACTGGGCAGCGAAGGGTACCATTCTGCTTGGTGTCAAAGCGGTACTCACCACTTCATTTGAGCGTATTCACCGTTCAAACCTAGTTGGTATGGGTGTGCTGCCATTGACTTTCAAAGATGGCGAAGACGCTCAAACCTACAAGCTCGATGGCTCTGAAGTACTGAGCATCACTGGCCTAAACAATGGCGAGAGCAAAACCGCTCAAGTCACTGCCACCCGCGCCGATGGCTCGACCGAAACCTTTGAGGTCAATGTCGGCCTACAGACACCAAAAGAGCGCGAATACGTGCGTCATGGTGGCGTGTTGCACTATGTACTGCGTCAATTGGCAAGCGAGAGCAAAGAAGCAGGCTAATCGCTAGTTATACTCAATATGGAATGTAAGTATCATAAAAAATGCTCAGCCGATTGGTTGAGCATTTTTTTGTCCGCTACGATTTTCATATCAGCATCATATATCGCTGAATAGGTTCAATCTGTACTTGCATACAACCGATCTCTGACCATGACTAAAGCTGACAATGCTGCTTGCTCATTGGGTACATCAGGCAACTGACTGCGCTCAAAAGCGGTGGCAATCTGGATGCTTAGATGATCAGCCTGTTCCAATAGTTCGTTGTACTCACTTTGACCTGCTTTGATGCTCAGCAACGCATCACGATTAGGACGCTCGACGATGACTTTGCCAGTCGTGGCAATATCGTATGCCATCTCAAGTAGACGAATGGTATGCATCATATTTTTAGCATCATATTCTTTGGCGTGAGCAATGGTAGATTGATAGCGCGTTTCATTGCGGTTAGCAACCCACTGCCAGTATTCTTTATAGTCTCGGCAGTATTTACTATAGCCTTGCTCATTAAACGACAGATAAGCGATAGGCGTCATACCTTTTGGAATGGCACTTAGGCGCAGCTGAGTGGCATCTGCATGCTGATACAAGCCCGAAAATCTAAGTGTCTCAGTTTTATCAATATACATGGCATACATGTGCGTCGCTTTTGCCATCGCTGCCAGTCCAATACTTCGCTGATCGATTGCGGTTTTCTGTAACCACTCGTTCAGCGGCATACTACGCCCATCTATAAATACGCTGCAAAATTCTAAAATGGATTTTTTTTCACGGTCCATCGGATTGACGATCTTTTTGTTTAATCCGCGTGCTTTTTTGATTTGACTACTCGCAAAGCCTGCGAAGGTTTTTTGACACAATTTGCTAATGAACCAATCAGCAGAAAAATGTGCCATGAGCGGATGTTGATATAGGATGTGCTCGGCTGGTGTGGCAAGCAATTCCATCATATTGGGATTGTTTTGCAGCAACAGCTCAATATAGCGTCCAAGCTCATAGTAGACGATATCATTGCTACGATTACTGACTTGCGCGATATAGTCGCCGTGGCGAGCAAAGTAATAAGACTTTGGCAGATAAAACACGCCTTTGATGTCAGTGTCTGAATCGGCGGTCGCGAGGCCATAAGCGCGACTACCTGAGACGCACTCTAAGAGAATCAGCCCTTCAGCTTTGAGGCGCTCTATGGTTAAAGGGGCTGCTGGCATAACGGGCTTCTCTTTTTTTGATATTGAATGTGTCATCTATATTGGTTGCCATTTAACCTAAATATTAGCCATATACTGTTATATCGAGCGTACAACGCTACGATAAAACGCATTTAAGGGGGCAATATCGGAAGCCGTGGTGGGTGCAAAAGTGGGGTTGTCGATGCTGGCGCGTAGTGATGCAATCGCGTTGATCATTATTGGTGAAAGCTGGTGTATGTAACTTTCATCTTGCGTGCGCTTGATATCAATCAAGGTTAGTATCTCAGTTTGCACTTTTTGCTCAAACAGCTCAAGCATCTGCTTCATGATGACTGGCGGCGGCGTATGCATTGTTAATATCCACTTTGCCGCAAGCAGTGCGCGCAGTAAGTAAAACACTTTTTTGAGGCGCACAGGTGCATTAAGGTCGAGATCACGACTGGCATTTTTTGCCATACCGAGGTAATGGTGAAACACGGTGATAGGTTGAAAATAGTCTATGCTCAATGCTTGCAAGTGTGCCATTAGGTCGGTCTGCTGCTCATAAACAATAGGTGAGTGTAGCCATTCAAATACCACTGCATTGGATTTATAGAGTAGCTGTAGAGCTTTTTTGATGTCCCAGCCACCAATGTCAAATGGTACTGAGAGCAGATCGTTTTGGATAAACTCAAACGTGTCTTTACCCTCAAACAAACTCAAGTACCAGTCAGACGGTTGGCAATACAGCAGACGGACATCATAGTCGCTATCAGGTGAGGCGAAGCCCCATGCACGGCTGCCACTTTCAATAGCGTGCAGACAAGTAATCTGCCGCATCTGACAAACCTGCTGTATGGCTTGAATAATTTGATCGGTATCGTTGTTTTGCATAGAAGATATCATCGGCGGTTGTTTGTTAATGAGTATACAACAGCATAAAGGAGATGTGCGGTAATGATGAAATAGCAATCTTGATATATTAGGATGAGATAGTAAATTATTATTGCTATGGACTAATTTCCAACATACCCCAACTCAAAAATTACTCAACCCTTCTCAGTCAATAACTTAATCCCCAGCCCAATAAACACCATACCGCTGACTCTATTTAACATTGTTTCAATAGAGGGGTTTTCCCGCAAGCGTGTACTAAATCGCGCCGCCAATAGCGCCAAACATAAGCACCATATAAAGCCAGTGGTAGCAAAAGTCAGTCCCAACATCAAAAATGACAGCATGCCATAAGCATAACTAGGGTCGATAAACTGCGGAAAGAACGCAATAAAAAACAAGGCAACCTTTGGATTAAACACATTGGTCAACATGCCTTGCTGATAGATTTTCCACCCGTCTAAGGCCTTTTGGTTAGTCACATTCTGAGCTTTAGACAAACTGTTTGCGATTGAGTTCGAGTTTTTGCTCGTTAGCATTTTAAAGCCTAGATAACACAAGTAAGCCGCACCGATATATTTAACAAGCATAAAGGTGGTAGGGGAGTTGGCGAGTAGGACTGACAATCCTAGTGCTGCCAATAGTGTATGTACCAAAGTGCCCGAGGTAATGCCCAATACAGAATATATTCCTGCGGCTTGCCCTTGCGAGACACTACGAGTGATGATATACATGCTATCAGTGCCGGGCGTGAGGTTCAATAAAATAGCCGCTAGGACAAACCCTAGGTAGTTTTCAATACCAAACATAGCCAATACCTTCCTTTAATAGCACCAAAAATTCATACGTCGTAGGACATTTTTATATTGTACAGAATACTTATGGAGTAGATAGTAGCGAGCATTGAATAGCTTGGCAATAGCGCGGATAGCTATGAAAAGAACTGCGTTAAGATATATTAGAGAAATGACAGACGTAAAAAAGCCCAGACACCGGATGATGAATGGGCTTTTTTATTGTTCGCTTATTAGTCTGATCTGATGCTAAGCAAAAGGGCTAATAAGTGACGCCGAATAGTGGCGTCCCCAGGGGGATTCGAACCCCCGTTACCGCCGTGAAAGGGCGGTGTCCTAGGCCTCTAGACGATGGGGACGCATAGAGTGTTATAACCAGTGGTTACAACGGTACTTCACAATATCAGATAGCTTATCTATTAATAATAGAGCAAGCCTTGCCTAGGTGCTGATATCGTCCTACTAGCGAGTATTTACGATTACGTTTCAGTAATACTGAGCGTTGCTATAAATAAAGTATGGTGGAGCTAAACGGAGTCGAACCGTTGACCCCTTGCATGCCATGCAAGTGCTCTACCAACTGAGCTATAGCCCCTCGCTAAGAGTGTGCGTATTTTATGTAAGAGCGGCAGTCTTGTCAACCACTATTTTAAAAATAATTCATAAATATGCAAAAAAAAGCGTTTTAGCCTATTTTAAAGGCTAAACAAACCCAAATTAGCGTGGATTTTGCTTAAGCGCGATCTCTTTGATGGCTTTATCGGTATAAAACTCTGCTTCGCTACAATCAGAAAAAATAATCGCACAGCATTCCGTTGGCACATATTGACCGCCTTTTTCTCGGATTGTTCTGATACTTTTGACCCCAATGATGTCATATTTGCCTAATTTATCTAGATTATGCTTGGTATAACCGCAGTAAGTGCGGTATATCCATTTTAAATCTTCAAAATCCTGACCTGTGGTTAGGGTAAGGTTTGCCTCAAAAAGCTCTTTTACGATGGTATCGTAGTATTTTTGCGCTTCTTTTAGGGTGTTAAACACATAATCTTTGCTTTCTATTATGACGGTTTTGGCGGCCATGTTCATTTCCAATCGATAATTTTAAGTAAATATCAGTGCTAAGACAAGACTGGGCAGTCATCACCTTACTATGCTAATAATGTCTTACAAATTATTTGCTCTACATCTTTTAGAAATCAGCTTTTCCTTCAAAAAAATAGCAAAATGACCAATGTAGTGTTTTACCGCTTCTAGAACGTTCCTGAGTAACCTTAACAATATTTTTTGTTTCGATGTTTTGATAAGTTAAATTAGAGCCTCTATCAATGTCACATTGATTGTCATTTCTCTCATCAATATTTCTTTTTTCTTTGATAAGCTCCCATTTTTCAGAATTTTTAAACCTGTTATTTAACTGTGTACCACTAGTTTTCACTGGGATAAGACCATAGTTTTTACCTTTAAAAGTATCAATGTACTTATCAACTCTATAATATCCTTCTTCCATATAATATTATCCTATGTTTTTATCTAAGCTTTATAGAGCAGATTGAATTTGAAAATGACGTGAAATTAGCTTTTGCAAACCCACGTCATAATTTGATCCATTTTAAGTTTTTAACTACTCAACAGCCAAAAAGTCTGGCAATTCTGCCGCTTGTTTCTCAAGTTTTTTCAATTTCTTTTTACCGAGGCCGCCTAATACATCAACTGCATGACGCAAGCGAGTCAGAGTCATGTCAGCACCGATAATCGCCATAGAGTTCATGACTGGCGTCGATGAAGTGCTACCAGCAATCGCGATAAAGAACGGCGCCATAAAGTCACGCATCTTGATATCAAGGTGAGCAGCAAGGCCTTTTAGTGTGGCATAGATGTTTTCTTCTGACCACGTTGGTAGGGTCTCAAGCTGCCAAAGTGCTAATTGCAGCATTTCGATAATCTGCTCAGGCGAGAGTGACTTATGGGTAAAGCTCTCAGCGTTGATGTCAGGTAGGTTTTGGAAGTAGAAACCACCCCAATTAACCGCATCAGACAATAGCTCGATACGTGGCTGAATCGCCGCGGCGATAGCAGTCAGCTTGTCACTGTTGCTGGCCCATTCAAGGATTTTATTTTTTAGCTCTTCAGGGGTGAGCGCGCGTAGCCACTCGCTATTGACCCAGTTGAGCTTTTCGATATCAAAAATCGGACCACCAAGCGACACACGCTGAATATCAAAGCTTGCAATCATCTCATCTAAGGTAAATTTCTCAGCATCATTGGGCATGGAGTAACCCATACGACCGAGATAGTTGAGTAACGCTTCAGGCAGCACGCCTGCATCACGATAGTAAGTGATAGAGGTTGGGTTTTTGCGCTTAGACAGTTTTGATTTGTCAGGGTTGCGCAGTAGCGGCATGTGGCAGAGGGTCGGCATTTCCCAGCCAAAGTAGTCATATAGCAGCTGATGCTTGGGCGCAGAGTTCAGCCACTCTTCACCGCGCATGACGTGAGTGATTTCCATCAAGTGGTCATCGACGACGTTGGCGAGATGATAGGTTGGCATACCGTCTGTTTTTAGCAGTACTTGCATGTCGACTTGGGTCCAAGGGAACTCAACCGTACCGCGTAGCATGTCTTGTACCTGACAGGTGCCTTCGGTCGGCACGCGCATACGAATCACGTGTGGTTTGCCCTCGCTTACTAGTTGCTCGGTTTTTTCTGGAGCAAGATGTGCGCAGCGACCGTCATAACGCGGCGTCTCGCCATTGGCCATTTGCTCAGCGCGCATGGCATCGAGCTCTTCAGGGGTACAAAAACAGCGGAACGCATGGTCTTTTTCTATGAGTATCTCGGCGTGTTTTTTGTAGATATCACTACGCTCGCTCTGACGATAAGGGGCGTGCGGGCCGCCAATATCTGGACCCTCGCTCCAGTCTAGGCCAACCCAGTGCAAGGCATCCAAAATCATTTGCTCTGATTGCTCAGTCGAGCGCGTCTGATCAGTGTCTTCGATACGTAAGATAAATTCGCCGCCATGTGCTTTGGCAAAAGCCAAGTTAAATAGTGCAATATAGGCCGTGCCTACGTGTGGAAAGCCAGTTGGTGATGGGGCGATACGCGTGCGTACAGGGCGCTTGCTGTCAGTAGAGGTTTGCATGATAAAAGTCTCAAAGTTTACTATCAATATAGGCTATTAGTATAAATAGCGATGAAAGATATGAAGAGGGTGTTAAGAAATAGCGTAAAATATAGCGCTAGTATAACAGAGACATGTGATATTTTTAATGAAAAGCCCTTCTAGTGCTTGACTACCCGTGTATCCTTGCGATAATAATGCTAGGCAAGTCATAACTTGTTTATTTTCATCCAATTACTGGCCAGTATGGTCGTCATCTATTGAGTTGTTTGTGTCCCTATCTAAATCTAAGTCAAATGCTAACGCTAACCATTCTTCAGTCGCGGCTGCTCCTAAGCCTGCGATCAGCCCCTCTTCGATAGAAAATGATGCAGCTCAAAACCTGCAATCGTCAATGGAAGATTCTGCCCCGTCTAATAAGCTGGATTTTGTCCACGATGCGGTGCTGCTAGAGGAGACCGTCGCTGCCGTGCTAGGGGTAAAATCCCTACCCAAGCAAAAAGACGGCGACCAAAATGGCTTAAATATAAGCGGTATATACGTTGATGCGACCTTTGGTCGTGGCGGTCATAGCAGGTTACTATTAAGTCAGCTTGCCGATGACGCCACACTGATTGTCTTTGACAAAGATCCGACAGCCATTAGTGTGGCGCAGGAATTGGCAAGTAAAGACAGCCGTGTGCATGTGGTTCATGACAGCTTTGCAACGTTGACAGATAGTCTGGCTGCTATGGGCATTAGTGAAGTGGATGGCTTGATGGCGGATTTGGGTATTTCATCACCGCAAATTGATGATGGTAGCCGCGGTTTTAGCTTTATGCGCGATGGGGCAGTGGACATGCGTATGGATACCAGTCGCGGCCAGTCAGTTGCCGAGTGGCTTGAGCAGGTTGACGATGAGACATTGGCCAATGTGCTTTATGAATTTGGTGAAGAGCGTCATAGTCGCCGTATTGCTCGCGCTATCAAGCAAATGGACAGCTACGAGTCTACGCTTGAGCTGGCAGAGGTAATCAAAGAGGCGCATCCCAATTGGCAACGCGGCAAGCACCCAGCCACGCAAAGCTTTCAGGCCATGCGTATTTTTATTAATAATGAGCTGGGCGATGTTGACGACTTTTTAGCGCAAAGTATTGCTATCTTAAAGTCAGGCGGGCAGCTTGCGGTCATTAGTTTTCATTCATTAGAAGATCGCCGTATTAAGCAGTTTTTGCAGCGACATAGCAAAGGGCAATATCCAGAAGATGAAAATCTACCGATGCCGCCCAATCGTCCGCGCTATTTTAGCAAGCCAAAACGCGTTGGCCCCAGCAAAGCTGAAACGAGCCAAAACCCGCGCGCGCGCAGTGCATGGTTGCGTATGGCAACTCGCACCGACACAGAGTATCAGCAGACGGCCGCGCCATAAATCATGGATGAAAACACGGAGTAAATCGCATATGATTGCTATTGTTTGTCTGAATGATGCATAAATGTCTTAATCGCTACGCCACTGTTAAAAAGCTGTAAATATTGTCTGTTAGGCTCAGCAAATAATTTTCCGTCATTTATTAGTTGAGAGTGTCTGAGATATCAAGCGACTCAGTCATTCTTTACTCTAAAATAACGTGATTATTTATTCGACCTATTCGACTTTGCAAGATAGCAGGTTTAGTAAGACAGCAGGTTTTGATATGACATATCGCTATAGCGGCAGGCTGTTGCCGCTATAAGACGGTCATCTTTGGTTTTATTTTTATCAATGGTATGGCTGAGCAATGATGCGTTCATTGCTTGCAGACCATTATCTACTTTATCGTTTACGTTCACTTTTTGAGATCGTCATGGCAATATCTGACAAACCTGCAAACCGCCGCACCGCCGCGCCCTATAACACCGATATCGGCGAGCTATTCGTGCGTCGGTTCAATGTGGTGAGCATTTATGTGGTCGTATTACTGCTCTTGGCAGCTGCAATCGTATGGAGCGGCATCAAGACTGCCGAAGCCGTTCAGCAATATCATCAGGATTATAAAACCTTGCAAGACATGAAAAAACAAGAGCGTAAGCTACAAATAGAACATCAGCGTCTATTGATTGAGCAGCAAACCTTTAGCGCCACGCCGCAAATCGCCAGTCGTGCAGTGGCGGAATTGGGTATGTACTCACCGACACTAAAGGATAAGCTGATTATTCAGCCTGGTGTCGCCACCGCCTTGGCACCAGTAGTCTCTGATGACGACGATGAGTTAGATTTAGATGTGGTCGGACCACGAGCTTCTACCGATATCTCCCCTGAAGAACCGGTAGCGGAGGCAGGACAATGAGCGACAAAAAACCTAAATCCACATCAGCAAAAAATACCAGCAAAAAACCAGCCAGTGGCAAGGTGACCAAACCATTACGCCGTGCGAGCGCTGCCAAATCTGGACAAACGAGTGATAAAGCGGCAGGCAGTCGTAAAGCCAAATTATTTGATCGTATCAAAAAGAGTGACACGAAAGGGACGCATGCTAGTGCCAGAAACCCAAAGAGCAAAAGAGGGTTTTTGGGTAAAGCCTCTGGCGCCTCGTCTCGTGGCGGCTTTGAGCAGGATAAAAACCGTTTTCGTACCGTTTGGGGTTTGGCGCTGGTTATATTGGTGCTATTGATTGGCCGTGCCTACTATATTCAGGTGGCCAACGCGCAGTTTTATCAAGACAAAGGTAATGAGCTCATTACCAGTGAGCGTACGCAAAAATCCTATCGCGGTATGATTACTGACCGTAATGATTTACCACTTGCAGTGAGCGCACCGCTGGCGACCGTGTCATTTAGCCCGCATGATTACGCGAGCGAATACTACGAGCTCAAACGTATTATCTTGACCAATCCTAACAGTCCACAATTGCAGGCGCGTATGCAAAAGCGTTTGGACAATATGGATCTGACGACGCTGGCTGCGGCTGCCAACATCTCTGTCGATGAGCTAAAAAAAGCCACGGCAATCGATGACAGTATTGATGTGACCGATGAAGCAGCAGTCAAAGCGGCGCTGCCCTCTGGTGCAGGCTCGCATTATTTACCCCTTCTCAATAAAGTCACACCTGAGATTGCACAAAGTGTTAGCTCGCTTGATTTCCCTGGTGTCCATGAGAAAAACTTCTTTCAGCGTTATTATCCGCAGCCGCAGTCTAATGCGCAGCTGTTAGGATTTATGGGGCAAAACGCCAACGACCCTGAGGGTGGTTACGAAGGACGTGCTGGTATTGAGCGCCAGTATGAAAAAGATTTAGCAGGCGACGATGGCAAAGTGCTTGTTTTAAAAGATGCCAAACAAAACAGCTTAAAAGAGATCAAGCAACTTGAACCTGAGATACCAGGCAAAGATGTGGCACTGACGATTGATTCGCGGTTGCAATACTTGCTCTACAAAGAGCTAGAAAAAGCAGGGCGTCTGCAAAAAGCGCGCTGGTCGACGGGTATGATCGTCGATGTACAGACTGGTGAAGTACTGGCGCTCTCCACATGGCCATCATTCAACTCAAACAATCTCAATGAGATGACCGGTGAAAACCAGCGTAACCGTGCGCTATTGGATGTGTTTGAACCCGGTTCAGTGATGAAGCCCTTTACCGTTGCGGCAGCCTTAGATTCAGGCAAATATACGCCGACCACTTTAATTGACACCAATCCTGGCTCAATTCGCGTGCGTGGCTATACCATCCGCGATCATAATAACTTGGGCATGATCAACATGGCGACGCTATTACAGAAGTCTAGTAACGTGGCTTCAACTAAGATTGCGTTGTCGCTACCGCCTGATGCCATTACTAATATGCAACGACAGTTTGGCTTTGGTTCAAAAACGCCTTTACAGTTCCCAGGTGAGGGCAGTGGTCTGATTGTGACGCCAAAAGAGAAAGAGACGTCACGCCGTGCGACAGTCAGCTATGGTTATGGTTTACAAGTGACACTAGCGCAGGTAGCGCAGGCTTATTCAGCCCTCGCAGCAGGCGGAGTGATGCACCCGTTGACTTTGATCAAAGATGACAAACCGCAACCAAGCAAACGCATTATGGCGCGCGAGCAGGCGATGTCTATTGTACAGATGCTTGAGAGCGTGACCGAGGCAGGTGGAACAGCTAGAGCCGCCGCCATTGACGGATACCGTGTGGCAGGCAAGACGGGTACCTCGCGCCGTATCAACCCAGAGGGTGGCTATTATTCTGACCAGTATCGCAATGTCTTTGCTGGTATGGCACCAGCGTCTAATCCAAAGCTTGTGGGCGTCATGCTTATTGAAGATCCGCGCGGTCAGATTTATGCGGGTCTAACGGTCGCACCTGTGTTCCACAACGTGATGAAAGAAGCGTTACGATTGTATAATGTGCCTTTAGATAAGCCGCTCAAAACAGAACCACAGTAGGCGTTCAATGATTTTAAGTAGTCAGCTCTTTAAGGGCTGATTTGTATTAACTGTTTAGGATTTGCTCATGACCATGCCTACCTTATCGCCAAATAGCGCCACTGTTACGACGGCCACTCTACAGCAGCTTATCGATACTAGCGATAATAGGCTGGCGCAACAGCTAACCGCGATGATCGCAGCATCGGTTCAACAGGCGTCGAGTCAGTCAGGGGCGGATCAGATTCAATCAATTGCTCATATTCCTTTTCAGCAGTTCCAACTAGACAGCCGTCAACTATCCAATAATGACGTATTCATCCTTTTAAAAAGCCACAATCCAAATCACCAAAAGAGCCGAAATTATTTGCTACAAGCCGCTGAGAAGGCTGCTTTTGTCCTCTCAGAGATGGATCCTGCTGCCTTGATTAGCGAAGCAAATACCCCTCTGAAGATGGATGGTGAGTCTAACGCACAGCAGCAATTAGCAGCGCTGCCGTGCCCAATCTTATACGTCCCTAATATTCGTGATTTCTTAGGCAGCTTAATCCAAGCATATTTGCAATATCAGCAGCCAGTGACCCTGCCAAAGGTAGTCGCTGTCACGGGCACCAATGGTAAAACCACCATCAGTCAATTGGTGGCACAGCTGACCCAATTAACAGGCATGAGCAGTGCAGTGATGGGTACGGCAGGTAATGGTCGCCTTGGCGCTTTGGTGCAAGCCAGCCATACCACTGGAGACGCCTTGGCTGTACAGCAGTTTTTGTATCAAATGGGTACCGAGAATGCTGAAATATTGGCATTAGAGGCCAGCTCTCATGGTCTGGATCAGCAGCGTTTACAAGGCGTGCCAGTTAGCATTGCGATTTATACCAATCTGAGTCGTGACCACTTAGACTATCATGCTGATATGGAAGAATACGCGTCTGCCAAAGCCAAACTATTTGATAAAGCTCACTTCCCAGATTTGACCCATGCCATCATCAACGTCGATGATGAACATGCTCATATTATGTTGGATACAGCCACTGCTAGTGACTTGACGGTATGGACGTATAGTCTAGAGTCTGCAACATCTGCTACTTTTGTCGCTGCTGATATCGAGCCAAGTCTACAGGGCGTCAAGATAAGTCTGCGTACTGACTTTAATGATAAAACAGTTGGTGATGAGAAAACGGATATTATCGAGATTGTCAGTCCACTATTAGGGCGCTTTAATGTTGCTAATTTGCTTGCCGCTATCGCAGCAGCAGTAGCGACTGGTACTGTTGCTGGTACTAAGTCTGCTACTAAGTCTGCTACTGATTCAAATGTGGATATTGGACGCATTGCGACTGCGGTCACGCAGCTACAAGGTGCAGTTGGGCGTATGCAGCGCGTGCCATCGAATGATGGCTGTTTTATCGTTGATTATGCGCATACGCCAGATGCCTTAAGTCAAGTGCTGGCGAGCCTGAAAACTCACTGTAAAGGCCAGCTATGGGCAGTGTTTGGTTGTGGCGGTGACCGTGATGCAGGTAAGCGCCCACTGATGGCGCAAGCGGGCCTCACAGGTGCTGATCAAGTTGTCTTGACCGCTGACAATCCACGTACCGAAGACCCTAATGCCATCTTACAGGATATGCAGGCTGGGATGAGTGCTGAGCAATATCAACGTACGCATATAGAACCTGCTCGCCAAAAGGCCATTGAATATGCCGTCAGTCAGGCAGGTCCAGACGATATTGTCGTCATCGCCGGTAAAGGCCATGAGACCTATCAAGAGATTAATAACGTCCGTTATGATTTTGATGACAGTGTGATTTTGCAGCAGGCGTTAGCGCAAGCGGGCCGTATATAGTCGAGTGATTATCGATACCCCTATTATCAAAAAATTAAACATTAAATATAAAAATTGAGTAGTCATTATATAAGGTAACCATTATGACAGCCGACAACGATAACACCATCCAGTCGCAAGGGCTTTATGTCTGGCAAATGGATAATATGCTCGAGGCGACAGCGTCGCTCGATGGTCACTGGCAATTGCCACAAGACTATACAGATGCAGGCCAGCCAGCCCTAGCCAGTCAGCGTATTGCGACCGATACCCGTACGATAAAGCCTGGTGATATCTTTTTGGCGTTACGTGGTGAGAACTTCGATGGTCATGACTATATCGATATGGCAGCATCAAAAGGGGCCATTGCTGTCATTGTGTCTCGTCCTATCTTATCTGAGTCAAATGCGATTCCGCAGCTGGTTGTCAGTGATACCCGTTTGGCGTTAGGGCAGCTGGCAAGCTATCGTCGCCAGCAGCACCAAAATCTGACCGTGATTGCCATTACAGGCTCTAGCGGCAAGACCACTTGTAAAGAGATGCTGGGTAGTATTTTTGGTCGCCTTGCACCGACATTGATTACCCGTGGCAATCTCAATAATGATTTGGGTGTGCCCATGATGCTGCTTGAGTTATCAGACCATCACCGCTATGCCATTTTAGAATTGGGTGCCAACCACATTGGTGAGATCGCCTATACGACTGAGATTGTGCGCCCTGATGTGGCCTGTATCCTAAATATTGGTACGGCTCATCTGGGTGAGTTCGGTAGCCGTGAAGGTATTTGCCAAACCAAGGCGGAGATTTATCACACCTTAACGGATGCGCAGTTTGCGATTGTTCCTGATAAAGACGATTTTACCAATCAGTTACGCCGCATTGCTGAAAAGCACACGTCACATGTGATTGGGTTTGGTAATACCGATGTCAGCGCAAGCCATTTAGATGTAGAACCAGAGCGTAGTGAGTTTAAGCTACATATCGGTAATCAGATTCATGATATCAATTTGCCATTAGCAGGCGAACACAATGTCAATAATGCTTTGGCTGCTGCAGCCTGTGCGCATGCATTAAATATCAACGTCAGTGATATTGTTATCGGCCTTGAAAACGCGCGTCCAGCCAAAGGTCGTCTGAACAGTCAGATACTGGGTAAGCACCGTCTGATTGATGATACGTATAACGCCAATCCACACTCGGTACGCGCCGCTGCCAAAGTATTGGCTGCACAAACGGGTACGCAAGTGATGGTGTTGGGTGATATCGGCGAGCTAGGAGAGGCGGCAGTTAGTGAGCATCAAAGCCTCGGCCGTACTATCGCGACCACAGGTATCGATGTGCTGCTCTGTGTTGGCGAATATGCCAAGGCCACCGTTGCTGGTGCGAAAGAGGTTGCTGATATCAATGCTCAGGCATTCGCAGACAAAGACAGTTTATTACAGTATTTACAGCCGTATTTGCAAGCGCAACAAGCCAAGCCTTGTACTGTGTTGTTCAAAGGCTCGCGTTCCATGACAATGGAAACACTTATTCATGCGCTAGTAGAGGAGTAGGCGGTGTTAGTTTGGTTGTTTGGCTGGCTTGGCCAGTATTATACACCGTTTTCTGCGGTTTCTTCATTGACGTTGCGAGCGCTGCTTGCGGTTATCACAGCGCTTGTGTTTAGTATGTTTTTTGGTGGGCGGGTCATTCAGCATCTGCGTGCGCTCAAATACGGTCAGGCCATTCGCAATGATGGGCCGCAATCGCATTTGGTCAAGACTGGTACGCCAACCATGGGCGGGGTATTGATTCTCAGTGCTATTGGGGTATCGACTCTGCTATGGGCACGTTTGAACAATCCTTATGTGTGGATTTTGCTCGTTGTTATGGTGATCTTCGGTGCTGTAGGGTGGGCGGATGATTGGCTCAAAATCAAGTATAAAGACCCTAAAGGTCTGATTGCGCGAAAGAAATATTTTTGGTTGTCGATGGGCGCATTATTCGTCGGCGTCTCTTTATACTACATCGCCACACTACAGCCGGATATCAACACCACTCGCGAGATGCAGGACTTGTTGATACCGATCTTTAAAGATTGGATGATTCCATTTTCGGCAGTACCTTTTGGTATTGGTTTTATTATCTTTACCTACTTTGTGATCAATGGTGCGTCCAATGCGGTTAACTTAACCGATGGCCTGGATGGCTTGGCAATCCTACCAGTAGTGCTTATCGCAGCAGGCTTGGGTGCGATGGCTTATGTGTCAGGCGATGTGCGCTTTGCGGATTATTTGCATGTTCCGTACATTCCCTATAACTCTGAAGTCATTATCGTTTGTGGTGCTATGGTCGGGGCGGGTCTTGGCTTTTTATGGTTCAATGCGCATCCTGCACAAGTATTTATGGGTGATGTGGGCGCGTTGGCACTGGGTGCGATGCTCGGTACAATTGCCGTGATGACGCGACAAGAGATTGCCTTTGCCATTATGGGTGGTCTATTTGTCGCTGAAGCGCTATCAGTAATGCTGCAAGTTGGCTCTTATAAATTGCGCAAAAAACGCGTTTTTCGTATGGCTCCCCTACATCATCATTTTGAAGAAATTGGCTGGAAAGAAACGCAAGTGGTGGCACGCTTTTGGATTATCGCCATCATTCTCGTCATCCTTGGGCTAATGACTTTGAAGCTGCGTTAGAAAAACAAGCCTCAAACATACCTAACTTTCCTGCTTAGAAGCCATCTCGATGATTATTGAGGTGGCTTTTTATCGTCTAAGCAACACGAAATTTGTTAAAATGTGGGTCATATTGCTATGACGTTGAGATACCTGTGTCCTTATTTATTTGCCCACTTTGCCAGTCGCCACTACAGCCTGCCGCAGATACTTGGCGCTGTGACGGTAGTTTGCACCCCAAAAACACCTCACACCCTTTTGATGTGGCTCGCCAAGGTTACGTCAACCTGTTGCCTGTACAGCAGAAGAAATCAAAAGCACCTGGCGACAGTCAAGACTCTATCAATGCCCGTAAGCGATTTTTGAGTCATGGTCACTATGGGCCGTTACAGAATCTGATTAGCCAAAAGATGGCAGCGCTACTGTCAAAAAGTGAGGCCATAGAGGAGCAGGATACTCAGTCTGTGAATTGGCTTGATATTGGCTGCGGCGAGGGCTACTACACGCAGGCAATGGCACAACTGGGCTCAGGTATTATTGATAACTTACTCGCAGCGGATATCAGCAAACCTGCATTGGTGGAATTGGCTAAAGTGAGTAAAGCGGCAGGTCGTCTTTGGTATCAGCGCAATAATACTAACGCTGCCAAAACAACGGTGATTTATCCGTTAGTGACCAGCGCCGCGCATCTACCGTTACGCTCTCATAGTGTGACGGGTATTAGCAGTATTTTTAGTCCTATTTTACCTGAAGCGTTCGCTGAGGTATTGGCCGATGATGGTTATTTAATCATTGCCAAACCAGATGCCGGACACTTGGCGACGATGCGAGATGCCTTATTCGATGATGTGCGTGAGCATGATTCTGATAAGTTTTTACACGAGTTGGCGCCATACTTTACGTTGATGGGGACTGACCATGTTAGTACAGAGATGACATTATCAGCGGATGATTTGGCTGATTTAATGACCATGACCCCGTATGCCTACCGCGCACGTAGTGAAAAAAGACAAGCGTTACTGGAGCTTAGTAAGCACGCGCCATTTAATACAGAGGCCAAGTTTGTGGTTTATATTTTGCAAAAAAAGGCGTCCAGTTGAGAGCCTTTTAATATTTTTGTTACGGCATCCACTAATCAGTATTCTTGTAGTAGCCAACCGCTACCAAAGGCAAAATACTCTCGAAACCATGCATTGTAGCGAATAGACAGTGGGGTTGGGCTGGCAAGCGTGATTGGTTGCGTATAACCTTGATGGAGGGCAATGGCGGCTGCGCGGATGGTATGAAAGTCGCTGGTGACAATCGCAATCGGTACCTCTTTATCAATACCATGCTGTTCAAGTATGATTTGGCTGTACGCCAAATTCTCCTCAGTACTGGTACTTTTCCCTTCTTGATAGATACGATCTAGTGGAATGTCATGTGCTTGCGCCAAGTAAGTCGCCATGATGTCCGCCTCACTGCGCGTGTGCTCATAGCCCACACCGCCACTGGTAATAATCAATGCCTGTGGTTGCTGCTCGATCAGTGTTGCTGCCGTATCTAAGCGACTAGCTAAGGTAGGGGTCGGCTTGCCATCGACCGTCCCAGAACCGAGTACAATAATAGCTGCTACAGGTGGCAAATCTTGTTTGCCCTGGGCAATCTGCTGCTGCAATGAATAAACAAAGAGCAAAAAGCTTATGAACCATAACCCAAACGCTAGCCACAATCCGTACCAAATACGTCGCAGTAAAGGATTCTTAGCAAGTATTTTTATAATTAAAGGAGCACCTAGTCCATGCCCTACAAAAACCACGCCTATCAAAAAAGGCAGCACTGTACCAAAATTAACCTTATCTACGGCCATCAGAGCAGTACAGTCAATGATGAGTATGGATCCAAGCGCTATCAATACGATACGTAATAATCCAAACATAAATTTTTTATCCTGTCAGCACTGATAGATCAATCACGCTTTTTATATAAGTGTCAAACATTCAGCATCAAATATTAAACGCTACAGCCACATCAACAGCGACCAAAAGCGTTATACATACTTCTAGGTCTGCCCGTCTATTTACACCAGTGGCACAACTATTCAACTGTCTGCAGTTTAGTGGACGAATATGCCAAATAACGGTAACAATCGCAACCTTTCTTCAAGTTTCATAAAGCTACTTAATACGAGAACCAGTTATCATTTTCTTTGTCGATAGAGCGATGCTTTATCGTAATACTTCATAAGGTATCTTTAATCATCATTTATTGATATGAATTACATTAGGAAAAAACAATGAAAAAGATAATAGTAAGTTCGATTTTAGCCGCTACCGCTTGTTTATCTATGGTTGGTCAAGCCAACGCTGCACCTGACTACTCAAAGTCTCATGCCGCTCAAGTACAGCATCAAAAGCATGATGCTAAAGCCAAAGTAGGTAGTAAACATAAAGTTGTCAAAAACAAGGCAAAGGTATCACAGCAAAAAGCAAAAATAGTGGCTGCCAAGCATAAAGCACAAGAAAAGCATCAAGACAAATATCAGGGCAAATATAAAAACGATAAACAAAGCAAAAACGACTACAGACACCGCTCTTAAAAGTGATATCTGATTATTTAAAAATGACGCCCTAAGTAGGCGTCATTTTTATGTGCAATGGTTTGGCTAGTAGTTGTGATATATCTGGTCTTGTATCTCTATTTGAAGAGATATTACGGTTTAGCAGATATGCAAAACGCTCACACCTTAACGTTTCTTAAACTTTCATCAAGCTACTTAACATAGGAACTGGCTATGATAAGAGGCAGTATTAACATCGTCTGCGCGCGCTAGTTATCTCAAGTAGTGCTTTTCAATCAAACCAGTGATGTTAAATATTCATTGACTGTCCTAAATAATCATCTTAAAAATCGACTGAGAGCGCCCATGAGACAAACCTTGTTCGTACTATTTATCACCTTATTCAGTGTAATAGGCTACTTAGCCAACGCGATGGTACCAAGCATTGCTTTTGCAGAAGCAGTAAACGCGACTCCAAAACCAGTCAAGTCTGCTGAAACGAAAAAAATCAGACGAGACTGCCGCATAAATTTGGGGTTGAACAAGTTACATATGAATCTAAGTGACAGTGAAAAAGAAGCAATAAAGAGATGTATAGGCAGTAAACAGCTGTAGGTTTAGATATTAGCAGCAATAGAGCAGTGATATGAGCCAGCAATATTCTTTATTGGTGGTTTTTTTTGATAGATAGGATAAAAATCACCATTTAGGCAGCATTAGACGATCAGACTGACAGTCTTACTGTTAAGGTGTCTGGATTTTATTTAGGATAGAGTATGACAGTACAGAAAAACTAGTGCGTTTCTCAGAATAGATAAGATTGGCGGTGAAGGAGGGATTCGAACCCTCGATACGCGATTAACGTATACACACTTTCCAGGCGTGCGGTTTCAGCCACTCACCCACTTCACCGTTTTTTGAACGCCTAAGTATAGCGGATACCATTTAAAATGTCACGACTTGCGCGCTATCTTTCTTTATTGCTAACTGCCTGCTAGGATAGCAGATACGCAATGATGAGTATAAATGGTTGAAGATTGAATGATAAGTTTCCGTGAGCGCACATATGGACTTAAACACAGCATACTAATGACTGTCATGACAGTTGCAATAGGTATCACTCAGGCGCATGCTGATGATTTCACGCAGTGTAGCCAGTCCTTTTATGGTGGTATCTATCCTGAATTTACCAACACCAAGCTAAGTAATCAAACACAAACACTATGCATGGATGGCTTTGCCGTTATGTACTCTGGTGTATCACGGACACCGCTCTGGTCAGCAGAACATCTAGATCGCACACGTCTGCAGCAAGCCAAACAGATCGACCGCGAAGACAGTTTTCACGAAGAAAGCAAGCTCCCAGAATCAGCACGCGCGTCATTAACTGACTATTCAGGTTCTGGTTATGATCGCGGACACCTAGCACCAAATGCCAATATGGCAACGCGCAGCCAACAGTATGATAGCTTCAGTCTGGCCAATATCGCGCCGCAGTCGCCGCGCAATAATCGTTATATTTGGCGCAATATCGAATCGGCAACTCGCTATTTGACCCAGCAATACGGTGAGGTTTATACCATTACTGGCGTCGCATTTACCAATACTAAGACCAAGCAGCTTGCCAATCGTGTGCTTGTACCCAGCCATTTTTTCAAAGCAGTGTATATACCCGCGACCAATCAGGCAGGGGTATATTACGCACCAAATGACGAATCTGAACGCATTGATGTTATTAGTATCGATGAGCTGACCGCTGAAACCGGTATCGATGTCTTGCCGATGTTGGACATTCAAACTAAGCGAGAAGCATTGGATTTGCCATTGAAGGCAGGGGAGAGTTCAGACACAACTGATGCGCCAGCTCAGGAGCCGGATTGGATGCTATTCGTCTGGGCTATTTTGGAGTGGTTACTTTCGCAGTTAAAGGCATAGAGCAAAACGTAGAATACTTTTTGAGTTTTAAATACACCATAAGGATGCACACATGATTGACCCATTCGCCAATGATCACCAAAGCATGCAGGTTGGTGATCTTGTTATTGAAAACCAAAAGGACAAAATCATCATCTATGGTGATCTAGACCTGACTTTGGATGCATCCGGATATGAACACGCTCAGCAATTGCATGAGCTAATGAGTCGGGTCATAAACACATTTGAAAGTAAAAACCTTTATAATAATAATGATGATAAGTCAAAGGAAAATGATGACCAATTCGGCAAAGATATCGACAATCCCTTCTTGTAAGTCTTTGATATGGTTTTATTTTATAGAAATAATAAAGTATAAAAAAATTACTAGGCAAAGTCGGAAAATTGATTATAATGAGTCAAGACATCGCTTATGTCGCTCAAAATCTTTGACAAAGAGTTATGAGCAATATCGATAACCTACGCTTTATAAGTAGAGAGTCGCAAAGCTTGTAATAAAAGATTCTAGCAAAGGATAAGCATAGGACATCAGAAACATAATGTTTCGAGCAATCATTGTATGAAGGGAGTCAATCTATGAAATTATTTACAAAAACCACGTTAGCCGTTGCTGGTATTGGTATTGCTAGTATGGCATTTGCTGCTGACCCATTAGCCAATACGACTTGGCAGACATATGATGAAGGCAAGCCAAAAGGTACGGTAAAAATTACTGAGTCAAATGGGGTACTGACAGGTACGCTCATTGCTACTAACTCAGCCAAAGGCAAAAAGCATATAGGCAAGACCATTATTAGAGGTCTAAAATCTGATGGCGGCGGTAAATACAGCGGTGGTACGATTACTGATCCTGAAAAAGGCAAAGATTATCGTATGACGGCAAATCTAAGTGGTAATACTTTGAAGCTAAGAGGCTATATTGGTCCATTCTCTCGTAGCCAAGAGTGGAAAAAGAAATAAGTCGATCAAGTAGTTTTTTATCAGATCTGTACTTAATAGATAAAATCCCGCACTACCGAAAGGTACTGCGGGATTTTTTATGTTTTATATTTTATTGTATCAGTAAGGGGAGGTTACTCAATAAAATAATAAACGCTGACACTACGGTAAGTAGTATCAGCGTATCGAACGATAGGGTTTAGACTATTAAGAGATCTTATCTGATAAATTCTGGATAAGCTTCCATACCACACTCTGCAATATCAGCACCTTCGTACTCATCTTCTTCAGAGATACGGATACCGATGACAGCTTTGATGATGACCCAAACGATGAAGCTTGCAACAAATACCCAAGCAAAGATGGTCGCAGCGCCTGTAATCTGACCGATAAAGGTAGATGCTGGGTTGGTAATTGGTACGATTAGTAGACCAAACAGACCAACCACGCCATGAACTGAGATTGCACCCACTGGATCATCAATTTTGATTTTATCTAACGCTAAGATTGATAATACGACGATGACACCAGCGGCAACACCGAAAAGAGTGGCTTGTAGCGCAGAAGGGGTTGATGGCTCTGCAGTAATGGCGACTAGGCCGGCTAATGCACCGTTTAGGAGCATGGTTAGATCCGCTTTACCAAAGATGATACGAGCGATTAACAGAGCGCCTACAGCACCGCCAGCAGCAGCAGCATTGGTATTCAAAAAGACCATGGCAACAGAGTTGGCACTGGCGATATCGCCAAGTTTTAGTACTGAACCACCGTTGAAACCGAACCAACCCATCCATAGGATCAGCGTACCAAGCGCGGCTAGTGGAAGATTGGCGCCAGGAATCGCACGTATCTCACCGTTAGGACCGTATTTACCTTTACGGGGTCCTAGGAGTAATACACCTGCTAGAGCAGCAGCAGCGCCCGCCATATGGACGATACCAGAGCCTGCAAAGTCAGAGAAACCCATGTCACCTAGGTTAAATAATCCAAAGACATCGTTGCCGCCCCAAGTCCAACTGCCTTCTAATGGATAGATAACACCAGTCATGACAACAGCAAATAATAAGAAAGCCCATAGCTTCATACGCTCAGCAACAGCACCTGAAACGATTGACATACAGGTTGCTACAAAGACAACTTGAAAGAAAAAGTCCGAGGCTGCAGAGTAGACGGAGTCACCACTAAAGCCATTTTCGGCAGAGGCTGCTAACGCGTCTTCTACCAAGGTGTCGCCGCCTGCAATTCCGCTCAAGAACAGATCGCCACCATACATAATAGCGTAGCCGCATATCATGTACATGATACTGGCGGTTGCAAATAGCGCGACATTCTTAGTTAAGATTTCGACCGTGTTTTTTGATCGGACCAATCCGGCCTCTAACATAGTGAAGCCAGCTGCCATCCACATGACCAACGCCCCACAGATCAAAAAGTAAAACGTATCGAGCGCATACTGGAGCTCAAAGATTTGACTTTCCATTTAAATTCCCCTTGAATTTACAATATAGATATCGGTATGACCGATAGATAAAAATGCAGTAAGAGCCTTTCTCTATAAATCGATGTTTATAGATATGGCCTCAAATCTAGATAGCATCAGGTCCGGTTTCGCCCGTACGGATACGAATGACTTGCTCAAGCGCAGTGACGAAGATTTTGCCGTCACCAATCTTGCCAGTGCTAGCGATACGAGTGATTGCTTCAATAGCAGGTTCGACCATCTCGTCGATCACAGCGACTTCGACTTTTACCTTAGGTAAAAAGTCCACCACGTATTCTGCGCCGCGATAGAGCTCTGTGTGACCTTTTTGACGACCGAAACCTTTGACTTCAGTGACGGTAACACCTTTAACACCGATGTCAGAAAGCGCTTCACGCACATCGTCGAGCTTAAACGGTTTTAAGATCGCAGTGATTAGCTTCATAAAAAATTCCTTATTTGTGTGATGCCGCAGATTGATAGAGGCATTATAGTGCATCGTCGTATCTCTGCTTTGCTTACGATAAGTTATTCAAGAACTGTGCCAACCTACTCAAGGGGGAGGTAGAATTGGGTTTATTTATTCAAAAATAACCGCGGTTGCAACAGAGTATATGGGTGACGATGTAATGATGAGAGCCATCATTATAAACATAGTAAAAGCGAATCAACCTTTAGCGTTTGGTTAATGAAAACTTTATTATAACCAACTTTTTAGGTGCTTGGGGAGGCTATCCCTCTATTTCATGTGACGATTTGCTAACTTGAGTTTAGTAATAAAATGAACGTTTGATGACAGCTGATTAAAGCTAAATAGAGGAGAGGTCGCGGTAAGCGGCAGAGACCAAAAGAGTCATTGGTGCTCTGCGCTTATATAGATAGGCTATGTGTGTAGATAAAACGATGCTTAAGCCTTAGGAAAAAGGAGGTACGGTGTTTTGGTGCTGCCTAATAACTTCTTAGTATCGCTGCCTTGTAGCAACTCACGTAAACGCGATTGGCCAAACGCGCCTGTTATGAGTAGGCCGATATCGTTTTGGTTTTGGTAGTAATTTAAAGCCGCCGCAACATCACGGCAGTCTAATAATGTTTTTTTAGATTTGATACCTGCTTGCTTGAGCTTCGCGTATGCTTCACGTAGGGCGTCACAGTTATCAGAGGTTTCTTTACCGATCATGACAATATGAATGGTCAAGGCACGCACGAGCGGAGTTTTACACAACCAATTAAGTAACTTATGGCATGTTGGACTGTTGTCAAAAGCAAACAAAGCGGTAGTAGGGGGCAAAAATGGTGCATGTGTCACCAAAATGGGGCAGTGGCTGACTCTAATCAGTTGTCCTAATGTCGATTTGCACGTGACATGATGACCGATGACGATCAATTGTGCCTTGTCATCGACGTAATCGATACTCTGGTTCAGGTTTTCATGACGATGCAAGGTATAAGTTTTAAGCTTATGAGGCTTTTGCTCGCAATACGTGGTAGCTTGAGACAATAATAGTCTGCCCTGTGCTTTTAGCTCACAGTTGCCCAAATGCTCTTTGGTTGTGAACTGCTCAAGCAAGGCATTTTCATCATCGATATTGAGACAACCAGAATAATTGACCGCAGCTTTTTGCTGTAAGCTTGGGACTGAATGTAGCAGTCCTACAGGCGCGCGCAAGCGAATAGAAGCCCACATGCTGGCCTCTAATACAGCTTGAACATGATCAGGACAGTCCAAGCAAGCAATGACACTATCTGGTTTTAAGTTACTCATAAAACGGCCACATCATTCTAATCATCAAAATCAGCCACTCAGCGTAGGGCTAAGGCATCACGTACATACCCAACTCTTTTGACCAACGCAGCTGTCTATTTATCCATCTTATCCATCGATTCACAAAACCTTGCCATACAACCTTGCCATACATCAATGACAAGTTAGACGTAGATTTGCTTAATCTAATAAGCCAATATCTCGGCGATCGTGAATAGAGAAGCGGTCAATCAGTGTTCGACTCGCATTGTTGAGTCCTACCACTTTGACATTAATACCTTCACGTTGCAAGCGCATGACCAGCTTGTCCAAGGTATCAACAGCACTGATGTCCCAAAAATGTGCATGGCTGACGTCAATTTGAATGCTGTCTACCGCTTCTTTGGTATCAAAGCTATTCAAAAACTGCGTCGTAGAGGCAAAGAATACCTGTCCTTGAACATAATAATAACGGGTATTGCTACTATCATCGTACTCACTGAATATGGTTAAGAACTGACCAATCTTATTGGCAAATGCTAAGGCAGATAGCAACACGCCAACACCAACGCCATAAGCTAAGTTGTGCGTAAAGACAGTGGTCAATACCGTCGCTAGCATCACTATATTGAATGACATAGGGTGCGTTTTGAATTCGCGAATAGATTGCCAGTTAAACGTGCCAATCGATACCATAATCATGACAGCAACGAGGGCTGCCATCGGAATTTGGCTGACCCATTCACTCAAAAACACCACCATGATAAGCAGTACTACACCTGCGATCAAGGTAGAAAGGCGCGTGCGTCCACCGGATTTTACATTAATCATTGACTGACCAATCATCGCACAGCCTGCCATACCACCGAAGAAACCTGACACCACGTTAGCTATGCCTTGACCACGGCACTCTTTGTTCTTATCACTTGGCGTATCGGTCAGCTCATCGACAATCGTCGCAGTCATCATAGACTCTAATAAACCCACAATGGCAAGCGCAATAGAATAAGGAGCAATAATCAACAATGTATTTAGGTTTAATGGAATATCAGGCAATAAAAACACAGGCAACGAATCTGGCAAATCACCCATGTTACCGACGTTACGAATATCAAGATTCATATACATGGCGACCGCTGTCAAACCAACGATACAAATCAATGGAGAGGGAATCACACGGCCTATTTTAGGGATAAGTGGAAACAGATAAATAATTGCCAAACCCACAGCCGTCATGATATATACCGTCATACCGACACGTTCAGTCATGGGATTTAATTCTGGTAACTGGGCGGCGAATATCAATATTGCCAGTGCGTTGACAAAGCCAATGACGACTGAGCGCGAGACAAAGCGCATCAAATTACCGAGCTTTAGGATGCCCATGACGACCTGAATGACGCCGCACAATAAGGTCGCAGCCAGTAAATACCGCAAACCATGATCGGCAACCAAATCAACCATGACTAAGGCCATAGCACCCGTTGCTGCCGAAATCATACCTGGACGACCACCGACAAAACTAATCACGACCGCGATACAGAATGAGGCATATAGGCCGACTTTTGGATCAACACCTGCGATAATAGAAAAGGCAATGGCTTCTGGAATAAGCGCCAAGGCGACAACCAAGCCCGATAAAACGTCACCGCGAACGTTGGAGAACCACTCGTCACGCAAGTTATCAACAAAAGATATCATAAGTAAACTACATAGGGTTAGAGGCAAAAAAAGTAATCATTACTCATTTATAAAATGATCGTGTCACTAAAAATAGCTATTCATTTTTCTTTTACGTCAACATGCACAGGTCATGTTGCCGTGTTGGAATGTGAAAGGTCAATCATAAGTATGTCTACTGATTTTTTTGGTATCACAAATACGCTCATCAATATTCAAAAAGATGATAAGAGCAATAAAACTACCTAAAATATGGTTTGAACCAGATTGCTTAAAATAGGCTATAAAAAAGGCCTATCGTAAGACATAGAATCAGCAATCACTTGCTGCAGTAGAGGGTAATCAATAATCTGCCAGAAAAGAATGCGGGTCTGACATCCCATTGTGACACTTGAATCATTGCTAAAGAGACGTGACAATAGCGCGATTAATGTGACAACATGATAAACTAAAATGCTTGGGTGAACTGCTTTATCATATAGCAATGTCACGCATCAATTAAGTTAGCTATTATAGCATTAGCCACTGAATATAAAAATAGGCGAATAATAGCACAAACACATAAAAAATCAGTACCGAAATCTGAACGATACCGTTATGATGCTTGTCATCTCGACGGTGTCATTTGGAGTCGCTATCCGCATCAGTGTGCTTGATGACATCTCGCTCGTTCAATAGAAGGAATAGATATGACCGCTCATAACGCAACAGAAACCTTGATCCACAAGGGTAATGGTCTACAGGTCGTGGTTGGTTTGGGACAGTCTGGGTTATCGGTCGCGCATTATCTTGCCAAACAAGGCTATCAAGTGGCGGTAACAGATGCACAGGTCGCGCCTACACTGGCAGCACAACTGCCAGATGAGATTGAGGTTCGTCAGTTTGGTAACATTGATGCAGAATTATTGCAGCAAGCTGCCCGCATTATTATCAGTCCTGGTATCTCGCTTGACACACCTGCCATTGCAGCAGCTCGTCACGCAAATATTCCCGTCGTCAGCGACATTCAGCTTTTTTGTGAGGCTTGTACGGTGCCGATCGTGGCGATCACAGGCTCCAATGCCAAAAGCACCGTGACCACCTTAGTGGGGCAAATGGCAGCAGACGCTGGTATCAATGTGGGTGTGGGCGGCAACATAGGGATACCGGCACTCACTTTGCTGGATAATACGAACATGGAGCTGGCGGTGCTAGAACTATCTAGCTTTCAACTAGAAACCGTCACAAACTTGGGGGCAAAGGTTGCTACTGTCCTCAATATGTCGCCAGATCATCTCGATCGCCATGGTGATATGCTGGGCTACCATCAGGCCAAACATCGTATTTTCCAAGGCGCTAAGTCCGTCGTCATCAACCGTGAGGATGCACTCACCCGTCCATTGGTTGCAGACAATCTGCCAAGGATCAGTACTGGCATCCATGCGCCTGACAAAGGACAGTACGGCCTGATAACAGATGGGGAAGGTCAAACATTTATTGCGCGTGGTACAGAAAGGTTACTGTCCGCAGACAAACTGTTGATGAAAGGACGTCATAATCTGCTAAACGCGCAAGCAGCTTTAGCGCTCGGTGAGCTTGCAGGTTTGCCCCTTGAGAGTATGCTCGAAACGTTACAGCAATTCACAGGTCTTGAGCATCGCTGCCAGTATGTAGGGAGCTTTGCTAATATCGACTATTTTGATGATTCTAAAGGCACCAATATTGGCTCGACCATGGCTGCTATCGAAGGGCTAGGCGCGGTCTATGCACCAAAAGATGGTAAGCTATTATTGATTTTAGGCGGGCAAGGTAAAGGCCAGCAGTTTGGCGAGTTGACGCCCTTTATCAATCAGTATGTCAGCCAAGTGCTGTTTATTGGTGAGGATGGCAAGCAGATTGAGCAGCATTTACGCGCCGCCAAGATCAGCGACGATGTCGCATTGCATCAATGCCAAACATTAGAAAACGCCTTTGTCACTATTCAGCAAGTCACTGCCAGCAGCCTATCGCAAGTGCAAGCGGTATTGTTGTCACCTGCCTGTGCCAGTTTTGATCAATACAGTGGTTATGCGGCTCGCGGTGAGCATTTCAGTCGATTGGTTGCTCAGTTAGACACGGCACAATCAGACAGCACGATTATCAGTTAAAAGTTTTAAATGGCTATGGGCTCGAACAGATTAGCTTAGATGGTGTAGTAGCACGTGAGTTACTTATTAACCAAAGCAGTATTTCTCGTATAAATGATTGTTTTGCTTATAAATTGCTGCTACTGTCGACCGTAATGACTCTGATTGCTAGATAAATGATTGCTCAAGCATTTTTTGATGATTGAGGGTTTTTATCATCGTCTATCTAGTAAGATTTACTTTATGATTTTTTAAACGGTGGCGTTTCATAGACGCCGTGTTTTTTCGTTTGTTAGTGTATATAAAATTATGGCGCTCTCTTCTTTTTTTCGTTCTTCGCCCAAAACCAAGCAAGCCTCTGGCTCAGATGGTGTGCTTTCTATGCCATCAGCGCGCGCAATTTTACTATCGAGCGTAGGTTGCATGATGGTACTTAGTCTGCTGATGGTGGCTTCTGCTTCTATTCCTTTTGCGCTCAGTCGCGGTATGACGGAGCTGTATTTTTTCAATAATCAGCTACTTTACATGACGATTGGGTTAATCGTCGCCATTATCCCTTATTATGGTGTGTCGTTACGGACGCTATATAAGACTGAAACGCAGTTTCTTTTGTTGGGTATTACTGGTATTTTGCTGGTGGCAACGCTGTTTAGTACACCCATTAACGGCTCTAAGCGCTGGCTCACGCTGGGAGGCTTTAACTTTCAGGTAGCCGAGTTGGCTAAGCTTGTCATGATTGTGTTTGTCTCTGATTTTGTGGTGCGCCGCTCTTTTGAGGTTCGTAATGGCCTAGACGGCTTTTTACGCATTATGCTAGTGGTGGTACTGATAACGATACTGCTATTGTCGCAGCCAGATTTTGGTTCTTTTGTCGTTATTTTGGGGACGCTATTTGCGATTTTTTATATCGCTGGAGCACCTTATAAGCATTTCTTAGCATTGGGTGCGGCAGCCGTTGGTGGCGCAGTGTTGATGGTGACCACGGCAGAGTATCGATTGGTACGTGTGATGTCGTTCATGGATCCGTTTGATGATGTGCAGGATACCGATTATCAGCTGGCACGTAGTCTGATTGCTTTTGGCCGTGGACAGTTTACCGGGGTTGGTTATGGCGAAAGCGTGCAAAAACTGTCGCATTTGCCTGAGGCGCATACTGACTTTTTATTGGCGATTACGGGTGAAGAATTGGGTTTTGTTGGTGTCAGTATGGTATTGATACTTGAAGCATTGATTATCGGTAGTGCGATGCGTATCAGTTACAACGCGCTAAAACGTCGCCAAATGCGCATGAGCTATACCGCGTTCGGTATCGGTGTGGTGTTTATTGCGCAGACGATTATTAATGCGGCGATGAACATGGGTGCCATTCCTACCAAAGGTCTCACCATGCCATTCTTTAGTTATGGCGGTTCTTCAATGTTGATTAGCTTGATGATGGTGGCTTTATTATTAAAAATATATAAAGAAAGTCCTGAGATTGAAAAGAGCCAATGCCGCTACTACTAAAAAGTTTAAATTAGTCTATACATTCTATGATCAAGCACTAAAAAAGCGCCGCAAACAGTGGCGCTTTTTGCTATCTATTTTTTTTGTGAGTTGCTTTTTAGTTATCTTCAATAAGGCGAATTCAACTGCTGCTTCCCTCGTAGCGGCGTATTGTCCCATTGAGCAATTGCTTGCTTGAGCATATTGGCTGGTGTGTCGATATCGACCTTTGGTTGCTGGAGTAGCTCTAATCCATGAGTAATGAGACGGCTTGGGTCTGAGGTATCAATTGGCTGCGCAAGATTTTGCTTAGAGAGCTTTTGACCGTCAGCATTATTGATTAATGGTAAATGATACCAATGGTCGATGGTTGGCAGTTGTGCCGCCTGCATGATACTGATCTGTGCTGTGGTCATGGGTAAAATGTCCAAACCACGCATGATATGAGTTACCTGTTGTAGGCCGTCATCAATGCTGGCTGCCAGTATATAATTGATCATACCGTCTTGACGACGAGCCACCATATCTCCTAGTGTCTGCTGCGGATTGTCCCATTGCAGTCCTTGGATACCATCGTGAAAGCCAATTTTATAGTCTGGCAGCTGTATACGTAATTTATGCTGTTGCCTATCAAGGCCAGATGCAACACAGCGTCGTGGGTAACGCTGTCTGTTTGGCTGCGTTTGATTGCATGGTTGTGTTAAGTTAGCATTATTGTGATGTCTATTAATTTCCTCTTGCGCCCAATATTGCTCTAGGTATTTGCGTGAGCACTGGCAGCCGTAGGTCAATGGGCGTAACGATGAAGACAAGTATTCGTTATAAATATCAATACGTTCAGACTGATAAATGACATCACCGTCCCAGTGCAACCCAAGCACCTCTAAGTCCATCAAAATCTGTTCAGTAAACTGTCTATCACAGCGCTCGGTGTCGGTATCTTCGATACGCAGCAGCCACTGTCCACCGAGCGATTTGATATGGCAAAAGCTTGCAAGTGCCGTGGTCAAAGAACCAAGGTGCAACTCACCCGTTGGTGAAGGGGCAAAGCGGCCAATAGGCTGGGATGATTTGGTGTGAGATGGCGTATCAGTAGGAATAGTTTTCACAATAAATGGCTATCGATAAAAATAATACAGATAGAATAATAAAAATCAGGTCCAAAAGATATTTATTAAATGAGATTGTTTCGTGAGCAAAGGCAACATTTCACCAACGCTCCCTCTACTTAACACAGAGTAGGGGGAGCGTTTGCGTGAAGAGGCAGTCATCTAAACGGTCGTCTAAAATGCAAAAAGCGACCACTCATAGGGTCGCTTTGTTTTACAGTCATCTTAGTTCTATCTGATTTAAGCGCCTTGGTTTTGGCGTTCTTTAATCTCAGACAAGGTCTTGCAGTCGATACATTGGGTTGCGGTTGGACGTGCTTCTAGACGGCGCAAACCGATTTCTACGCCACAAGTTTCACAAAATCCATAGTCATCATTTTCGATTTCCAATATGGATTTGTCGATTTTGCGGATAAGTTTGCGTTCACGGTCACGTGTGCGTAAAGCAAGGGCAAACTCTTCTTCTTGAGTGGCACGATCATTGATATCAGGCATGGCGCTTGATTCGTCTTGGATGTAGCTTTTGGTACGATCCGCTTCGCCAATCAGTTGGTTTTTCCATTCCAACAAAATCGCCTTAAAATGCTCTAACTGTGCATCAGACATATACTCTTCGTCTGGGGCTGGCACATAAGGAGTAAACTTGACTTCACTTGGATTTGTGGTCACGGTGCTCATATAGGTATCCTACTTTTTCAAATTAATTCAATAAAACGACGTATCAAAAGACAAGACGTTATCAGTTTTACAAACGCTATAATTTGTCCTTTTATCAAACGTTTTACCACTTGGTAACACAAGTAACACAGCTGATCAAATAATATCGTTATGCTGGTCTATCGGTATCGACACACCATTGCTTAGGTATACTGCGATGCAAAATTTTCGTTCAATAGCATGGCTGCAATCATGTGGTAAATGACTGACTGTGAAAAACGATTTTAGCTACTATATTGCTGACTAATGTGAGATATCAGGTCATTTCGCTTCATTTTACAAGTTGTATCATTGTTTTTAATAATAATGAAGTTATTTTTTATCCTGATCTCATTTTTGCTTAATCTACTCTCTAGTGCCACTTCAGTTAATAGGTGCTAAATCCTTGACGTGTAAGCGCTATAGCTATTTTATGCACCAATAAATATGGGCATTAAGTATCCAGTCTTTCAATCCAGCTTGCAACCTTTCCATTGTTGGCTAATTGCAACCAGCGGTAACCAGGCAAGCAAGCTTCATCGTAAGCAAAATCATGCGAATAAGGTTTAAATTGATAGCAGGTAGATGGTGTGCTATAAACAGTCACACCTTGACGATGACGAATCTGCTCTTGGTGAGTATGACCGCTAATGATTACCTGTAAATGCTCAAAAGGCGCCATATACTCCCAAAAAGTTTCAGCGTTTTGCGCCATATGGGTGTCAATCCAGTCAGAATCTACTGGGATGAGGTGATGGTGTAGGGCGATAAGCGCAGGCTTATCACATGCCTCAAGCCGTTTGCATAACCAATCAATATCTGTAGTGGTTATCTCACCTGCCACTTTCCCTGTGATAGACGAGTCTAATAACAGTAGCTGCCAGTGATCACTCTCAATGATGTGCCGACTGAGTAAGCGTGAGTCAGCAGGCTGGGCAATGAGTGTCCGCTGAAAAAACGGCAAGTCTTCACCATTCTCATCAGTCACATCGTGATTGCCAGCGATACATACAAAAGGAATTTGAGTTGCCTGTAGTACGGCAAAAATATGGTCATAGGTGGCGGGCTTTACTTTACTGACCAGATCGCCAGTCACGATAATCAAATCACAGCGAATATCTTCACTCAGTGCTTGCTGCAGTACAGCTTCAAAATTACGCTGACAATCACCCACTTCATTGACATGACTACTGTCAGTATCAGCAGCGACAGGCGTAGATAGATGCAAATCAGTGATTTGTAAAATATTTATCTGTTCATCGGACGTGCTGATTTTATTGACGGGATAGTTCGGCATTGGGTCGGTCCCTTATCGAATCAAAACAATGGTCATTGTGAGAACGAATATGGATAAATGATCTACTATTTTCAAAATTATATTAGGGCGTGTTGAACATTCGACCATGGCACTGACAGCGACTATTTTTTAGGCGATTCGATGTTAAAAATAATAAGTTTAGTCATTCTAAGCGCTTATTTTTAACGATGAAGCGGCAAAAAAGA
>Ga0208182_1000355_pt1 | contig 34713 bp, 44 predicted proteins | sample MalvireepMed_906_FD_184248 | JGI IMG/M metagenome (GOLD analysis project Ga0208182, IMG submission 184248) | Marine viral communities from the Global Malaspina Expedition - Malaspina viral metaG DeepMed_906 (SPAdes) (version 2) | ecosystem: Environmental > Aquatic > Marine > Oceanic | place...
CCCGTGAGCAAGCGCGCACTGGTCGCTCTGATATAGACAGGTCTTCGATCATGCAACAGGTGGGCACATACACCAAGCTTATCCAGGGCTTAGCTTCCGAACTGGCTGCCAAGAATGCTGCTAAAGAGCGTCGTGCTCCAGCAGGTGGTCAGAAACAACCCTTTACACCGTCTAAAGCCCCTGGTGAAATGACGGACAACGAGTTTGATGCTGCGGTTATGGCCGCGTTTAAAACAATGATGTGATATCTTAATCTTTAGTTTGGAGTTTTGTTATGGCTTACGGTGGAACCTCCCCGAATAATCTAACTATGACTAGTCTGGACAGTGTCCTGACTAACTTTTACATCCCGCGGATGTTCGAGCAAATCCAGGTCGAGAACCCTGGGTATGAGTTCTTCAAGAACATGAACACCGTCGTATCCTGGGGCCCTGGTAATACTGCCAGCTTCCCAGTTCGCAAGAAAGCAAAGCGCGGCGTCGTCGGTGGTACTTCCGGTCGATTGCCACAAGCCGGTTCGCCCACCTACGGGAGCCGCACGTTTGACTACACCGTGTTCCGTACACTGGTTAGTTTCATGTGGGACCTTCAGATGAAGGGCGGTCACGAACGCTACGTCAAGAACATCCTTGACCAGGCTGTTACTGATGCGAAGCAAGAGTTTCTGCGCCGCATGAATATCTACCTTTACGGTGGGTCTCTTGGTCATGCAACCGGAACAGTGACAGCAGGTGGTACTCTGACGGATAAAACCTTTGGAGCGTCTTGTATTGTTGCTTACAATCAGGCCACGACGAGTGCCTCTGGTGACATTAACGGTGCCACAGGCAAGCCGCTCCAGGTCAAGGGACCTTGGCGCACTGGTGAGGGCTTTACCGACAACACTAATGATGCTGAGGGTGGGCTTTGGCTCCAGCCGGGGGACTATATCTGCGTTGCAGACAATATCTCCACTGACAAGCTCTGGTTCCGCAAGGTTGTCACTGTTGACCGGACAACCTACGGCTCTGGGTTTGCTAGTGTTGTACTTAACGCGGCTCTGCCTGATGGCATTGTTGCTGATTCGCCAATTTATCTCGCATCGATTGATGACACTGAGACCACAGACACTGGTGGTGTTGCCCTAACTGTTGCCAACTCCGAGCTTTCTGATTCCAATGCTGGCCTGCTTGGGTTTGCTAATGCCTTGTTTGACCACACATACCTTGGTCAACCCAAAGCAACAGCAGGGGCAACCGGAGACGACAGTTACTGGAAGTCCGTCATCAAGCACGCTGGTGATGCTGGTGGAACCGAGGGAACCGCTGCTGCTCTTACATTTGAGCGCATTGACAGCCTTCTGCTGGAAATGAATCAGCAGTTCTTTGTGAAGCCTGACCTCTTGGTTATGAATCCAGGAATGTGGCACGAGTTCATTAGCTTGAGCGAGTCCAACCATTCCTTCTTCAACCAAGGACAGCTTCCCACTGGTCACAAGCCGGGAACCAAGCCTCTCTACTCGACGGCCAACGCCACTACGGGTCAGGGAGACTTGAAGGTTCTTGTCGACCCCTACTGCCCACACGGACGCATCATGACTTGTGATACGAACGAGATGGGTTATGCCACCGCACAGGCAATGGGAGAAGCCAAAGAAGACGGCTCCTTCCTTCGCCACATCGGTGGAAACTACGACGAGTTCCACGGCTGGCTCCGTTGGGCTGGACAGTTCATCGCTCACAGCCCGTCTGCGATTGGCCTGCTCCAGGATGTCACACAGGACATTAAAGCCCTGTAAAACATCTCCTCCCCGAGATGAGGGAGGGAGTCCACCTGGGCTTCCTCCCTTTTTTTATGAGCCAGCATGATTCAAGTAGCAAACAAAAGACCAAGACCGACAAGCCTGCCAGCCACTTCCTTCCCAGGGGCTCTCCCCAGAGAAGAGATTCGGGCTTTGAAACGGCTCGATTCTAGGTTAGAGTTACGCTGGAGCCCTCGCCTTGAATGTTGGGAGGTTTGGCATGAACGCCACTTCGGTAATCCATACGTCTTTTACAGACACCAAAGCGTTGCTGGCGGGTTTCTCCCTGCTGACCAGGACCTTATTGAGACAGTCGAAGAGCGTGCCATGTGGACAGAGCATGGCCAGCGAAGGCTGCGGAAGATGCAGGACCTTGCAAAGGGGATGTCCCAGCACCAGAAAGACCCAGAGAAGCCCCGCTGGAAAAAAGGCGAGAAGCTGTACTTCTAGGAGTGAGACATGAACCTCTTGAATGCCCGTTCGCAGTTACGCCTTATGCTTGGCGACCAGTCCGAGAGCGTGTGGAGCGACTCCGACCTTAACGAAGTCCTCAACAGGTCCAACATACGCATCTGGAGAAGGATTGCCTCCGAAGACCCAGGGGCCACAAACAGGTCGGTTGATTACACATATCCAGCCGATTCATCTGGAATCTCTATTGTGGGGGCTAGTGCTGGATTCAACATCGGCACATCAGTGGCTACGGACGTCAATGCAGTCATCTCTCTTGAAAAGGTTTTCTATAAGACCGGCGGCTCTACATCATTCATTGAGATGCCTATTGGGAGCCTGGCTCAGTTTAATGAGCTAAGCTCTGGCGCAAGCTCTGTCTATGACATGCTTGGTGTCCTCCCGCACCTTATGGGTGGGTACGTTGGGTTTCTTGGAGATAGTAGATCACAGCTCCTAGTTAGACCTGTCCCATCAACAGAGCTTACAATAAGACTCTCGATGAACACCGAGCTAGCAGAAGACCTGCTCAGTAGCGATAGCTCCAAACTTCTAACACCAGACCCGACAGCTACCATTGGTGAGAACCTCACCTTCCACGAGGCTGTCATATATGACGCCGGCTTCCTCTGCACCTTCAAGGACGAGTCCATTAGGGAAGAGTTTATGAGCATGAGGGAAGACGTAATGTCTATGTTGTCCATGCGGGCAACCAGCATACACGAGGCGTACTGATGGCCGCAGGCGAGCGCTTCGTAAATATAAAGCCCACGATGGGCCCAGGCGCAGACTCACTCCGCTTCGCCCTCAACGTAACGCCGCAGATGGGCGTCCTACAGCGACGGCCAGCCATAAGGGCCTTGGAGCTTGGGTATGGGGTTATCACAAACACGCTGGAAGACACGACAGGCGCGTACCCAGCATCAAATTATTTCTATGCCGGCCTCCCATCGCGACTTGTTGCCCCAGATGACACCCAGGCCGAGTACGACAGCAACAGCGGGGCTGATGTTTACAACAACGTGTCCATTGCAGATTTCAACTTCTCATATGTAGAAAGCACAAGCGTAAACCCAACCACCGGAAACGCCACGCACCCAGCAACACTAAACGGGGCCTCTTCAAGCACCCAGTACAACCCGACAAACACAATAGAAGAAGGCATCGATGTTGAGCTTATCCACGGAAAGCTTGTTTGCATGTACCTGACCAGGGCGAGCGTTAACGTTGCCGCAGAAGACGAAAGGGTTTTCCTTGCGTGGTCATGGCATATGCCGGGAGACCCCCGCCTGGGCTGCAACAAAGGGTTCAATTTTCTAGCGGGAACCAACAACCCAGTGTCGTCTTATTATCTTGGCCACGAAGCAGCCGCAGGCCACGGGCTGACAGGGTTTAACCGGCCAGGACAACACGCCTACACAATGGCGTCATACTGGGACAAGCGGATACACAAGGTCCTAGACGCCTTCATGATGACAGGGAAGGGCGTTGGTCTTTCCTATATTGGCGGTGGCATCGTCTCCGCCCCAACGGTCCAGGGCAGCCTCAACGCAGACTCAATTGTTCTGTGGAACGGGCTGCCGCTGAAGATGATGGGCCCACCGGAGGTTATCACAACCGACTCGTCTGGGAGCATCTCAAGAACAGACCCGTTCTCCTCCATCTATGTGGACCACGCCCCAAAGTCGGCGTTCGCCCACACAGACAGGCTTGGGCAGACGATATGGTATGGGTTCAGGCCAGGCGACACATATGTGCTCGAGACAGCGCTCCCAGATGCCGATGTGACCGTGAACATACCGCCAGGAGACCTTAGCGCTGACAAGATAAATGTCACAATGGGCTCTTACGATGTGTGGTACTCAGAGCCAAACAACCCAATGTCGCTCCCCTCTGTCGGAATCATTCCTGTCCTGAACGGGTCTCGAGCCGCAGACGTCGTCAGTCTTGCGGAGTTCAACAACGGCACCGTCGTCTTCACAAGAGACAGCATCCAGTATATTACCGGGATTGGCTCCGATGCGGAGTCTGCCTCCAGGCGCGTTATAAGCATGGGCATGGGTGCTGATTCTAGATGGGCAACAAAGGAGGTCGGTGGCGGAGTGGTCTTCTGCAACCGCGCAGGCGTTCATTTCCTCGACCCAAGGAGCCAGGCAAGAAGGCTTATCGCCTTTGACGAGCTGTTCAACGACGGCATTGTTGCAGAGCGCAGCCCGTACAACGCACAACAGGGTGGTACTGGGGTTGCGTCAGATGACGATCTAATCTACACAGCAGACAACACAGGCGACGTGTTCCCATGGAAGCACTACCAGGTAGACAAGACACGGCTTGACCGGGCTGTTGGCGCGGTGTGGGGAGATATTTATCTCCTGTTTGTCAGCAGGACAATAGATGAAACAGGGGACGACAACAGGCTCGTTCTGGTCTGGAACTGGAAAGAGAACGCATTCTCAACATGGCTTCTCCCAAAGAACATGGGGGTTCGGGGCTGGGCATACGACGGGACGCTTACATGTCCCTATGTCATGACCCGATATGGCCTGGCCATGTTTGACCCAGATTGGACCAACGATGAGATATGGGTCCACTCAACAGCAGAGACAGCAAGAAACACCATAGCAACAGGCGTCCCTGTTCCGGTTCTTGGCCAAACACACCGCTTCCCAGCAACCGGAGACGGCTTTGTCGTGCCGCACACCACCGTTACACACACCGTGAAGCTTGATGATTCAGTGGACGATGGTCCAACAGAGGTTGGTAGCGCCCTGGCGATGCACATCCAGATGTGGACTCAGACGTCAGAGCTGTCTATTGCCAGGTATGACCGGAACACCAACGATATCGTCAACGCCAAGAACCTGGTCCTACAGAACCTGTACAAGGGCTCCTTCAAGGGGTTTCGAAAAGCAGCCGCCTCCGGCGACTTCCACAACCGAAGGCCAGAGCCTGTTGGGTCAAACACAGACATATCTTACCGTATAAACGGTGCCATCGTCCGCACAAGCACATGCCGGTCTGGCGGGCACGCGCTTCGCCACAGGATGCAGTTCTTCACGCTGAACCACAGCGACATTCTGAGCATTGCTGTCGGCGTAACCCCGGTTAGCCCGAAGGGTAGGCGAGCATGAGCCAGTTCATGAAAAGGAACATGCTCCTGCGCGAGATTAACACACCCAACATTGGTGCGAGCCCAGAGGTACAGCCAGGGCAGAACCTTCAGGGAATCCTGTGGTCTGCCCACATGCAGGGCGGAGACATAATCCGCCTTGGCCCGTACACGTACAACATACAGAAGACGATTACGGTTCCAGAAAACGTTACGCTTGTCGGCGTCCCAAGGCTGTCGAAGCTTGTCCTCCGCCATGTTGCCGGCTCTAGCCAGTATGGCCCGGTGGTTAAGCTGAACACTAAAAGCAGGCTGGTTGATTGCTACATAGATTTGATCTTAGCAACGGACTACAAATTCGATGCTAACACTGATGGCATTGTTGACCCAACCACAACAAGAACGGGAACGGGAGACACATCAGATAACTGTGTTGTTCTTCTTGCCGGTGTTAATGCACGTATTGAAAGATGCTTTATCCCAACAGGGAAAAGGCGTGCAATTCTTGTAGAAGCTAACGATTGTATTGTTTCTCACAATGAAATCGATTATCCAGACAGCTCATCTGGCGGTGCTTGCATTTATCTTGATACCACTGTAGCCGGAACAATCGTTGTGGGTAACTGGTGTCAAAACACAACCCATGGTGATATCCTCTACAAGGACCCGGCTGTTAGTGGGGTGAAAAATGTTGTTGGTGGTCTTATAGGTGGGAGCATGAACGGTCTAATGAACTATGCTAATGTGGCAGAATACTAGGAGACAGACATGGCTGATTGGCCCGTAACAGTAAACGAATACGCAGCAGGCTCTCTCTGCAACTCATCTGAGTACAAGGCAGACTTTGAGAAGCTCCGTAATGCTGTGAACTCCCTCCATGCCCGATACAGCACACTGTGTCTTACAGCGAGCTTAACAGAAGACAACATTGCAAATGGTACGTTAGATTTCCATGCCCTCACATCAAACACAGATGAAGATAGGCGTGTTCTCGCTTTATTTAAGGTGCCAACCTGGGCTCAGGCGTTTCGTGTCAGGCAGTTTGATGTTCTCAATTCTTCGGCTCTTCATGGAACAGGGACAGCCTCGTTAACAGGAAGCGACCTGTTTCAAATTGGGGTATCTCACGGGGACGCTCTGCACGACTTTGATGCACATGTAGACACTGCTGGCGGCGGCACTGTGTGGAGCGCAACAACTATTAAGATGTTCTCTGGAACAGAGCCAACAAAAGCAGACATGACAGACGCCTTCCTTACTGGTTACAACGCAGACACAGAAGACCCTGCTTTCCTGACTGATGGTGGGTTGTCTGCGGTAGTTACTGGCGGGAACTACATTGCCATTTGGGCAGCAGGTGGGTTCACCTTGGGAGCAACCGGGTCTAACCTTAAAAACATCAAATTCGAAATGACCGTGTGGCTTGATGCCATGGTTCCAATTCCATAGGAGGTTATTATGGCTTATCCATACGGGCAAGAAAAGTCCCACGTCTACCACGACACCCTTACGTATGGGCAAAAGAAGCCCGCAGACACCTATTCATGGCTCCGCAACCTAATTGGCAACACGTCCGCTCAGCGGCAGGCAGGGCTCGGGCAGATAGCGGCACAGACAGGCCAGAACCTAAGAAAGGCTGAGACACACGCTGCTGGACGTGGTCTTGCTGGCAGCGGCGCTTCTGGCGCCATGCGCGGCCAGGCCCTTGCTGGAAAGCAGATGGCAGAGCAGCAGCTAGAGGCCAGAATCCAAAGCGGGCAATTGCAGGGGGGTATGGCCCTTGCACAGCTTGAGCAGGCCGCCCAGGCCGCTAAGGCCCAAGAAGAGCTTGATGGGGTATCCAAGCTAACCCAGGTGTGGTCTGAGCTACGGTCTGCTGGCGAGGTTCATAACGAGGACTATCCACAGTTTGAGATTATTTTAGCCAACGCGCTGGCAAAGTATAAGTACACCGGAGACGCCACCGCATTTACTGAGGCCATGGGCGCGCTCATGGCTCTTGGCGGCGACACGTAAACCAAGCGGAGGCTGACATGCCCATTTCAAGACTCTTCCCAAATAGCCCACAGGTGGTCCAGGAGCGTGACTGGAAAGACAAGGTGTTCGATAGCTTGCTGGGCCTAGCTGGCACCACTGCTGGTGGGTACCTGCAACGCAAGGTTGTGCAGGAGCCAATGCTCGAGCAGAAGCACGCCAAGAACATGGAGCAGATCCAATCGCAGTTCGACTACCAGAGCAAGCTCCAAGAAGGCAGGCAGGAGTTTGACTGGCAGAAGACAATGGAACTGGACCGCCAGCGGCGTTCTCTAAAAATGCTTGGCTTCGACATCAAGACCACAGAGGACAAGAGAGGCAACAGGAACCTGGCCCTGACGAACCTGCAAAAAGGGATGGCGGCAACACTGGCACCCATGCTCAAGTCGCTGCAAAGACCGGATATTCTCGCTAAGAACAAGGTTGTAACGCAGAAGCAGTACGGGAAAGCCATCGATGACATAAAGGCGAGGAAGGACATCCAAGGCATGCTCAACAGCTCTGCAAGGCTATCAGACCTGGTCAACAAACAGTTTCTTACGGAGAAAGGCCGGCGCCTTGCGGAAGGGGCAAACAACCTGTACTACGCCAGCAAGGAGACGGAGGCGAAGCTGATAAGTAGCAGGACCACCAGGGAGGGCATAGACCCAGTCCTGTTCGACAAGTACCTCGATCAACTCAGAAAGATGGCGAAGCTGAAGTTTGCCATGGACTACCAGGCGCTCGGCGCCTTATGGGACTACAACATGGATGCCTCGAAAGAGGGCAGGGTGACGTGGGAAGAGGCAACCGACAGGGTTATCCGACAAAGAGCGCTCATGGACAGGTCAGAGGCGCTTGTCGGTGAACTCAAGGTTGACCGCGCAAGAAACCCCGGAACCATTGCAAGAAAGAAAACACCAGCGACGTCGGGTCGGACCCCGCCACCAAAGAAGGACGACCCTCCCCGAAAGGGGCCTCCCCTGCTGACAGAGCTTGCCAGGTCAATTAAGCCAAGAAACAAAATGGAGAGAGATTTTCTCCCTATTCTCGACCGCCAAATTTCCGACCTGATGTATCCTCCTGCCCCATCCATCGTGCCGGGCGCCACGAAGATGAAGAAGAAATGGACGCCAAGGCAGCTCAAGCTACACATGGCGTATCTTAAGAATGCGGCTGAAGAGTTTGGCCCAGTCGTGCTCTCGAGGGCGCTCGCCATGCCAGACGCGGACATTCAAGGAAGCGCCAAGAGGCTGTCCAACAGGGTGCCAAGGACTGCGGGGGATGATGCCGCGTACCTTGGTGCGATGAGCGCGAAGTCGTTTGACGAGGACGAGAAGGCCCAGAAGCGACTGCAAGCTGACATAAAAGCACACCTGGTTGCAGGAGGGATGACTCAGCAAAGCGCTGAGCAAATAAGCGTCCAGTTTGCAAAACACCGGATACGTGGGGAGCCGGGCGGCCCAGAGTTCATCGCGACAGCGAAAGGCATGAATGAATACTTTCGAGAGGCGACGTTTGTGGGGAAGGACAAGAAAGGGCTGGCGACCCCGGAAGCGACGGAGAAAAAGAGGCAGGCGCTTGCCAAGGATTGGGCCACGATAACCGAGAGGCTCACGAACGAGCACCTCGCCCTCTACGCAAAAAAGAGGCCCGACAGGAGGAGGGAGGCGCCAAAGAAGCTCGCCAAATGGAGGGAGGAGTACTTTAAGAAATACCAGAACCAGAACGGGTGGCTGGGAAAACATGTGTTCAAGATGGCTGCTGTCCTGTACTCGGCTGGGGGCGCCGGTAAGAAAAAAGCGCTCGGGGTTTACAGGTATCTTTTGGGCGAGGACGGGTTCAGGACATACGTTCGGCTGAAGCTTGACGGCGCTGATGACGCCACGCTAAACCGTTTTGTGAAGGGGTCCTTTGCCCAGTTCCATGAAAACGCAGCATCACGCGGTATCCTGGGCGTCAGCTACTAGCCACGCGGAGAAACCATGGTTATCGGGCAGAGATACTTCGACGACATTCTCCGTGAGATGGTGCGCGTCGATAAGAAGATTCCGCGAGGGCCAGTGCCAACACCGCTTGGTGTCGGGAAGGGGATTACCAGCGCAGTCGGCGGTGGGGTTGCCCCGGCAATGGTTGATTTCCTGACTTTCGTGGCAAACGAGCAGGCTAAGGCGGAGGCCGCCGCAAGAGCAGAGGCCGCGCCTGCTTATGCAGAGCCTGCCGAGTGGGAGGACGTTGTCCCGTTTACGGACGAGGGCATAGAGGGCCTTCAAAGAGAGATGATTATTGGCACCAAGGCGCTCGATGACCCGGCTGCGCGGGCCGCCTTTCAAAAGAGAGTTCTCCCTGGGGAGTTTGAGGAAATAGCCGCAGCCAAAGACCCATACGGGGTTTCTGGCACAGGCGGCGGCGCTTTTTCTTTAGACCAGCAACGCTTTAGGGGAGGGCAGGAGGCCGAGGCTCAAGCTCTGCTGCGTGGAGCCTATATGACACAAGCTGAGATCGCGTCTACGGTGGCCAGCTCTGTGGATGTGAATGAGGTTGCGAGGGCGGCTTTTCCTGGTGGGGCGGTGGATGCCGTCAAGAGGCGTGCGGAGCAGGAGCTTGCGGAGCTTCGTGAGATCACAGAAGGCAGTGTCACGATAGGGCGAGTTGGCGGCGGTCGCAGAGTCGTAAGGGGGCTGGAGACCACGCTAAAAACACTGGGGCCTCAGCTAGAGCAGCTTCAGCGTGACCGCCCCGACCTCGTTGCCCGCCTGAAAGACACCTGGGGGTTATTTAGAAAGGGCGACCCAGAGTATGTGTCTGTTGAAGAGCAGATGAAAATGGCCGGCATGGACACAGGGGGCGTGGTCGGCGTTTGGGACCCACTGGCAGAACCAATAGGAAAACCATCTAGGCGAGACAGGCTCCTGATAGCAGGGAGTAGTCGGAAAATGGAAGAGTGGGTGGAGAGGGAGCGCGAGAAGCGCCTGGCCCAGGTGCCCGTGTGGGCAAAGAAGAAATATCGAGCGGGCGCGGTCACCTATGACGAGCTTGCCACCCAAGCAGGGCAGCAGAAAGAGAGGGGGAAGGTCATACGTGAGATGTACAACGCTGTTGGCGGTGACCACGGGCCAGAGCACATAAAGGGGCAGCCGTTCGGTGTCGGGCCATCACAGGAATTCGTAAACACGCTAATGCGGCCTGGTGTGTTTGAGGAATTTAGCAAGTACAAGGAACTCAAGCCTCGGCAGGAGATGTTGCAGCAGCAGGCTTCTATAGCGAAGAGGCCGCTCGATAAAGCCATACTCGCGTATCTCCCATCAGAAAGACCTGCTTTCACCGCCATCATGCAGGTGCAACAGATAAAAGACAGGCCGCGAAACACTGAAGCCATCCTCCCGCTTAGGCAGAGGCAGAGGCTAGAGCCAGCGTGGGTATCCGCTGTTATGGCCAAGATGGACGGCTACCCGACCGAGGAAGCGTTAGCCCATGAGAAGGCAAGGAAAACACCGCGTGCTAAGAAGTACATCCTGGTGGACATACTTGGCAACCTACAAGATGGCCCACCAACAGAGGACAACGTGAAGCTCTACCTCGACCTTCACAGGAGAGACAAGACCCTGTTTGGTGAGGGTGCCCCGAACACATTCGCTGGCGCCACTGAGCGATGGGGCTCAGTTTCCGCGAGGGCGTCGTTGCTCCTTAACGATCTGTTTACCTCGACCCTCTACGGTAGCCCGACACCAGTAAACAACGCAGAGAACGCGGCCCGCGTGATAGACACGTTCAGCATCATGGACATAGTCCCAGAGTCGTCCTTTCTGAAGAACGGCAGCCGGTGGTTCAATAACCGCGGGATACCAGTGCTTCCGATTAGTGACGAGCTGTATCAGAAGGCGTTCACCACAAGGGTTAAGCCGGTATCAACCCCTCTGGATAAGTGGTGGGAGTTTTATGGCGACAAGTTCCGGGAGAAGGACGCCCGGTTTATAGATGAGTACATTGGGCCAAACCTTGCGAACCTGCCCCTGTACAACAGGATACGAGAATACATCGTACATGGGACAACCCGGTCAGACACGGGAACCTGGCTGTACCGGGCACGCACGCCGCATTTCAAAACAATGAAGTCGCCAGAAATAATAGTGGCGAGAATGCGTAACGCGAACCCAACGCTAGCCAAAATGATAGAGGCCGTCTCTATACCTGGGCTTGTCGCCGGGAACAAGCCGGTCAACGAGCTTCTGAGATACATGCAGAATAAGGTAGACCAGGAGAACACCTACAGAGCAATGCGGAACCTGGTCATCGGCGGCACAAGCGAGATGGACAAGGAAGAGGGGCTCCTTAACATAGGCCAAGACTGGTCAGAGGCGATTGCATCTATCCTTCCAGGCTTGTTTAGGCTTGTTGCTGGTGGTGCAGAGAAGTCATGGCAGATACACACGGGGCGAGAGAAGACCATAAGGGGGGCGCTAACCGGAGACGAGGCCCTGGTTCGCTCTGGGTACGAGGACCTTCATGCGGGTACTGCCCCGATAAGAGGGCTTCCTGAATTCACGGTTGAGTTTGGAAAGTACCTGTGGGCGTACACCGACCCAGACGTGTTCGGCAGGAGGCTAAGGGAAGGTGGCCCGGTGCTGGTCCTGTGGGACCTTTCATTAATGAAGGCGGCGGGGACGAGGGTCATCCGGTCTCCAGGCAGGGTGAAGCTTGCTATGTTCCACACCAAGGGCACCCCACGCAAGTTCCGCGCCGAGGCTGTTGCCAGGGCCATTGTCCAGCAAAAGAAAACAGTCGAACAGATAACCAGGGCAATGGACAGCGCTGGAGATGTCCCAACAAAGTTTGTCGGGCTTGTGTATCAGGTTGACGAGGCGCCGCGCTGGCGCCGTCGAGATGAGGGGCGTGCTGGCCCACCGAGGCCGACCGGAACGCTGGTCTTGGACGACCTTGACCCGCGCCCATACAGGCCAGAGACGTTCGCGCACCCGCTGAAGAGGACGGCGGTAGAGGTTGAGTACCTTCCTAGGCCAGGGGAGGTGCTGCCAAAGGGCATCGTCACGGCAATCAACCTCGAGAAGCGGCTGAAGAAGTTTCAAAAATGGTCGGTTAGCGGTGCGATTGCCAACAGGTTCTACAAGAGCGCCCTAGAGTCTGTGGCGGGCGGCGGAAAGAGCAGTTCTATCGCCAAGGCGTTGCTGTGGGACGAGGCAAGATTCGGGCGACCCCTTATGGAGGTATACACGGAGATATCTGCCGGTGTTAAGAGAACCGTTCACTACGAGATAAGCGCTCTGCTCAACGCGCACGCCGATTTTCACGCCGCGAAAATGGCTGGCGGCACCATCAAGGACTTGGTTGAGGCTGTTCGTGAGATTGGGGACATCAACAAGACCGCGTCAGTTAAGGGTCTCATCCCTGTTGGGGTTGGGAAGAAGAAGATGCACGTTAAGAGCAGCGAGCTTGAGACCGCCCTGATGAGCGCGATAAACGAAAACCCAAGGGCGTTTCTTGATGTGATGGATGACCTTATCGCCGGGCGACCCGTGTTTGACTTCGCCAAGTTTAGAATCAGGGTGCCAATCCACGACACCAGCGCATCGCATAAATACCTAAACCTTAGAGACCTCGGCCTCGTGGACGATAGCGGCAAGGCGGTCACCAAGACCATCCCAAGGGCGAAAGGGAAGGGGACGACACGTGTCCCTGTGGCCAAGGAGTTTATGGACCTGTGGCGCAGCGACAGGGAGGCGGCCCACAAGGTCCTGTTCATACAGCAGAGGGACCAGGCGAGCAGGGTCTATGGGAAGGGTGACCTAAAGCTCCTTGCAGACGAAGAGCTGGTCACGTTCAAGCACCCGAGAACCAAAGAGAAGTTTTCTATAACCAGAGAGGAACTCTACAAGCAGCATGACGCATTCACAGAAGACATGGCCTGGAGCCTGATTGCTGACTGGGGGGGCAAGGGGGGGATAAAGCCAGACATGTTCCGCTTCAAGAGTGGGGACAAGTTTGCAGACCTTGAGCACATGGGGTTAGTTGTCAGGAGGGGCGACAAGTACGTGCCGTCCCAAGCCCTGGCGGCAGCGATGTTTGCCAAATCAAACGCTGTATATGCACGGAAGGTTGGCTGGGCTGTTGACACCACGCACGGGCAAATAGAGATATTCAGTGACATCGTCGAGGTGAACCGTGGACCAATGGTTGTTATGCGGTCAATCGAGCCAGGCGCAGAGGGCGCAATCGCCGTCACCATACCAGGCAGCAAGGGCAAAAAGACTCGCATCTCCGCTACGGCCCGCGGCGTTGGGGAGTCTACTGGTTTTGAGTTTAGCCTTGTTGAGCCGCTCCGCCTCGAGGAGTTCCTCTCAGGAAAGGGCTATATGCCAAACATGATTCGGCGTGCGGTCTACCAGGTCCGCCCTGGCATGAACCAGTTCAACCACCCAATACGCCTTCTCGAGGCGTACTACGGCAAGGGCAAGGTCCGCGTTAAGAGCTTTAATGCTGGAGAGCTTGTAGCCGGCAAGGACGGCGCCAAGGTTGCTCTCGATGGGGCGGGGAGGAAGTGGCTTACGGTAGAGGTGAATACGGGGTCCGGGTTTGTCCCGTTAACCGTTGAGGCCGTAGGGAAACTCAAGAACAAGAAGCTGAAGACGGGGGCGTTTAAAGGCAAAGACCTCCTTGAGGAGGGTGGCTTCCTCTCGCGCATAAAGCCAGAGCATGTTGCGTTCGACCTGAGAGACAGCTCTCTGGGGAGGCTGGTCTACAACGCTGGGGAGAGCGAGGCCACAATGAAAGCAATGCGGAGGCTCCACAACGAAGCCAGGAAGGTGGATGGAGAGGCTGTCATTGAGTCCACTGGCGGGATGTTCCACAAAGCGCAGTCAAAGGGGCAGCGCACGATAAGCGGAGAGTTGCACCCGGTCAGCGCCCTGGCCAGTGGAGACAAGGTTACCGACTCGGTGCTGCGGGAGATGATTAAAAACAACCCGTTCAACGCCACACGCGCAGCCGCCATGAGCCTTACGCCAGAAGCAAGGATGCTGTGGAGGCTGTACACCAAGGACGGTGTTGTGCCCAAGCGCACCCTGACAGCACGCGGAACACCTGGTTTCGTTCAGGCCGCGTGGGAGAGGGCGGGCCTGTGGGATACCGCAAAGCAGGCGCCGACAGAGCTTGGGTTGCTCAGCGCCGTATATGAGTTCGACTACAGCAGCCGCTGGTACAGGAGCCTGTTTACCAGGGCCATGATTGAGGACTCCTACATCTTTGGCTCAGAGGTGCTCGATACATTCAACCTGAAGGCCGCTACCAAGGAGCTGGACAAGCACTTGGCAGGGAAGGGGTTAGGGATTGGGGCGGCAGCAGAGACGCTCAGGCCACACCTTATCAACCTTAAAAGGAGGATGGCCGCCGCTATCGCAGACCACATGAACTCTGGGCTGTACGAGCGCGGGTCGATGGCGAAGAGCATCTTTGAATACACCCAGGAGATATGGCACGGTCTCTACAATAAGAACATGCGCCTTCATGACCCGATGACGCTGAGCGTCCCAGCAACCATAACACGGACAGCGAAGAAGACCGGCGAGGGTGTGCAGATTCTTGCCAGCACGGCAATTGAGAAGGGTAGGATGACCATCATTGCCGATCCGTTTAGTGTCGCCGCAGTGACACTGAAGCAGTTTGAGGACCGCCTAAAGAACATGCGCCTTGTTCACACCGGGTTAAACGAGGGGTTGATACGCGGGGCGCCAGGCAGGGGTGTTACGCTGGACAAGAAAATCTGGATACCGCTTGATAAGCGGGTTGCTGAAGAGTTTGGCGCGGTGGCCATTAAGGACACCCATGAGGCCATCAGGCTCGACGCCATGCAGAGCAGCCCAACGCTCGGTATATTTGCCAACCAGAAGCTGTATGTCCATAAGGAATTTGCCAACACGCTTGGCCTACAAGGCTTCACTAAGAGGCTTCAGGCTGAGGGGGAGATGCTGGGTGTGGCTGCCGCGAAAGACCTTGGCCTAACCCTGCTTGGCGCAAACAAGGCGGCCGCCGCAGTGTCTGTGCAGAACTGGTGGAGGACCAACAAGCTTATCCGTGGTGGCTTTGGTCCAACAACAAGGAACCTTGCCACGAACCACATGATGATACTGATGTCGGAGCACAAGGCGTTTCTTGACCCGGTATATTGGTCTGACCTGAAGGAGTTCTTCACGCACGCCAACAGGTATGATGGCGACTTTGGCGCCCTTGGTAAAACGGGCAGGCTCCCTGACGCGGCAGCCAAGCATGTGTGGGAAACGCTTGAGCTGGAGCAGCTTTCCCAGGTCATGGTTGGTGGGAAACGGGTGCCGCGGTGGACACCAGAGGTTAACCAGGTGTTTGAGGCGGTTGAGAAAAACACCGCGAAATTCATTGGCGAACTGGAGAAGAGGGGTGCAACCGCAGAGCAGCTTGCGGAGGCGCACGCGATTAAGGGTGTTAAGATACAGCAAGAGCTTTCAGAGTTGGCCATCAAGACGCTTGATTCCGAGACTATTAACTGGGCCTACACGCTCGCGGAGAAGGGCGCCTACAAGCCGGCGCACCTGTTCCTCGACTCTCTGCATTTTGTTAAGCCGTGGTCCAAGGCGTTCTGGAAATACCACCTCGGCGTGGGGACAACCGCGAGCAAGAACCTTGACCAGGCGACCAGGGCCTTCCGGTATATGTTCATGAGCACTGACGCTGGGCCGAGATATGCGCTTGGCAAGTACTTCTACAGGAAGGGTTTCCGTGGCACTGAGCTTGTCAACAAGGTCAATGGCATTTTGCCTGACTTCCATCGCATGTCGGGGTCAATGCGGTTCGCCAGGGCGATGCACCCATTCATCATCTATTCTTTGAAGCAGATCGCAATACTCACAAAAGCTGGCTTTCGGCACCCAGGCAAGATACTTGCTATACGTATGCTGGCAGAACAACAGCGCGTTGAGGAGATGATGAACCCGTCGAACTGGGCAGACTTCCTTGATATCCATGCGTGGAAAACAGGTTATTTCAAGAGCGTTCCTGGCGGGCAGCTATCAACCCACTCCCTGGCAACAACGACAGACACAACACTCTGGGAGTTCTTTGCCAGCCCATGGATAATTGCCGAGGCCCTCGAGATGATTTCCGGCGTTGGCAATACGCTCGTGTTCGGCGGAGAGGAGGCGGGTGAGGACAACAGGAAGTCCAGAGAGATAAAGGGGAGTTGGTTGGCGACCTTTTTTGACAGGGTGTCAAAGGCGCAGGGGCTCTTCTTCCACTTTGGCTACGGGAGCAATCAGCTTGACATTCTCGGCTCTGTCACACAGCTAGCCAGGGACGCCCTCCTTGATACGGTTGGTGACCCACTAGAATACGTTCGCGGTGGCGCAAACTGGTTGCGCTTAAAGGAGGCGGCGCAGGGGAAAAGGAGCACCGTGGAGGCAATGCTACGGTCTGTCGGTATCGACTACTACAAGGGAACAGAGAGGGACGCGCACGAGGTGTTTGAGGCTAAGGCGGCAGAGCTTGTGAGCCACATGTCTGGGGACATTGATAGCCTTGCCAGTGAGGACCGCAAGATGCTTCTGAGTGATGTCTACGGTGACCGCATTGGCTCCGAAACCTGGTCCCGCTTTATGACCAGCAGGGAGGGCACCCTCTTCAGCAGGGCAATCAACAAGGTGTTCAAGCTCGATAGCGCTGCTGCCCGCCGCAGGTTCAGGGAGTTTGTGAGGTCAAACCCGGACCATTGGATCAACCATAAACTGATAAACCCGGCCATGGAGGCCCTCGCAAAGAAGTACGCCCCAGACAAAGGTGCTGCGGAACAGCCAGGGGTTGACCTTCGCGAGCCACCGACATACCCACAAGAGAGGAGATAATGAGTAGAGTACTGAAGACCATCGGAGCATCACAGCTCAACAGAATGTTTATTGATTACTACGGTAGAACCAAGAGCCAGAAGCGTGCATTCGTACACCTGGCCTATGAGCTAGACCGTATCACCAAGTCAGAGCACGGCCTCGAGGAGAAGCTGGACACGCTGGCAGAACAGCAGTCTGAGCTTCTCGAGGAAATCCGTAATGCCATAGCCCGTATTTCTGCACTGGAAAAGAATGCCGGTTCCGTGGTACAACCCAAGCGTAAGCCAGGACGACCAAGAAAGGAGACGTGAAATGGCACACAGAATAGGTAAGATCCAAAAGACACGGGCCTCTTCTACAGAGATTGATATCGATAATGCAGAAACAGATATCTTTTATGATATCGCTGGTGGGGCAAGCAGTGTCCTTGGATATGACGGTCAAGGCTTACACCACACAGTATATGTTAATGCCATTGGCACCAGCGTAACCCTTCAGGTAAGCCCTAATGGAACACAATGGACACCAGTAGCGGTAGCAAGTGCTGCCGGAGTGCTTACCACTGGGAACCTTAATGAGCCTGCCCCTAAATACACGCGGGTAGTGGGCGCAGGCGCGAACAACAAGTACACAGTCGTCTCTTTCTCTTCTCTCATTCCATCACCATAGGAGGTATTGGAAATGGCATACTCCAGTTGGGTATCTGATTTAAAAACACGCTCTTCAGTGGGCTTTCTCGGCAAGGTCGTGAACCTGTTGGTTCAAGCAAAGGACCGCGTTGACACCAACCATACGAACATTACTGCAAACAACAACAGTACTGTTAAGGGTGGGCTAGCCCTTACTTACCAGCTAACAGGCAAGGGCTCCTCGCCGACTGCGCTAGATGGATCTGCAATAACAGTAATGCAAACCGATGGAGACAGCGCCGCCAATGGTGCCCTTACAATTGCTAATGGAACCTATGACGGACAGCACATGCGTGTGTTTTATCAGACACAAAATGCAGCTAAAAAGATCTCAATTGACTTTACTGCCGGTGGTTTAATTTCCTTAAACGACGCTATGAAAAGGTACATTAGGTTTTCTGACCAAGCTGAGTGGTGCGAGCTTCTTTGGAACAGCGCCAATACCAGGTGGATGGTCGGAACTTATAGCGGTATTGAAATATTAGACTCAATCTAAGCGGCTGGCTAAAACCAAAGCAAGGCATCAACATGGCAACAGCAAAGAAAAAAACAAAGCCAAAGCCGGCCAGCACCGGCTCTCATCCATTTGCTCATAGCTATAAGCTTTGGCTGCAACACCTTGAAGATCGTATTGCTGCACTAGAGAAGAAGGCTAAGGGCTAGACAATGCCTAGCCTTAGCGATGTGCATAATGCACTAGCGAATGCGTTCAGGCTGGCAGTGAGTAACTATAGAGAAGCTCACTCCAGCCGAACCATTGCAGTGGTTGGGACAGTGCGCTCTTTAGCTTCGCAGAAGCGTGCCTTCTCTGGAGGTAAGAGCAAGCTGGACGGAGTAGTCCGCCCCTCCATACACCAGTTCTCTCCGAAGACCCCAGCCATGGACTGCTGGGTCTATGATGTGATTGATCCAGATGCCGTTCCTGATGAAGGCTTCTTCGAGGGTCGACCTCGGGAGCTTGAACGCGCTGGCAAGCTGAAGCTTATCCTCATCCCTGGTAAGCTGACGCAGAAAGCAATCACTAGAGAGTATCTGTCGTGGGGCTACATCGCCCAAGAAACACCCGTGTGCGGATTTCCATGGGAGTCCAAGCTCGTATGGGGTGGTACTTGGTCCCAACCACATAATGCTGACCGTCTAAAGAAAGCCCGTTTCTTTGATGGTCCTCACCTGGAGCTAGCCCGTCGAGACTTGACATATGAGGTGCAACGTATGTTAGACCTCGCGGGCTACCCTCCGGGTCCTCTTGATGGTATAGTCGGGAGGAAGACTAAGAGAGCATTCAAAGCTTACGCTGAAGGACGTGGAATCGAGGTCGCTTATGTGCCCCGGCGCAGAACATTCCCATTCCGCACTTCAGCATGGGAGGCATTATGCACGGACACGGAGCACTTATCATGACTGAAACCACGCCACAATGGGGGCTAATGTTGCGTGACGATGTGCGAGGACTAGCTAAAGATGTCCGTGAGATGGACCGTCGCCTCTCCGAGAAGGTAGAGCGCCTGATGGTTGACATGTCTAGCGTTGGTCAGAAGGTAGACACACTGGAAGGAGCGCAGAACCATGGAGACAAGCAGCTTCATGCAAGGATTCAGCGGATTGAAAAGAGCATTGAAGGCGAAAACCAGCGACGTGCTGCAATCGCTATTGCTCTTGTCTCTGGTCTGCTTGGTCTTGTTGGCGCTGCGTTCACACTGATGTGAGATGGGCTACACCATTTTAATTCTCTTGTGTCTGCTCTCTTTGATTGTAGGGTATATCCTCGGAAGTGAGGTCTGCCTCTCTCATGATTGGCAAGTAGGCCCTCGCCCAGGAGAGCGATACTGTAGGCGCTGCAATCGAATACGGAGAAAGAAGAATGGATAACACGACACCAGATTTAACTACTGCTTTGTACGTTGCTGCCCTTATCGGAGTCATTGCTTCGGCAGGTACAACCATTGCAAAGAAGGTCCTTACGCAACTCAAGGTGCGAGGTAAGCTTGGTAAGAACGGCTGGCAAATCGTTTGTCTCACTACTCCAATCTTCATCGGGGTACTACTTGGTCTTGTATGGCGCAGCTACGGTCTTCCTGGCGTGTGGGGTCCGGCTGTGGGGGCGGCTGCTGGCGCTCAAGCAACCACCATATACGCAGCAGTACGTCAGTGGGCAAAGCACTTTGCTAAGTAAAGCGTGGCACGTCATATCCTCCATGCCGAAGTGGTCACTCGGGCTCATTGTCGTCGGCTCTGTCGCACTCTACTGGTCCATCAGGTCTCTCCTCATCATCCGTAAACGCTACCGGCTCCTCAAAAAGGAGAGAGATATACGGGACAAGTGGACCAAGGTAAGGAACGACCTTAGTGTGAAGCATTCAGACAAGTTCTTTGAACTCAACAAGAAGTACCTCATCAGAATGAAGGAGATTAACCGTGCCAAAGCTGCACTCGACAGGTCTTTCGCCAATGGTGAAGAGGGTCTCTCATCTCTTGTTAATAAGTTCTATGGCCCTCGCTCTGCTGGCACTGACGAGCAACCGTAGATTAAACGCCCAGGAATGCACCGTAGCGCACGATGTGGTGAAAGATGATGTGGTACCGTGTACCGGGGTGCTTTGGACGCTAGGTGCGACAGAGGACGCCTTAACACTGAAGGCCGTGGCGTTCCCCAAGCTCCAGGTAGACTTTGAGCACCTCAAAGAGCTACGTATTCTGGACCAGCAGCGTCATGCGGAAACAATCCAAGCCTGCAATGGTGAGCTGCGTGAGACCAGGGACCTGTTGAATGAGACCATGGGTCTAGTTCGTGTCCCTTGGTACAGGCAGCCGGTGATTGTGGCTGGCATCTCCTTTGTCACAGGGGTGGCGACTACGATTCTGATAGTGCGCTCGCTGTGAAGTGGCAGAACGATGACGGGTTCGTTAGGTGGCTGTACTCAATGGAGTACGCAATCAGGACAGACAAGGGGCCTAAGCCCTACATGTCCATAGGTGTAGTAATCTACATGCACGAGGCGTGGACTGCTGGGAAAGGGGTGCTATGACGGCACGGTGTGCAGTGGGTAGTCAACCCGCTCCAGCTCGATGCCCCTCCATGTGCCGTTGTAGTGGATGACGCCTTTCTTGCGGAGGTCCCTTAGTCTGGAGCTAATGGTTTCCCTTGGGCTCCCTAGTGCTTCGGACATCTCCGCCAGTGTTGTCAGCGTTGGCACACCGTACTTGTGCTGAAGGTCGAAGAGGTAGGTGTACAGCTTGATTTTGACTATCTCGGATACGTTGATGAGTGGGTGGATCGCAACAACATCGTCCGGGTCAACGCCGCGCTCCTCCATGACCTTGTTTAATCGCCAGCCCTCGGCACCTCTGCCGCAAACGGCACGGCCCAGGTCATAGGCTGTCCTGCCTGGGTTCTCCTTCTTCCATGTCCACGCCTCATATACTTTTGGGAACCCTATCAGCGCCCGTGGTATTCTTTTCATGTTGCCCTCCTGGCTGTTGTGTTGTGTTTAGTGCGCTAGTCTTTTGCACGCCTTGTTTATGAACGAGTTCAGCATGGAGCGTGCGTTGACGGGTATCTCCTTGCCAGACCTGGCGCTTACGAACCCAATGGCCTCCTGCCACACCGCCGTGGCGTCGTCCTTGGATAGCCCGGCGCCCTGGTGTGCCTTGGATAGCCTGTTCCACTGCTCACGAACCTCCTCCTCGTCCAGGAACTCAGCGGTAACCTCCTCCTTTCTCTTGGCTACCTTCTGGGCAAGGGAGGTGGTGGGTCCACGGCTGGGTCCCTTCTTGAAGTCATCGGCCTCCTCCTCGGAGTAGACCAGACCATGGATACCGGCGAGCTTGAGGATCACCCTATCCTTGCCACGCTTCTCAGCCATGGCATAAGGGAAGGTCTTGGCCCCTCCCTTCAGGTTGTCCGGTGATGCCTCACCGAAGCTCCACTCGGCCCTGTCCCCCATCCTGCCAGTAACACAGAGAACAACGGTCTGCTTCTCGGTGCTGGCCTCGATGATGTTGGGTGGGTCAAAGGTGATGCCCGCCTTGGCTGCGATTATCTCGCAGTACTTGTGGTAGATAACCCATGAGCCGTGGCAGTCCCAGCACGCTTCACGAGGGTTGATGTCGTGTTTAGCGAGCAGCTCCTTCACTCTCTTGTCTAGTTGCTTAGCCATTTGCTTTCTCCTTGTTGGCAAGAATCTTGTTGGTTTCCATAACGCTTTTCAGGTAGCCGGATAACCACTCTGGATCGATTGTCATTTGGTGCGTAGTTTTCTTTTCTTTATCCATTTGCTTTCTCCTTGTTGTGGGCTACTTGTATTTCTTAGCGGCCTTGTCGATAAGTTGCGCGGTGTTGTAGGTGAACTGGGTAGCGCCTGTGTTATCAACGACGATGGGCTGCTCTCCTTCGCTGTGTTTCACGCGAACAGTAAGGGCTCCATCTTGGTCTTCAAACAGGTCTACTTCCCAGCCTGAAATCTGAACAATCGTGTAGTTATCCCGGCCATCGTCGTAGGTGTCGTCTACGTGAATGACTTTTACGCTTCCGCTTTCTAGTCGTTTAAGCATTGTGTAGTGCTCGTCTTCGGGTTGCGGTCCAAAGCTTGATGGCCGCCCTGCATAAAACTCATCTCTCTCGGCGGTCTCTAATCGTTTGTAGTATCCCATGTCATCTCCTCACTTAAACTTGGTGGTGAAGCGGCTCGAGGCCGCGGTCTTTGATGCCCTCTCAATGAGGGCCAGTGCGCCGTCCTTGGACATTGTCTTGGACAACTCGGTCACAAGCATTTCCCTGTTCAACCGCTTACTCTCAACAGGGGTGTACCTGATGGTCCCCCAGTCGCCATGTAAACCATCGCTCTCGTTCTTCTCGATGAACTTGACAAGGGTATTGCGATGTGTCTTCACGCGCTTCTTTGCGTCTGCCTCGTCGGCCTTGGCCTTCTGGTACTCCTCGATGGCGGGGTGCTCCTCGACCTCGAACAGGTTACCCGTGCTGATTCGCTTAACCATGTCTGCGTGGTCACCAGCGCCAGCCTCAGGCGGGATGTCACCCACTATGTGGGCCCCCCACCAATGCTCTGCCACTTGCAGCATGTCACGGCATAGCTCATCGTTTCGGTGGACGGTGTATAGCCGGTGGTCTGGGCCGGTCAGCAAGGCCGACACATGACACTCACCAACTATCGTTTGCCCGAAGGGCTTCGCCATGTACCACTGGACTTGCAGTTGGTAGCTCTCTGGCACACCATCCTGCCCATCAGACTCGGGCCCGAACATGCGGTTAGCGCCGAAAGAGAACGATGTCTTGCCCTCGTACACGATGGTAGGGACGTTGTCCTTGAACACCAGCCCATCAGGTGAGCGTCGGTACCAGCCATCAACTGCACTCTCGTACATTGCGACGGGGTTTCCTGTCCGGTCCTTGTACTCAGCGATGTTCTGAGGCTCGAGGGCCAGCCCGATACGGGTTGACAGGTTGCCTTGGAACGGCTCTTTTAATCCCTTCCGCTCCTTCCATAGGTCAAGCGGTGTCCGGTATTTGTTGAGCCCCAGGATAACGGCGATGTCTGAGCCGCCTATACCTTGGTTGAATATGTTATTATCTGGCTTGCGTACAAGCCGCTCTTCAATCTGAAGCATTGTGCTCTCCTCCGTGTTTGTGTTTATCCTATCTGAATGTGTGTTAATGTCAAGTTGTTTTAAAATCAATGTTGCTCAACGCCGTGAGGCTGCTGAGCTGATGTCTGAAACGCTGCATGTGTCTGTCTCTGTGGCATACGGCATGATAAAAAGGTTTCATCCGCTGGCTGAAGATAGTATCGCACTGGTGTTAAACGATGAAGGGGTTCGTGAGTGGTGGCAAAAAGAGAGAGAGATGTTGATTCTGAAATCCAAGTTGTACAAGAAGGTGTCGAAGAGGATAGCGGCGGCACAGGCGAGGAGCCGGGTGGTTCGCTTGCTACGACAGGTGTCATAGGGATTGACTTCACCATCGCTGAGTATCTAGCCCAGCGTAACATCAGGTTCTCCAGCGGGGAGGGTGGTGTTAAGATCCAATGCCCAAGCTGTAAAAAGAGGGCTCGCTCACTGTCAGTGAACAGCGACCTCGGCAGCTTCAAGTGTACGAACTGCGGCAGGACAGGTGGCTTCGCCAACCTGCGTAAACTGCTCGGTGACAACCCCATTGTCTCTGTCTCCTCCTCCACTGCAATGCAGTTCGCTCTGTACATACCTCCATTCAGGGCATGTAGATACACAGCAGAACACTCGTCTATGCTGGCGGACGACTTCGACCTGTCAAACTTCTTGGCCGAGCTTGGTATCACCGAGGCCATCATCACCCGGCTAAAGATTGGGGCAGACTACAGCGGTGGGCTGCTCTTCCCCTTCATGTACACACGTAAGCGAAGCTCAGTATCGTACATCACAAAGAGGGCAGACGATGGGTCATGGTGCAAGGTTGCGGGTGACGCAAAGCTCTGCTCCTGGTTCGGCCAGCACCTGTTCAAGACAGGGAACGATGAAGCGTTCATCTGCCAGACACCACTAGATGCAGCGGCGCTGATGTCCCTGGGTGAGAAGAATGTACTGGCCCCACCCCAGGACCATGAGGCCCCGAAGCTGAGGACACACCAGCTTGCTGTGCTCGAGCGATGCTCTGTGGTGTACCTTGTACCCAACCCAACCCATGAGGGCCAGCGGTGGGTAGCTCGCTTGCAGGGCGAGGTTGGACAGTGGCGGACGAAGGTGGTCCAGATGGACTATCGCCCCGCCGAGCTGATTAAGGAGGAGCAGGAGGCAACCTGGAGGACCGCAAAGGAGAAGGCTGTCTCCTCCATCGGGGCCCGTGTTCGTGTCGCCAGAGAGATGATGGGCGACCTTGACTATGCCTTCGAGAACCGGGATGCCCTGGCTGGCTTCCCAACCAAGCTCGAGCCGTTGGACAAGCTGCTTGGTGGATGGCGCCCAGGCGAGGTGACGATAGTCAGCGGTGAGCCAGGCGTAGGCAAGTCAACGTTCTGTGCATTCATCAGCCTGCTTCAGGCGAGCGATGGGAACCCGGCGCTGCACTTCTCTTTCGAGGTCTCGCCATTCAGCATCATGAAGAAGTGGATGACCATGCTGGCCAGTGAGCCCTTCGGTGACATGGACAGGGGCACATACATACGCACGAGGAAGAAGCTTGCGCGGCGTGCGCTTCATATTCCCCAGACGTATGGGATATGTGAGATGCCAGAGGTGCGACGTAGTATCTATGACTCCTGCACCCGTAACAACATACGCTTCGTGGTGCTGGACCACCTTGGCTTTCTCTCTATCCTGGGGCAGGATGCCTCGAATGATATCAAGACGACGGGCTCCATCATGCGCGAGGTTAAGCGCTGGTCGTTGGACCTTGGCATTCATATCATCCTGGTGCATCATCTCCGCAAGAGGTCGGCAGATGGGCGAGGAAAGCATACCGCCCACCTACACGACCTCCGCGGGTCCGGCGAGGTCAGCCAACTGGCAGACAACGTAATGCTGCTGTCCCGAACCAGCGGTAGCCCAGAGGTTAAGCTGGCGCTCCTTAAGGTTAGAGACGACGCCGGGTTTGAGGGAGTGGTCAAGCTACAGTTTAGTGTGAAGAGCCTTCGGTACATGCCCTAGTCGTAGGTGATTGTCCACCACAGGAAGCAGAGGTACCCGCCCATCGCCAGGAACGTGATGATTTCTTCGGCAGCGTTAATCCATACGCTCATTTTATCACCGCCCCGTAAGATTCTCCTGGGAAACCCTCGAGCTTGGTCACAATCTCAACGTTGTGCTTCTTGCCTTTCTCCTTGAGTATCTCGGTGAACTGGCCCAGGTCCAGCACCAGGTTATGCAGGGCACCTGCTGACGTGTGCGTGGCCTTGTCCCTATACAGCTCATACAGGCTGTTGATGCCCTTGCTGATAGGCACAGAGGCAATGCAGGTGAAGCGCTCCTCCACCTGTTTGCCCGAAAGGCACACCTCGTGGGCATAGACGTTGAGCCACTGGTAGACACCGCCCCAGTTGACGAACACCGCCTCCTGGATCGCATCGTAGAAGTCATCTCTCTCGTCAGCTTGCTGTTGTTTGTGCTGTCCCATCTTCATCCTCCTCTTGGTATACGTGTTCGTTGCCGCAGTAGTGGCACCGGAAGAGCAGGCCATTGTGCTCCCACTTGTCAACCGCCAGGTCGTCAGCGAGTTCACCGTAGGGGTCTGGCTTCAGGTCTTTGGTGCAGGTGACTGTCATCCTTACATCAAACAGGGGCTCCCACCCCTTCTCACGGTTCGTTATGCACTGTGGGCTCTGGCATTCTAGTCTCATTTGCTTTCTCCTTTTCGATGTCTCGCTTCACCCTGCGGGCTAGCGCTTGCATGTATTTGGGGGCGCTGCTCCATGGGCCCAGCAATCCCTTGAATGAATACACAAAGTCGTTTTTATCCTCGCACCAGAACTCTTGTGAGCCCACGCGGGCGGTGATGTAGTCAGACTCGTAGTAGGTGTCGGCCAGTTCCGGGGACCACTTGATGAACCCGCCACCGTGACGGGCCCATGTGTTACCTCGTCGCTCTATCTTGCTGCTCATTTGCTTTCTCCTTTATCTGCTCGCGGATGTTTTGGGCTAGCTGCCTTACCCTCCAGGCTAGGGCGGGTTCAGGGGGCATGGTGTCCATAGCGTCGTTAGCGTAGCGCTCAAGCGCTTCTATAATTATAAGGTGCTGGTTGAAGACCAGCTCAATTGTTTTCGGCATTGCTTTCTCCTGGTTAGGACGGTGTGTAAAAGATAATCGTCTTGTTTCCTAGCGCTTCTTTGGCGAGTTGTAGAAACCGAGCGTCGTCTTGCTTGCGGTCTTCAAGCTCAAAGTCTGCGGTGTCTTCGTAGAAGTCACGCTCTTGCATTCGATTCTCTAGCCGCCGAATAATTGGGAGGGTGAGGTCAAGCCTGTCCGTGTCGATCATCTCCACAAGGTCGCGCCGATTAGGATGTTTCAACCGCCACGCCTGCCCCTCATTCTGACCTGCTGTTGTCTTTCTCCACTCTTCCTCCATAAAGGCGTGGAGCATGTAGTGTTTTCGCCAGTAACAGACAGCCTTGGGCTTGTCTTGCTGGTGTTCTTGCGTGCATATATGGCTGTCTAGTCCCATTTTCTTTCTCCTAGTAGTGACTGTCGTCTATGTAAATCCTAAATGAATCTTCCCTTGCTTCTTCCATGACGTGGTCCTGGATGTAATCCCACTGACCATCAGTAAGCTCAAAGGTTTTCTTGCCTGTGCTCTCCATTACTATCTTGTAATCGAGGGCCTCTAGCTCTTTCTTTGAGGCGAGTAGGTAGTCGTCAGTGTTGGCAACCGCCATCCTGACCTCAAAGATTTCTACCGAGTCACCATCCCAGTACCATTCGACGATGAATATGGCGGCATCCTCTACCTCAAGGTCGTAGATGAAAGGGTCTGTCGTTCGTGTGCTCATCTCTGGTCCCCCTGTTTGTAGACTTTGAACTGGCGTGCTGGCCTACCCGAAACCCCAGTCTGACCGAAGCGGGGCTCCCGCACTAACACGGTCCCCGACATAACAAGCCGGACCAGGGTGGCTCGGACCATCCCAGCGGGCGCATCGCAGACAGCGGCCACGTCAGACGCTGTGGACCACTGGTCCAGGAGGTCAAGCACAACGCGCTCCCGTGCGAGCAGGGCCGCTCGGCGCCGCGCCGCACTGAACTTGTTGGGGCCGGTGCGCTGTATCCTCTCGAACGGGTTGGGTGTCTTGACCGCCCGCCTTTTGGTTGCCTTCTTCTGAACTGGTGGCGGTGGTGGCGCAGCCTTCAACCCTGCAACCTCCTTGACCAACAAGGCGACCTGCTCCTTCAGGTCATCCCGCTCTTGGGCAGCCTGCTCTTTGTCTGCATGCCCGGCCCCGACCTCCGCATCTTTCCCGCAGTGAGGGCAGAGGGGTCCGTCAGGCAGGTCCGGCGTCCCTGCATCCTTCCACCTGTTTACTGCGTCAGCGAAGTTGGTGTGCATGTTTTCCCACTTGGTCTTGGATGCCCAGTACAGCAGCACCCTTGTCTCTTCCGCTATGCTCTCCATGGTGATTTACTCCTCTCGTTATTGGATAGGATAGTTGTGATGGCGTGGGCCTTTGCGGCTCTCGCTGATGTGAATCGGAGGTGGTCGTCTCGTGTTTCCACTGGCGCTGGTAGCTTAGAGCCCCACGACCAACAGACAACGAGCCACTTCCCCCGCCTTTTTTTTATCTCTGCAGCAACCTCTGGTTCGCCGGTAAGGTACTCAACAAGAAGCTGCAGGTGGCCGGGTGTTACCCGTCGCCACCGGAACAGGTCGCTGTTTTTCATTTGCTTTCTCCTTAAAGGGTGAATGATAAGTAGACGATGCCAAGCGTCATGATAGTTGTGATTCCAAATACAATGTCGGCCACCATGGTGTCCTTCATTTGCTTTCCTCCTGTGTAAGGGCTGCGGCGACCCATGCCCGTAGCTTGCTGGCGAGGTCTTCGTAGTCGATTTCTGTTGCGAGGTCGCTCAGGTCTATGTGCTGTGCGATGTCTTTGGCGCCAATGTCCATGTGCTGTGCGACTTCATCAGAGCCGACCTCTATGTGCCCTGCGATGGCAGAGGTGTCTACATAGTCCGCAACATGGGCGGGGTCGATCTCTCCAGCAAGAGCTTCAGTGTCTATACACCTGGCTATATCGTCTGGCTCAAACTCTGCACAAAGCTTCTTGAGGTCAATCTGCCGAGCGAGTTCAATGTAGCAGTTGTGTAATGCTAGTTGCTCGTAGTCGATTGTCTGAATGTCAGACTTGAGGTCAGCCATGTGGTGTGTTGTGAGCCTCTCGTAGACGGCTTGTGTGATCTCATCAATCGGTAGCTTGTCGTCTGCTGGCGGGTCTGCTTGCTCCTCCAGGACGACGGCCCGCCTCTTGGCAAGCTCTAGTTTTGGTAATACCTCATCGCGAATGGCATTGAGTATCCAGTCGTTGTCAGCGACTTTGCTGCCTATGATGCCTAGCGTTATGTCCCAAAGCTGGTCTGCGACCTCCGCGATTAGCATAGAAGGTGGTTTTACGGGTGTTGTCATGGTGCTTTCTCCTAATGTGTTCATTTGCTTTCCTCCTGTGGTTTCAGCCATGCGGCCACGTATAGGTATCCACCGCTGGCGAGTGTATCGCCAACAACCTTGACCTGGCCGTCTTCGTACAAGACATGTTGGCGTCTTTCGTTCCCGTGTATGCCGCAGGAAAGCTTGACGTAGTCGTCTTTAACCTTCTGAAGGATGCCGTTGTTGAGTAGTTCTTGAAGTTCTTGCTTGGCTTCTTCGGTGACATAGCAAAAGCCTGGGCTGTTATTGCGGAGCGTTGTGTCTATGTGAAGCTCGGCGGGCTCAACGATTTCCTTTCCGCGCCTCCCGTAGTGCCGCTCGTAGCGGATGCGCATTGGGTCGTAGACGGCCCGTTGGCCCCAGGCAGCCATGGTTGTGTGAGGGATAGCCGAGTCAAGACCGAACGAAAGCTTGGGAGTCTCTGAGCGCTCTTGCTGGCGGCTGTGGAAATTATTATATGTAAACATTTGCTTTCTCCTTGTAAAAACCCCCGACAGGTACGCGAATACCTGCCGGAGGCGCTAGGTGTTAGGGGCTGCGACGTTTCGCGTTATCGCTCCCAGATGCAAGGCAGGCCGCTAAGCCATTACGGGCCAAGGCCCGTTGCCTCCTTAAATTATAGCCTGACACCGCTCTTGGACGATGCTCGCCGGCAATCTGGTGACCGGTAACCCGACGAGGGAACAGTTCTAAAGCAGGGCAGGGGCTCAGCGCCCCTCAACCCTGAGGTCTCTCCTTGGGAAGTCCTCCCGGCCTCCCTTGGCTGCCCATCGTTGGGCGAGGGCTTCGTTCTGTGGCGGGGTGTTGAAGATAACTGTGACCATCCCGTAGCAGCTATCCTCTACGGTGCCGGTGATGCCTGCGTAGGCGTCGGTGTAGACTGCGCTGGCTGCGTTGATTGTTACGGTGTCGCCTTTTTTGATTCGCTTGGTCATTTGCTTTCCTCAGTGGGTTATGTTCCCAAGGTAGCACCCATCCCCGTAGATGTCAACACTTATTTTTACTTTGTGTTAACTTTGTGGCGCAGTGGTGTGATTATTTTTCCTTGGTGTGGTGATTAATACAGTGAACCCGTGGCACACATGGCCACGCATATGGTCAAGTAGATTGCTGTCAACATGCTTTCCTCCTTAAACCTGTTCTATTTCTACGATTCGGAACGCAACAACATCGTCCACGCAACCACGCGCAAGGTAGTCCTCGATAGAGCGGGGCCCGGTAAACTCAGTGTTGCCATAGGTGACGAACTCGACCAGGTAGTCGCAAACTATACCGTGCTTGTCTTCGGACACTGCCGTGCCACCGCCCCGCAGGTCTTCAAGCTGCTCCAGCCTTTTTATTAGTTTCCTGATTCTCATGATGCTTTCCTCCTTGGTGTCACGTACAGTTCTATCTCCTTGTCTGTGACAATGACGTCGCTTGCGTGTACATCGTGACACACTGCGTCATGCTGGTTTTCTATTCGCTCTTGTAGTTCCTCGGCCAGGGCCACGGCCACGTCGAACAGGTCCATCTGTCCAAGCCCTGTAGTGATACGGATTACAATGGTGCGGTCTCTTTCTTCGCTCATGATTTCCTCCAAAACGCTTTGGTCATGGACCACTGCTCCGTCCACACCTCGTGCGCGCCTGTCAGGCTCAGCCCGCCATCCTTTGACCGGATGAATCCTGACTTGTCTTTCTTTGCCTTGCTACCCTTGGGTCGTAGCCCGACCACGTGACCTGGTGCATCCAGGAATCTTAGGTCGTGCTCGTCACCATCAATCACCGGATACCCTCCCCAGGTCTCGGGCATAGGTTCCGACTTCTTAACGTCCATAGCCACGGCTACGCACATCCCTGACCCCAGGGCCTTGTGCGCTCTGTCGTCGTTGTCTTCCTTGAGGCTGAATGTCAGGTGGTAGTTGTCGGGAACATTGCGTCTCAGCTCAATAGGCCAAGCCGTGTAATCCATGAACTGCACTCGGCCTTCGTACTCTTCGAACATGGTGCGTTTACCACGTGCCAGGTCGCGCTTGCGCTCCCATGGCACATCGCTTGTAATATTGGGCCGGAACGTAGGCTTGAGCCCTAACCGCTTCGCCTTCCTGATGAACGCTTCCATTTCCCTGTGAAACATCTCCCAGAATCTACCGGGCTGCTCCATGAACACCTTCGTCCGTGCTATCCTCGCACGCTGACACGTGTTCATGTTGTTCTTGTCTAGGCCGATGCCACCTTGGCCCGAAAATGTCAGGCATGCCTTGGCACACCCATCACTTGCGAACGGGCACATCTGATGCCCGCTTGCCTTGAACGGTGCAAGGTGTAGACCCGCCGAGATGTAGCCTTTTTCCTCAGCCTTGCTCAGCTTAGCCTGTCCACCCTGATGCCCGACTGTTATCAGTCGACCGAAGCCGACGCCGTCGTATAACTCTTTGATTGTACCCATGGTGCTTTCCTCCGTTGGGCTGTGATTCGTTTACCTTATCGCGTTTCCTCCTTGGTGTCAATGGTTGTTTGTACGTTGGGAAACCTCTTGTTCCACCTGTCCATTAGCCAGTCCAGCGTTATGTCACTGTGGGGCCTGATGATAACCAGGCCCACGTCCGTATCAATGGGGTTAAGGTGGACGGTTTGCCACGGCCTGTCCTTATACGCTTTCAGGATGTAGTCTAGCTGCCCGAGCACTGTTAGCTGTGGGTTTGTGCCAGAACAGCGCAAGTCCCCTTGCATGTTGTAGAACCTCCAATGTATGACTGTCATGGTGCCTCCTGCTTAGCCCTTGCCCGTTCGAGCTGGACTCGTTCGATGATTGCCGCGACTTGACGTAGCAGGGATTCCCGGTTCCCTTTGATGCCTAGCATACGTCGGGCCATCGTGGTTCCTGCCGGTAGGTGCCTGGATAGTTTCATCCCGTGCCCTTGAATCACAAGCGCTTGTTTCAGGTACACCAGGCGTAGGAAGTTGATACCCTCGCCTGTCATGCTGATTGCTCCGTGCTCGGATATCTCGATGCCCTTGGCAACATCAGCGCCGTTAAGATTTTTTAGATTGCTTTCCATAGTGTTCCCCTAGTAGTCGGTTTTGAATCGGGCAAGACGCCCAAGGTTCTCGTTGTCAAGTGAGAAGGCCCATCTAATAGCGCCCCTTCGCGCAATGTGTTCGAGCTTTTCTAGCAGGTAGCCCTTGTTTGTTTCAGGGTCCGTGCCGTAAACCCTCGCAAGCTCTCCGATAGTTTCCGCCTGGTGGTGTGAGTCAGGGCTAGCAGTAACACCGGCTCTGTATTCAAAGTGGTTAAGGTTCCGCAGCAACTGTTCAAGGTCTTTTCTTGTGTAGACCACGTCGTTCATAGTGCTCTCCCTAAACTGAAAGTAGATAAATAGTCATGCCCGTGAACGCGAGCCAGACCAGCGAATCAATGATAACTGCTTTGTACATGGTTGCTCTCCTCATAGTGGTTCAAAGTGTAATCAAACATAGTGTTCAAGGCAGGCCCACAAACACCCTTGTAAGGGTGCGCGACTTGTCGGTATATCCAGGGGCCTCCCGCATGGGCTTTCCCATACGGTTCATAGGATTTCCCTTTAGACTGGAGGCTCGACAAGCTGTGGCCCGGTAAAGAGAAGGCACCAGCATTTATGCGTGGGCCTACCTTGAACCATGTTTCCACGGTTGGTTATGGCAGATAACGTCGCGAGACGGGACCATGTGACCCTCGACTCTCTTAGTGGGACTGCCCTTTAGTTGACCGCGTACCCTGGCCTTGTGGTGCTAGCACATTGCCTGCCTGGTCAACTTATCGACAGCCCGTTGTCTATCCCTCGCGATTGTTCGCCTGTTAGCCCTTGCCCCTTGCCTGACTCACATTGGAGTGCTCGCCAGAGCTAGAACAAGAGCCCGTTCAAAAGCTTACGGGAATCTCATTCGACGTGTTTTTTTGAGATGTTTTCTCATCCGATGTTAACACCTGGCACGGACTCGGCTGTCCAGGCGAACCACTCCAATCGTTTGGAGTTATTGTATTAGCCTTGCGTTACGGAGTGAACTTATACACGTAAACGTGCTTTCGCTTTCCCTACTCGATGTGGATAGTTCCACGCTAGACCTAGTCCGAGGCAGACTCCTCACGCATATGCGTTCGCTACCATGGTTCCCCTATCATCTCCAAAGAGACAAGGGAACACGCGACCCTAGGCTTGCCCAGTAATTGGTGGGTTTGGGCAAAGGCTTTCCCGTAAGTATAAAGAACAAAGACACTGTTTGAATCGGGCCAGGTGCTGTCGCTCCTCGGAGCCGCTCCCTGAATCGCCTGATTCCCCTCCATTATTGCAAACATACAAACACCTGTCAACACCTTTGTTCGATTGCACTTCAGTGTAGCGCATAGCTGACCATCTTTGTCTGTGTCTGTGTTCATCCTGGCCTGTGTTCTGTGTTCGCTTCCGTGTGCGCCTGGTTTCTGTGGAGCTTAGCGCGTAAACAGACTGTCCATTGTGCGCCGATGCAGCGCAGTGCAACGAATGGTCGGAATACTGTGTCTGTTTTTCTGTGAAGCTGAGCAAAAAAAAAGCCCTCCGAAGAGGGCTCTCATGGTGTGGTGTGGTCAGTCGTGCTTAGTCTCAAGACAGATGATGCCCCAATGGTCGACCACTTGCGTCTTGTGCCATCCCGCGTGCGTGGCGATGGCCCATGCGAGTGCATAGGGCAGGCCGCGCCTAGTCTCTGGCCTGCTGTTCTCATTCCGCCACACGATGATGTGGTAGGTATGCTCTGTGTTCATGGTGTCACCTGCACTGTGCGCGTAGGGTGTACATCCGAGCACCTATGCGCGTGGCTTGCACTGTCCATCTCGTGACCCCAGAGGGCTACAAAACCGACAATCGATGAGAGTATCAGGAAGAAGAAGAGGAAGTCGGCAAGAGTGAACCTGTACCGGTCTTTAGTGGTTGGCTGATTCATGATGCTTTCTCCTAAAGAGTGAATGATAGGTAGACAATCCCGAGCGTAAGCAAGGTTGTAATTCCGAAGACAGTGTTGATTATTTGGGCGCTGTTCATGGTGAACAGCCTGGGCATACGGACCAGCTTGCGTCGCATTCGTCCCCGCACTCCTCGCAGGTCCAAGTTGGCTGTGGGCATCCGTCATTGCATTCGAATGAGCAACCACAGGATAGTCTCGTGGATGCCCAGTACTGTGCTTCTATTAGCACCGACTGCTCAGTGCGCTCGATGTCGAGTAGGCGTCTAGTGCGCCCAGTTATTCGCGTGTCTCTCATGATTGCTTTCTCCTTGGGTGAGTGCCCGTCCAACCGGGCGAAAAGTTTTTTCCTGAGCACCGCATAGCTCACAAGGAATATCAATAATATAATTTCACGCACCATCGCAGTACAACGAATAGAGTACGTAATATGCACGCAGATGCATAGCGCAGAAGGGTGAAATTTACCCGAAATCAGGGGAGAATCTGAGGGTGAAAAATCAAGTATGTAGCGCGCGTGGCGCGCATGTGAGCGCAGCGAATGGGGCCGGGGGAGGTCTAGAAGCCCAATCCGCCGGCGGCCTCCCTAGAGATGTAATGGAAGAGGGGGCCCATGCCTTCTAAAAATATCTGATGCCTTCTAAAAGCATGTGATTCCTTCTAAAAGCATCAGGTGGGGTTTCTAAAGTGGTCCCCGCCTTCCGAAATTATCTGTTTTTTTCATGAAG
>Ga0208182_1000358_pt1 | contig 34475 bp, 24 predicted proteins | sample MalvireepMed_906_FD_184248 | JGI IMG/M metagenome (GOLD analysis project Ga0208182, IMG submission 184248) | Marine viral communities from the Global Malaspina Expedition - Malaspina viral metaG DeepMed_906 (SPAdes) (version 2) | ecosystem: Environmental > Aquatic > Marine > Oceanic | place...
TAGCGCACCGATCATAGATAGAATATCTATGGTAAGTACATCATGAAGTACACTGTGGCTATCTCAGCAAGTTGAAACCTTAATACCATTAGCTCACAGCCAAAGGTTCAAGTCCTCACTAGGGTACTGTATCCTTTTCACTCTATAAAATCCATAAAACGCCAAACCCAGTAATAAAAGAATGCTATAAATATAATAAAACCCGTATTCATATACGTATTCATACCCTTTATAGTGTCTAAAGTCCCCTGATAAGTGATTACCTCATTAATTTCAGCTTCGACATCTTCCACATTAAGACTTACCATCTGTCTAATTCCATTATGAAACCCTAGAAAATCTTTCTGTATATACCACCCTATCACGGCTTTTTTACCTTCAATAGGTTCTAAATATTTTTTGCCAAAACAAGAGGAGTCAGTGTCAAAAGCTGAATAGCTGCACCCATATACTTCTTTACGGTTAAGGTCATTGAGATCTAATAACATAAAAATGTGATTTCCCTCACCAACATTCAAACTACCTACAATACCTTCACTATAATTAAGCTCAGACTCTAAAGGGAAGTCTCTACCTTGCCAACTCAGTATTGCCCAAGCTATTAGCGATATCCAAGTTAATAGCAGAATGACTATTTGAACTTTTCTAGTTAATGTTAATACTTTGAATTGCTTCAGTCGTCTTGTTAAGTGTCTCACTCAGTATCAAGCCCTTTTACCAAATCTGCCATTAAATCCTTATCCGTTTGTCTGCTCAAAAAATCCAACAGATTATCGGCTGTATATTCCCTTAAACCGTCTAATGAATCCTTCTCTAAAGCATCTACAAGAACAGCACCCAGTAGTATTTTTTGCTGTGTTAGCTTCTTATCTAATTTCTGTTTTTCTTCTAAATCACCACTATCCAGCAAGCTCATATTTTCCCTTAAACTAGCAAATCTATTTATTCCGATAACCAAGCTCATTTTAAAAGATTTTAATGTAAGAAACTTAACTCAAAATAGATAGCTTTTCATCTGTAATGAGCATCATATGAATAAAAAACCGTAGTAGCGGTGAGTATTGCCATTTGTTCATCTGCTCTCTATGGTCTTGACTAGCAATACCGATATGGAGAGCATTTTTCGACTCATTAGATTGCTGCTTAATGTCTTGATAGTCAGTAGATGACATAGTTTCCATCAACAAATCTTCGTTGCTGCTCATCAGCCAATGTTTCAAAGGCAGCAGTTTCTTACCAATGTCAATGAAACGCTGCAACTCTTTCTCATCTCTTTTTCCAAATGGTAGGTATGCTCGGCTACTAGAGAGTTTTTCACGACATATCTCAATAAACCAAGTCCAATCAGTCTCTGATTTTTCTCGTAGACGATAGGCATTACTTAACAAAAACGATAGCAACCTTAAATCACTTTGGTATTGAATGTTCAGTGGACTCAGTACGGAATTCTTTGAATCTGATAGCTTAACAAAGCGAGGTTTGCCGCGTTTGGTAGTGATAGCGGCAACCTCGCTCGCACGTTCTATTAGAACCTTTGCATCGTGAATAGAGATATTTGCTAACTGGGCTGCTTTACTTAAAGGCATCTCTTTATCATAGGTCTGTAGTAGCAGTTGTACTCGGTTTAGACCATAACGACCAAACAGCTCATTAGTGACTGGCGTATTGGTACTCAAGAGGAGTTTCTTATCACAGTTTTCGACCGTAAACTTCGGTGACTTGCGTTTGCCTTCTATAATATTTTTAAATAAAAGTGTACGAATACTAGGTATACTGACGCTACTATTACTAACAGTTGCATTATTCTCCTTAAGCTTTTTGTTCGTAAAACCTGTTACGTTATACAGCGTACGTTCTGGCAATGTTATATCTGCTTTACTAAGCGCATAGGTCGCCATCAGCGTGGCAAAATGGTTGTAATACTCAAAGCTCCGCTCAGGCGATAAGTGTCCCATAATACCTGAGAGAGCATACCAGCGATCCTGTGCATCTGTATGCTCTCCGAGTATGCCTTGTTTGATGCGAATTACGTCACTTTCGTCATAATCGGTAAGGGCTTCTACGAGATCTGAATGGCCTACTAGCGCTAAAGATAGGTTACTCACTGCTGTATGCCTAAACCCATGAAAGGTATGCTCTGCTACATTATCATCTACCGATATGTCTTTTAAAACTCGTTTGAGTAACTGCAACGGAACATGGTCATCAATAGGGCGCTGATCCGATGATAAGGTAAAGATAAATTTGTTTGAACTGTCGCCAATATTACTCTGCACAAAATTAATAAAAAAATTTAGCTCATTAGGTTTGAGGAGAGCAAATAAGGGAACGCGGCGAATACTACTTTGAGTCTTAGTTGGACGGTAGCTATTGGGCCTTATTACCACTGATGGTACAGCTGTTTTTAAGCCTTCGATGTCATTATACTTAAGTCCCAACAGCTCTTTTTTGCGCATCCCAGTACGATAGACTAAGATAAATAAAAGCGCGAACATCTCCTGCTCCAATATATCTACAGAACTCAGTATCTGCGTAATAATGGCTTGATACGCTTGCAGTGATATCAGCTCCGCACGTACACGCCGACCATTTTTGGACTGCTGGAAGTTCACGGAGGGTAGGTTGTATTTGCTCTTAGCAAAGTTGTGCATACTCTTCAATAAATTGGCAGAGTATCCAATGTCAGTATTGTTTCGTACGACAGCTTTGTATTCTAAGATGTCTTCATAGAGCTCTTCAAACTCTTCCTCTGACCAAATATCAAGCGGCTGAGCCGTTGTGAAATATAACCATTCATAGCCTATGGTTCTAATATATTTCAAAATAGACTCATTGCTAAGCGATTTTGATTCTTTTCGATTGAGTAAATTCAACACCCAATCTAATAAAATTTTTTCACTTAAGTCATCGTATTGCTTATAACGTTTTTGTACTCTTTCAATAAGAGTAGGCGGCTTTTTGCTGGTTTTTTTCTTTTTCTGTTTTTCATCCGTTTTGAAGTCTTTAGTCAGATTCATAATTAAATCAGACTTTCTAACATCTATCTTTTTGGTAGAACTACTACTAGATGACTCGTTTTGATTAACAGAGCTTTTGCTGATAGACAGCGTCAAAATATGTTCTAGATCATACGGCTCCTCTTTATACTGATATTTTTGGTTCAAGAACCGACCAAAGTCTTGCGTACTTAATCCTGCAGTATTATGCATACCTCGCAGCACCCCAACTGAAGCATGGTCGATACTAGCGTCATCGAAATCCTCCCAGTAATAACTGGCGTAATATAAAAACCTTGAAAAGGGAAGTGGTTTAATACCTAAAGGCTTGATCACGTCAGACAAAGCCACGGTCAAGTATCGCTTTATCTTATCTTCTGACAGCTTGGCAATGATATGTTTGATTTCTGCTTGACTGCTGTTTTTATGATAACGCATCAGCCAACACTGACTGACCACATCTACAATGATTTGCTTGGTGTTATAAAGCTTGTCACTACCTTCTTCGCGCTCGTTACCAAAGTGCTTTTGTACAAAACGCGGCGAGACCATTATCCTTTCTTTGATGAATGGCTGATACTCTTTGGTGAGCAATGAGATAAGCCACCCTTGAAGCATTTGTACCTCGTTGATGCCGCCATACACAATTCCTGAGAATATCAGCCAGCCTATAATCTGCTCTTGGCTGTAATTGGTGTTCTGCTCCCAATGATGCTCTACTGCGCGAATGATTTTGACCAGCGCCTTACCGTCTTTTAACCAAGCTGTATTTGTAATTAGTGGATTGATTTTAGTAGGCTGTGGCGCGATTATCTTAGGATAGTGATGCTCAGCAAGCATATAGTGCTTATTTTGATAGTCAATGAACTTGACGATGATTTGCCAAACATGTTTGAGTGTTCTAGATGACTCGTAAGCTTTTGCTATTTTATTTTCAATGATTGACTGAAACTCATCAAATCCCTCTTGGGACAATGGCTCCAATTGCCTGTAAAGCTCTATCTGAAACTGGCTTAAAGATTGACTCCAAGATAGCCATGACAAATCAAAATAATCGCTAGAGCTTGGCGAAAATGAAAAGATGCGCTCATTGGGCCAAAGCGCTTGTTGGTAGTATTTATTAAAAGACTGTATGAATCCGATACTTCCAGGATGAACCCTTTTCAACGACTCCCATTCGGTTTGTAAGTCGGCGAGTAGCTTTATCTCACGTGTCCTTGCCGTGTCACTGTCTTTGAGTATAGATGGGTAAGGCACGTAGCGCTTTTTTCTACCATCAAACTTTGCTAAGTCATCAATAATTTTTGGCAGCTTTATTTCATTTATTAGCATGATCAACCTCTGCAGTGCTTGTGCCGACATGATTTGAATTAGGATAATGATTGATTGTGATATCTGATAACCCAAGCTGTGCTGCGATCTGTTCAAACACGGACGCTACACGCTTAATATCTGCTTTACTACTTGATGAGAAACGTCCCAATACTTCTTGACGAGCTTTTTCATGACCAATAACTGTGTTAATCAGCGATAAGGAAACGCCAAGATTTTCAAGCTGCGTACGAACAAAGTGGCGTGTCCAATAGGGGTTGGCGTCAATGATGTGTTTGGTCATATGATAAGCATCGCCACGCTTAATGTCTTTAAGAGTAGGGGAGTTAGCACTAGGAGCTCGTTCATACAACAGCTTTAATAGTGTTTCATCATTACCCAAACGGATATTGTCAATGATAGCGCTGATGTCATGATAACCTTGATGCTTTGCCTGATAATTAATCAAATACGCTCTATAGTCTGTTAGATGGCGTATCAGTGTCGGGCATAGCGGAATGAGACGATCACTTTTGACCTTCTTAACAGGCTTGTCATTGATGAGCAGCCAACCCATATCAAGATCAATATCGTACATTCTGCCAAGACCGTTGTTTGGTCGCACGCCGGTTAAAAGGCAAAAGACAAACCATACAAAAATACTGGTTCTGTTAAAGTGCTCCTCATCGTTTGAACTTTGATCGGTCCAGTACTTCATCTCATTTATGATGTCGCAAACTGTTTCAATCTTCAACGCAAACCCTGACCCCACCGTATATTTATGCCAGGCGGAGATATAAGTCAGGTCAAAATTACTATTGCTATTAAATATGTTCAGTGCTGATTTATAGTGAGCCATAAGTGCTTCGCTAGTGTGGCTACTATAGTACATCGCAGGAGCATGGGACGCAGGCGTGCGACAGATGATATCGGCGATATGCGCATGGCAATTAGGTGTATAACGAGAGAGCACGACATGTAGTGCGGTCTCTATACGATTGACGGACAGGTACGGCAATCCAAGGCTGCTACGCAAGGCGGCAAGATAAGCCGTAAAATCTTCTTTTGACGGCAACTCGCAAGCAAGTAAATCATCTATAAGCCATGATGGTAGTGGAACTTTGATGGTATCAGAAGTATTTTCATAATCCTTTTCGGGCAATGTTTGGCTTGTCGATCTTTTAGTAATACCTAAACTGTGTTCAATGTAGTATTTTTTACCTTTGATTTTGAAAATATTAGGATGACCGATATAGCCGGGTATTAGTAAGGATTTAACTGGCAACCCAGTAATCATAGATAACAATAAAATACCAGCACAGGTTTTATCAGTCTCTGTTTCTGGTAAGGTGCTTGCATCTTGGTTGAGCGCAGCAAATAACGCTTGGTAGCCGGCAAGGGAGAGTAAGCGCGTGTTAGAGTTAAGCGCGAGATTGCGCTGAGACATATAGTTTTGCTGTAGCGATAAATCTATAGTTTGGAGCGGTATAGAGTATTTGATTAACGGGTTTGGATATTCGCCATAGCTGACATAGGGTGCCTCATGGTGATCAATACGCTCTTCAAAGCTAGTAGTTAGATCTTCATAGGTTTCTGTATTAGGGTCTAAAAATGCAAGATCTATGGCGATAGCACTGTGTTCTATATCGTCACGTGTGCTACCCCATGCATCATTGCTGGACGTAGTATTCCAGTTATGCCTAGTTGCAGTGGTGTCTACAGGATATTTTGATGTGTTATCTGCTAGGTTGATAGCTTTAACTTTAATGTTCTTAGGTAGCTTTTTACGCTTAGGTTTTGGCTTCTGTGGCACGTGCGCGTGTTGATAGGCAGTCGTTATTTTCTCTATTTGGCTCAGTTTATCTTTTGCCACTTTCTTTTCTTCGGCATGAGTAGCTTGCTTATCATTTAACAATTCATATGCACTTTTTTGCTGCTCTAATAGATCAGTGAAAATGGTGAGTATGCTTTCCAAACTCATGGTCATTTGAGGTAAATCAGGTAGTTCACGCCAAATCCATGTTCGTCTAGAAGATCTTGAAAACTGCGCCTGTTTAAATTGCATCAGTATATTTTTGGTGTGTTGTTTTGTACTATGCTGCATCAGTATCACACTGGTGTGCATTGCTATGGCTAGCCAAATTAACCGTTTCTGTAGGTAGTCATGCTGATGTTCATTGATAGAATGTTGCATGAGAATAAGCAATTGCATGATGAGTGGTTTTTTTGCTAATTCTGATCTACTAATAGTCATAGAAAGCCGAGGAACTGGCCTTCTTTGTAATACCTGTAATATTAATCTTAGTAGATTTTGGGGATTATCATCTGGCTGGCTATAGCTATTGTGTACTGCTAAAGTGATCTCAGATATGGCAGTCGATACTGCTTCTGGATATATAAAATTCTGGTCATTATCAATTTTTTTAATGATTTCTGTTAATGCTGGCGTATCAAGCCATTCTAGCTCTTCATGAGCATTCTCAGTCATAAAACACCCTCAGAAGGTCGCTTGTAATAGGTTTGCTCACTTATATTTATAAGCCGACAAAATGTAGTAATAGCAAAAATATTTTTGCCAAATAATTTTTGGTTTATCTCTTGATCCAAGATCTCGTTTAGCTGCGTGTAAATGAGCTTGATATCTATTTCTTTATTGTATTTTGCGATGAGATCAATAAGCTCGTAAAAACTGATGTCGAAATTAAACTGATCTTTTGGGATATATCTCACAGACACTTTTTGTCCGAGTACATTAAAATCAACATCAGGACTTTTGATCAAGTGAAAAAGCTCAAAATTATTGACTAAAAACCATCTTTTGTCTTCTTTGATAAATAATGTGGTTTTAGTCCAAGCAGCGCTATGCTTAAGTTTAAAGGCTTCACTAATGAAGGGTCTGATATGACAGGTATAAAGATTATATAGTTCAAGAACGCCTTCAAATATGAGCACAGGAGTTGTCTGCAGCTTGGCAACTGTTAATGATTTTGATGGATTCATAAACACTCCACTAAGATAATGATCTAATGTGGTCGATATGCTTCATTTATTGACCTCTACTCTTATCTTACTATTACTTGCTATCAATTAGATCCCACCTCGTCAACTAGACGACAATACGTGACGCATCATTTTACTTTTAGAGTTACTTATAGAAGAGCAATGATAATTTGCTCTGAAGCGCTTTAGAAATGAGCTAGAGTTAGCAAGCACGTGGATAGGGTAGACAGAGTGGAATTCTAGGACAACGGCTTACGGATCTTAGATAGAGATTTACCAGTGTGCTGCTTAAATATTAGGATCAAGAGCTTATATGACATGGATGCAGATTGATATCTGATCTTAGGACATAAAAAGAATTTTTTATTATTTCTCACCTCTTAAACCGCCTAACACTACTCACCACCACCCCAAACAGCTCAAGCGAGCCTTTCACCACGATATCTGCATAGTTCTCATTGTGAGCTCGTAAGATAATATGCTCACCGAGTATCAGCTGCTTGGCGGTAAAGCCGTCATCGACTAGTGCAATCACGATATCTTTATTCCTAGCGCTTAATGAGCGATCTACAATCAAGATATCATTGGGGTAGATACCCATATCGATCATGCTATCGCCTTCGACTTCTACCAAGTAGGTTGTCGTTGGACTGTGAATAAGCAGTGTGTTTAGATCAATGCGGTTTTGCACATAGTCCGTCGCTGGGCTTGGAAAGCCTGCTTTGACTCTATCGCTATAAAGCGAGAGCAATACCGTCTCACCTTCATCGGTGAGCCTTCCTATTATCTTAACCGTCATTGAGTCCACCTCTGGTTTAATCTACTTTGGGTATTTGGTTAATATTCGTGGTATAGCAAGGCGATAGCATATCCCGGCTCATTTGCCATGACTGCTTGTCTTTGATGCCTTCGCTTGCGATAAACACAGCAGACTGCTGATTACTGTTTTGACCATATCTTTTATTAAGCTGATCCATAACGGCAATAACCTCTGCGCTCTTTGAGGTACTTTGTTGGTTGGTTTGATTGTCGCTACTATCGTCTGCAAACAAGTCAGGCTGTACCTCATCATGCGGGCAGATATCAAAGAGCATAACGCCTGCTTTAGCGTAGCGAACATCTTTTTTAAATATTTGCGTCAGTATTTGCCGAGCAGCGGCTACCATCACTCTAGTATCAGCGGTTGGGGTTATAAACTGACATTGTCCGGATATAGAGGTATAACTCTCTGTTTGACTAAACGAGCTATTCTTAGCAAAGACGCTTAAGTAATGACAAACACTGTCTTGTTTGCGCAGCTTGCTTGCCGCTTTTGCCGCATGACTACAGACCGCTTGGCTCAGCTCATCAGGGCAAGTAATACGAGAGGAGAAAGAACGAGAAGAGATGATCTGCTTCTTAGCCTCTACCGCCTCAATACCAAGACAGCTTTGACCATTAAGCTCTAAGCAGGTGCGCTCGAGTACCACCCCGAAGTGCTGCCTTATTTTCGCAGGCTCACAGACGGCGAGCTGATAGACCGTATGAATACCCATCTTATTGAGTCTGACCTTGTAACGACGACCCACGCCCCATACCTCACCGACATCGGTGATCTGCATGATACGTCTGATCCATCGAAGATTATCTAGCACGCAGACGCCTTTAGTAGCGGGGTGCTTTTTAGCAGCATAATTGGCAAGCTTTGCCATGGTCTTAGTACTGCCCATACCCACACATACTGGAATGCCGGTGTACTGCTCAACGATGCTTTTGAGCTTACGCCCATAGCTATCAAGATCAGTCATCGCAGTAGGATAATCGGCTAAGTATAAAAAGGCTTCATCTATAGAATAGACTTCAACGGTAGGACACAGTTTCTCGAGGGTGCTCATGACTCTGTGAGACATATCAGCATATAAAGTGTAGTTTGAACTAAAGACGGTAACGTCGTTCTTCTCGCAGAACTCTTTAACCTGAAAGTACGGCACACCCATCTTGATACCGAGCTGTTTTGCCTCACTGGAGCGAGCGACCACGCAGCCATCATTGTTAGACAGTACGACCACTGCCTTACCTCTTAGATCAGGGCGAAAGAGCTTCTCACAGTTGGCATAGAAGCTATTGCAATCAACAAGCGCATACATGGCTGTCTCAGTAGATGGATGGCATAAAGAAAGGCATATCCAATCACGAGTATTTACGTGATTAGAGATGCCTTTGATTGTAGAGACAGCGTGCTTGAAAATTCAAGAGCGAATAAAGGGTAGACGACGATGGTTGTCGTGAGGGTTTAAGGAGACATAGTAGTTTCAATCCACGCACCCGTGATGGGTGCGACGTCGATCACATCCTACCGCATCGCGGCAACCAGGTTTCAATCCACGCACCCGTGATGGGTGCGAAACGCAAAGATGATTAATAAAGGCTTGGCGTTAGTTTCAATCCACGCACCCGTAATGGGTGCGAACAGCTCACCAGTACGGGTCGCGGCGAATATGGCGTTTCAATCCACGCACCCGTGATGGGTGCGAAATTCTTAGATTCATTACCGTTCGTCATTATGATGTTTCAATCCACGCACCCGTGATGGGTGCGAAGATGTTTCCTGCGATAGCGACTGCATGGCTGTGTTTCAATCCACGCACCCGTGATGGGTGCGAATAGGTAGTGAATTAGATTCACCATCTAATGGTGTTTCAATCCACGCACCCGTGATGGGTGCGAATACGTACAACCGTGCAACACGCAGCAATGCAGGGTTTCAATCCACGCACCCGTGATGGGTGCGAACATCCGCTTACCTTTCACAAAATGCGGATTAGTGTTTCAATCCACGCACCCGTGATGGGTGCGAAAGTTTTGGTAGTCCAGACTATCGCTATACTGAGTTTCAATCCACGCACCCGTGATGGGTGCGAACATCCGCTTACCTTTCACAAAATGCGGATTAGTGTTTCAATCCACGCACCCGTGATGGGTGCGAAACCTTTCCAGTAGTCGGGCATTTCTACTTCTGGTTTCAATCCACGCACCCGTGATGGGTGCGAATTGGACGAGCGCTATTACGGCCTACAACTTGCCAGCGTTTCAATCCACGCACCCGTGATGGGTGCGAACATAATCATTAACCAGTAGCGGCGCGGCTCATCGTTTCAATCCACGCACCCGTGATGGGTGCGAACTTAACTGGTACTTCGTAAGTTTTACCACCTGCGTTTCAATCCACGCACCCGTGATGGGTGCGAAGTCTATCAGTGCTGATTGTCTAAAACTTTCGTGTTTCAATCCACGCACCCGTGATGGGTGCGAACAGCCGTCAGCTAAAACGATTGCTGAAACTGGCGTTTCAATCCACGCACCCGTGATGGGTGCGAAACTGGTCAATGTACCAGCCAAAGACGCACTTAGTTTCAATCCACGCACCCGTGATGGGTGCGAATTAATTGTGGACGGCTTAACAGTTGAAACCACTGTTTCAATCCACGCACCCGTGATGGGTGCGAACAAAAGAAATGGACGCTATTCGCGCGAGCTTAAGTTTCAATCCACGCACCCGTGATGGGTGCGAATAAAGTCTTTAAATGGGTTAAAACGGCGTTCTAATGTTTCAATCCACGCACCCGTGATGGGTGCGAACCCTCAGTAGTTGGTAGCTCAGGCGTACTAGCAGTTTCAATCCACGCACCCGTGATGGGTGCGAATTGATTGTTTAATGACTCTCTATTTTTAGCGAGTTTCAATCCACGCACCCGTGATGGGTGCGAATTTTTGTGCGTGGGAGGGGGAGTGGTGTCCGCTGTTTCAATCCACGCACCCGTGATGGGTGCGAAGATGACAGCTACGGATTGCATATCAAAGAGTGGGTTTCAATCCACGCACCCGTGATGGGTGCGAAGTTAATCACAACTGGAGACACCCTATGACCTGGGTTTCAATCCACGCACCCGTGATGGGTGCGAATTAATCATACTATCGCCCTCTATCACGACCCAGTTTCAATCCACGCACCCGTGATGGGTGCGAATCAGCATATTTTACAAGCGTACCACTAAAAAATGTTTCAATCCACGCACCCGTGATGGGTGCGAAGTGTCTACGTTGAATGACTTAATTATTCTTTGTTGTTTCAATCCACGCACCCGTGATGGGTGCGAATCGTTAAGCCATTCAATGTCATCTTCATGCCATGTTTCAATCCACGCACCCGTGATGGGTGCGAAGCCCTACGCGAGCAAGGTATTTCACTCAATCCGCGTTTCAATCCACGCACCCGTGATGGGTGCGAATCGTTAAGCCATTCAATGTCATCTTCATGCCATGTTTCAATCCACGCACCCGTGATGGGTGCGAAGGCGCAGATAGTCATAGTGTATACGCTAATAATATAGTTTCAATCCACGCACCCGTGATGGGTGCGAATCAGCTCGGTCATTTGCGTATGTGTCGCTAGATGTTTCAATCCACGCACCCGTGATGGGTGCGAAGTCCTACCAGCGTATATTGAACGCTAATAAAATAGTTTCAATCCACGCACCCGTGATGGGTGCGAATAAACACGCCCCTTAATTGGGGCTTTTTTGGGGTTTCAATCCACGCACCCGTGATGGGTGCGAATGCGTCTACGGGTTGTGTGGCGGGGTGCTGATTGTTTCAATCCACGCACCCGTGATGGGTGCGAACAGGTTTTTCCCGTAGCTCGTTGCAAGCATGGGTTTCAATCCACGCACCCGTGATGGGTGCGAACCGAGACTCGTGATGCTATCAGCGCAGCATTAGTTTCAATCCACGCACCCGTGATGGGTGCGAAAGATTAGATAACAATAGCCCTATTGATATAGAAGCATTAGTTTCAATCCACGCACCCGTGATGGGTGCGAATAACAAATAACGCTTGCTTAGCTTTTTATGTTGTTTCAATCCACGCACCCGTGATGGGTGCGAATGGTTCGGTAGAGCGTGACTGTTCGGTATGGCAGGTTTCAATCCACGCACCCGTGATGGGTGCGAACCTATCGCGCTCAACAGTTGGCCGCATTTAGTGTTTCAATCCACGCACCCGTGATGGGTGCGAAGCCAATATTAGCATCATAATTTACTGACAAAATGTTTCAATCCACGCACCCGTGATGGGTGCGAAAAAGATATCATATGACCATAGCCGTTATAAGTGTTTCAATCCACGCACCCGTGATGGGTGCGAATATCCATGAGCAATACAAATCAAGCAAACAAAAGTTTCAATCCACGCACCCGTGATGGGTGCGAACAATCGCCTGGCACTACTGGCACAAGCCAGCAAGTTTCAATCCACGCACCCGTGATGGGTGCGAAAAGCGATTGCGCTAGGACGGCAACTAGGCAAAAGTTTCAATCCACGCACCCGTGATGGGTGCGAAACAATGTAATCTTGCGACGTCGTTACTAAAAAAAGGTTTCAATCCACGCACCCGTGATGGGTGCGAAGAATGCCAGTTCTCTTGATTCCCTAGCAATAACGTTTCAATCCACGCACCCGTGATGGGTGCGAACGAGGCAAAGACCTCAGCAGGTACATCAGCAGGTTTCAATCCACGCACCCGTGATGGGTGCGAATAATAGTCGCCTTGACAAAAACCACTAAAAGAGTTTCAATCCACGCACCCGTGATGGGTGCGAATTGGCTTGCTTATCCGTCTGTGCGTCTATGTTGTTTCAATCCACGCACCCGTGATGGGTGCGAAGTACCTTGTCAAACTATTTATCAATCTTTATTGTTTCAATCCACGCACCCGTGATGGGTGCGAACGCCGTTTAATGATGTATATGTCGCACTTAGTAAGTTTCAATCCACGCACCCGTGATGGGTGCGAACTTTAGTCACGCTGCGATAAAAAGCATGGCCTGTTTCAATCCACGCACCCGTGATGGGTGCGAAAAGTACATCCGCGACAACAACGAAGCGGCACTCGTTTCAATCCACGCACCCGTGATGGGTGCGAAACCATGTAATCGGCACAGCTAAAAACGTGCGAGCTGTTTCAATCCACGCACCCGTGATGGGTGCGAATATTAGCGAGCATGGCACACGCGGCGAGTGTTGGTTTCAATCCACGCACCCGTGATGGGTGCGAATTAGCATAGTTTGTCTCTTAGCCTACGACATCGTTTCAATCCACGCACCCGTGATGGGTGCGAACAGCACCCACGGGGCAATCAACTAAACGCTGAGTTTCAATCCACGCACCCGTGATGGGTGCGAATGCACGTTGATGCATAAAGAAGGACATAGCATAGTTTCAATCCACGCACCCGTGATGGGTGCGAAACGGTCTTTTTGTTGTAGATGTTTTTCACGCGCGTTTCAATCCACGCACCCGTGATGGGTGCGAAGAGCGAGTGCCGTTGTTTTTGGCACTGCTCGATGTTTCAATCCACGCACCCGTGATGGGTGCGAAAGTGTAATAACGACAAATCGAGCATGACACTAGTTTCAATCCACGCACCCGTGATGGGTGCGAAGACGACAAAGGCGCTTACAAAGCCTATGCGACAGTTTCAATCCACGCACCCGTGATGGGTGCGAATTGAATGATCGCTATTTACGTGATGAGCAGTTAGTTTCAATCCACGCACCCGTGATGGGTGCGAATAATAACGGTTATCATGGCTGAGGTATCAATTAGTTTCAATCCACGCACCCGTGATGGGTGCGAAAAAAAAGAGGGCTTTGTCATTAACCGTATCGGCGTTTCAATCCACGCACCCGTGATGGGTGCGAAGCCAATCTTGTAGAAAATGACCATCCGTGGAACGTTTCAATCCACGCACCCGTGATGGGTGCGAAACCGTGAAGCCGCTATTGAAGCAGGCTACAGTGTTTCAATCCACGCACCCGTGATGGGTGCGAACACGATGACGATGATGACCGAACCGTGCCAAAGGTTTCAATCCACGCACCCGTGATGGGTGCGAAGCTTCTTGATTAGGTAGTTTTCTGTGTTTGTAGGTTTCAATCCACGCACCCGTGATGGGTGCGAATCTTGGCAAAAGCATTATCCAGAAGTCTGCAAAGTTTCAATCCACGCACCCGTGATGGGTGCGAAGTTAGAGATAACTATATGGTTCATTCGTCTGTGTTTCAATCCACGCACCCGTGATGGGTGCGAAGATAGCTACCGTATCGCTGCAATGTCAATCAAGTTTCAATCCACGCACCCGTGATGGGTGCGAACAATAGTCGGCGCCATACTATTGCCTTGCGCGTGGTTTCAATCCACGCACCCGTGATGGGTGCGAAGACTGCTTCGTAAAATTAACAGCCTTATCCATGTTTCAATCCACGCACCCGTGATGGGTGCGAATACGTTTATGTTGTTATCAAAAGCAGGGCGCAGTTTCAATCCACGCACCCGTGATGGGTGCGAAATACTCACTAAAACTGTCCTCGTAGATTGAGTGTTTCAATCCACGCACCCGTGATGGGTGCGAATGGTTTTGGTCTTGGCTTGCTATCCTCATCGTAGTTTCAATCCACGCACCCGTGATGGGTGCGAATACTGTGGTTATATCGAGTCGCTCATTGTGCAAGTTTCAATCCACGCACCCGTGATGGGTGCGAAGGCTACCACGGCTTGCGTATTGAGCTTAAAGATGTTTCAATCCACGCACCCGTGATGGGTGCGAAAGCTTGGCATCAAATCGCATAGATACCTTGTTGTTTCAATCCACGCACCCGTGATGGGTGCGAAGTTACTGGCTGTGTCTGTGCGTCCTAGTGCCAAGTTTCAATCCACGCACCCGTGATGGGTGCGAACGATTGTTTGCAGCCAAACATTGAAAGCATAGAGTTTCAATCCACGCACCCGTGATGGGTGCGAAGCTATATTGGTGATACGCTTATGCTATCGCAGCGTTTCAATCCACGCACCCGTGATGGGTGCGAACGGCTTTTCGGCTGCGGCTGCACTCCAAAATTCCGTTTCAATCCACGCACCCGTGATGGGTGCGAATGCTATTGGTAAATTTGCAAAGTCAAGAGATATGTTTCAATCCACGCACCCGTGATGGGTGCGAAGCTGTTGCCACTGTCCGGTAAAATACTATCTAAGTTTCAATCCACGCACCCGTGATGGGTGCGAATAGAGCCAGTCATCATCTAGGAGATACACCATGTTTCAATCCACGCACCCGTGATGGGTGCGAACAGCCTGAGAGTCGTAAGCGGTCGCTGGCGCAGTTTCAATCCACGCACCCGTGATGGGTGCGAACGCTTTAAATGCGTAATCAATAATCACCCAAAAGTTTCAATCCACGCACCCGTGATGGGTGCGAATTGGTCTCTGTAGGTGTCGTTATCTCGGGCATTGTTTCAATCCACGCACCCGTGATGGGTGCGAAAAGCTCGCAAGGTCGGAACAAGGCGAGTATCGAGTTTCAATCCACGCACCCGTGATGGGTGCGAAGACATTGCGGTCGAGCATAAGCCTGTTCGCGGCGTTTCAATCCACGCACCCGTGATGGGTGCGAATATTCTCAATGCGACCTGCATAGACAGATAGCTGTTTCAATCCACGCACCCGTGATGGGTGCGAACACAGGCGGCTGATGAATGGGGCGATGCTAAGGTTTCAATCCACGCACCCGTGATGGGTGCGAATGTGGGCGATAGCACCTCTATCTGGTTCATCAAGTTTCAATCCACGCACCCGTGATGGGTGCGAAAACAGGGCATGAATTGACACCAGAGCAAGGCTGGTTTCAATCCACGCACCCGTGATGGGTGCGAATTGCTGCTTGTGCGCTGCATTGCAGTAATCAAAGTTTCAATCCACGCACCCGTGATGGGTGCGAAGCAAGGGCTTTAGAGACTGGCAGCAGGAGCGCAGTTTCAATCCACGCACCCGTGATGGGTGCGAATAGTGTCTTTAAATAAAACACCATCATAAGCTGAGTTTCAATCCACGCACCCGTGATGGGTGCGAAATTTGCAATTAATCATAATTAGCTCCTTAGAATGGTTTCAATCCACGCACCCGTGATGGGTGCGAAGAGGCGTATTAAATAGTTTGCTTCTTTCGCTGCGTTTCAATCCACGCACCCGTGATGGGTGCGAAGTAGATAAAGGCGGACGGCCTACAATCTATAGTGTTTCAATCCACGCACCCGTGATGGGTGCGAATGCAAGTTGTTTTTTGGCGTACCGATACTTTGTGTTTCAATCCACGCACCCGTGATGGGTGCGAAAGGGGTGACGTCAGTGCCAGCTACGTTGGATAATTGTGTTTCAATCCACGCACCCGTGATGGGTGCGAACAGTGACGGTGTTGTTTGGACGTTCACCTGCCGGTTTCAATCCACGCACCCGTGATGGGTGCGAAGTGACAACATTAGATGATATGCTTACTAATGTAGTTTCAATCCACGCACCCGTGATGGGTGCGAAGCAATACTTATCAATGCTTATACTTTCATCTATTGTTTCAATCCACGCACCCGTGATGGGTGCGAAGATAGGTTTACTAGCATAGCTAACGCAGTGGAAAGTTTCAATCCACGCACCCGTGATGGGTGCGAAGGATGTTTGAAGGCTTAAGTCAGGCAGACAGGACGGTTTCAATCCACGCACCCGTGATGGGTGCGAAATGGCACAGAGAGAACGAGCCTATCTATTACAACGTTTCAATCCACGCACCCGTGATGGGTGCGAAAAAGTCTGAATACACGACTGGATTTGCAAGTGTGTTTCAATCCACGCACCCGTGATGGGTGCGAACACAGAGCCACTGCTGGCAAACGGACGTATAGATGTTTCAATCCACGCACCCGTGATGGGTGCGAAGCTTTGCAATCCTCGCTTGTGACCGTCTATGTCGTTTCAATCCACGCACCCGTGATGGGTGCGAATCATCTGCTCATCAGTCATACCCCTAGTCACTGGTTTCAATCCACGCACCCGTGATGGGTGCGAAACAGATGCTAAAGGGTCGTGGAAAACAGACATAGTTTCAATCCACGCACCCGTGATGGGTGCGAACCACGGCTGGCGCATTTAGAGTGGGAGCATAGAGTTTCAATCCACGCACCCGTGATGGGTGCGAAGATATTTGAGCCGATATATGAGGATAGTTTTAGCGTTTCAATCCACGCACCCGTGATGGGTGCGAAACGCACCAAGCATTGCCCAAATAGTGATAAAAAGTTTCAATCCACGCACCCGTGATGGGTGCGAACAGGTTACAGCGAAAAGACCGCTCAACAGATGGGTTTCAATCCACGCACCCGTGATGGGTGCGAAGTATGTTTAAGGATACGGTCAACCATGTGTCGGTTTCAATCCACGCACCCGTGATGGGTGCGAAACGCACCAAGCATTGCCCAAATAGTGATAAAAAGTTTCAATCCACGCACCCGTGATGGGTGCGAAGCGCATTGCATGAGTATGTGATTACCGAGCCAAGTTTCAATCCACGCACCCGTGATGGGTGCGAAGCACTCTTTGCAATTACCTGATTTGCCGTCCTTGCGTTTCAATCCACGCACCCGTGATGGGTGCGAATTTGCTAGGGCGATTGCTATATCCAAACTTGACGTTTCAATCCACGCACCCGTGATGGGTGCGAACAGCACCTGACCATCTTCAATAGTTGGTGACATAGTTTCAATCCACGCACCCGTGATGGGTGCGAACGGTGATGATGGTGTTTGCCGACAATATGGTTGAGTTTCAATCCACGCACCCGTGATGGGTGCGAATTGACAAAAGCCGCACATAGACCGCCCGCTGTTGTTTCAATCCACGCACCCGTGATGGGTGCGAAGTCAGGTATTGCAGGACGTTTACGACGGTAAAGAGTTTCAATCCACGCACCCGTGATGGGTGCGAACACAGTGGGACGGTGACATTGGCAGACAATTCGTTTCAATCCACGCACCCGTGATGGGTGCGAAAAAGTTGTCTAGTTTTGTGATTTTCATTCAAAGTTTCAATCCACGCACCCGTGATGGGTGCGAATCCTTGTAAGCTCCTATGCTTGCTTAGTTGTTGTTTCAATCCACGCACCCGTGATGGGTGCGAAGAGGCGTATTAAATAGTTTGCTTCTTTCGCTGGTTTCAATCCACGCACCCGTGATGGGTGCGAATAGATGGTTTTGCAATGCTACGAGTAAGAGACATGTTTCAATCCACGCACCCGTGATGGGTGCGAAATGCGTCAAGGCTAGATGATGATGCAACGAAAGTTTCAATCCACGCACCCGTGATGGGTGCGAAAACTACGCGCCCGTTCTCGTCAACCTCAACCGTGTTTCAATCCACGCACCCGTGATGGGTGCGAAAGAAGCTATTGAAAAAGCACAGCAAAAACGATCAGTTTCAATCCACGCACCCGTGATGGGTGCGAACATCTGCTCATCAGTCATACCCCTAGTCACTGGTTTCAATCCACGCACCCGTGATGGGTGCGAACATCTGCTCATCAGTCATACCCCTAGTCACTGGTTTCAATCCACGCACCCGTGATGGGTGCGAACACTTGGCTTTACTCGTTTGTCATTGACCCACTGTTTCAATCCACGCACCCGTGATGGGTGCGAACCTGGTCATGTTGGGGTTCTAACTCAGGTATCACGTTTCAATCCACGCACCCGTGATGGGTGCGAATGCTGCAATGCCGCGATGGGCGCGCTGAGCTGCTGTTTCAATCCACGCACCCGTGATGGGTGCGAAATCAGACAGCCGTTGACCGAGCTAGAACAACGAGAGTTTCAATCCACGCACCCGTGATGGGTGCGAAAACTGCAAACAAGCGTATGTGTTGCCGTTTTTAAGTTTCAATCCACGCACCCGTGATGGGTGCGAAGTAGATGGTTTTGCAATGCTACGAGTAAGAGACATGTTTCAATCCACGCACCCGTGATGGGTGCGAAGCCGCCTGGTGGCTCAAAAACCGAGATGGCGATGTTTCAATCCACGCACCCGTGATGGGTGCGAACCAACCGTCAGCTAAAACGATTGCTGAGACTGGCGTTTCAATCCACGCACCCGTGATGGGTGCGAAAGCCCCTAGTTTAAGTCGCTAATAAGGTTAAGGAAAAACCTTGGAATATGCGAACGTCTAAACCATGAGCGAATTTGGCAAACATCTTGCTTACCAAGTTTTTAATGTGAGAAAATAAAGATAGTGAAATCAAGTTGTTAAATAGCATTGCGATCCCTTTGCGAGTCTCCTAGAGATTTTATGTACACTATAGGTTCGCATCGACCTTATGACAGTCAAATAGTAGGTTTAAAAGTGATTATTTATAATGATAGCGGCTAAAACAGCAATACATCGTTTAAGTCTAGCACAGGTTTTGCTCCTACGTGCTCTACTTTACTTTGCCAGTTTTTACCAAGATAGTAATAGCGCAAACTATCAACGCTATGATCGATAATATCTTCAAGCTTGGCTCTAAGCATTGCCCACTCAGCTGGATTGACCTCAATTTCAAATACTGAGTATTGTACCCGTTGCCCATAGTTCAAACAATGCTTAGCAATGTGGCGCAGACGTTTGGCACTCGATGCACCCTCTGAGCTGATATCGTAAGTGACCAATACCATCATAATAACCTTCCTTGTTTATTTATTCTTTATGCAGCAATTTATTTCCATAAAAAAGGAATATAAGCATCAATATCGCCCCTAATATGACGCGCCATAATTGTCGCCTGCAAATGCGGTAGTAAACCAAAGGGTACGGTTTCCTCAAACCATTCATGATAAATGGTTTGCTGCTTACGGTCATGCCATGCCTTAAAAAAGGTTTGCCTAGCCTCATCCTTAAGCCAAACTGCGCCATTCGCTTCAGTCTTAAAGTCTGATTTACCCAGCTGCTTTTTATTAATAAGTGATAATACAAAGCGATCGACGATAGGACGAAACTCTTCAACTAAATCTAATGCAAGTGAAGGGCGCCCAGGGCGTAGTTGATGGAATACCCCGCAAGACGGATCAAGTCCTACGGTCTCAAGTGCACTACGGCAGTCATGAGTCATTAAGGTATAAGTAAAAGAAAGTAGGGCGTTGACGGCGTCGGTCGGCGGATTGCGAGTGCGTTTAGCAAAGCTAAAATCAGGGTTGCGAATAAATTGTGGAAACACACTAAAGTAAACGCTCGCCATCTCACCCTCACGACCTAACAGGTCAGGCAAGTTTTGCGTAGTCAATATTTTATTGAGACCGCGCTCTAAGCGCTGCTGCGCTGAGTCCAAGCTTTTAATTGTAGACTCATCTAGCTGGCTTTTATAATCGCGCAGATAGCGGCGAATGACTTGGCGTTGATTATGGACTTTACCTAAGATAATACTATGACAGATTGGCTGTACGCGCTTAGGGTCGTCACTGATGCGATATTGCTCACGGCGAAGGAGTACATTGCCACTGACCGCACCTTCGATACGCGCTTGGAACTTACCATATTGATTCAGATGAGTGATGGTAATGGCGTTTTCGGTACAGTGCGCCATCAGTGCAGGTGATATCGACACTTGCCCAAAGCAGACAATCGCATCGAGCTTATGAATAGGGACGCGACCTTTGACCTCATAGTCGATATTCATAACGACGTTTTCGCCCTGTTTATTGAGCCATGCGCCTTGGGTTTGCACGAATAAGGTATTTTTTAATGAGCGCATAGGGTTTCCTAATCATTATTTTCTAGCGTTCAGCTGTGTATTTTTGAATATAGCTCTTTATTGTGCTAGGTTAAATGGACTACTTCTCAACTATTATCAAGGAATAAAACATGAGTTACTCCAATAACGAAGCTGATATGCAAAATCCTAACAAAGGGTCTGACGGTACTAACAAAGCCTATGACCAGAATCAAGGTAATAAAGGCAAGCAGTTAAATCCACAACAGCCGAAGAATGATGCGCAGCCGCAACAAAAGGATTAATAGCTTCACTGCTTTATGCAAATACATTAATAAATTAGTGATCCGTTTCTTCTAAACTGGTCACTATTTTTTTGTTTAACCAAGCCTTGGCATTTTTATTAAAAACCTTAGGATGGCAGATGTCTTTGAGTGAACAATTTCGGCATTTACTGGTACTATAACTTGGCTTTGGCGTCTGCTTAGATTCAATAATATGCCGACACTCGTTAATCGCATCTAAGGTAATTTGCCGCAGCTCCTCATCAAAACCTACCGTATGACGGCGACGGGTTTTACCATAAAACAGCGCGCCCTCACTGACGGTGCAATCATGCATATCTTCTAAGCATAGTGCTTGCGCGCACAATTGCACTTCATCCGCACGATGTGATTTGGGCTTACCGCGTTTGTATTCGATAGGAAACGGAATTTGTGCGCCTGTATCATCGGTGTGATATTCGACCACATCAGCAACCCCCTCTAATCCAAGTGCGCGATGGCCAAGCGGTAGCGTGCGCACGGTCTTTATATTGCCACGCGTATCGTGTCCGCCACTGTTGACCTTTTCGTGCATGACTTGCCCTTCGGCAGTAAAGACATTCTCCGCCCACGCGCACTCAAGCTCAATCAGCGCAAACTGACGCGGACAGAATAAGTAATGCTGCAAGCGGGATAGGTAGAGGGTTTGCATTTGTGTCCGCCTTTTTAATTAAAAAGGTGAGCAAGCGCTTATCGTTTACGCCTGCTCAATATCTATGACGATACGAAAAGTTAAAGGTTAAAACCCTTCAATAATATTAGGCTCTAATTCTGCTAAAGCTGACTTTAACGCGTCTTCATCAAATGCGCCGTGATTATCAAGCAATTCCTTTAAACTGCGATGCACCTTAGCAGATGAGTGTTGCCCTGATTTGCTGCTATGTTCCCACCAAATGACCTTTTTGACCTGCATGCTGCCTTCAGGACGAGCAGAGGAAGCGTCACCTTCGAACAGCTTAGGGAGTATCTCTTTGATCTTGTCGGCATCAGCATCACTAAAACCTGTACGTTCCGCCAGTTGCGGCGTAATCGCACCATAAGTCACATAGATGCCTTTATCCACGCGGTGCTTCATACCCATCGTATCGCTGCCTTTTTTCGTACCATCGCCTTCACCACTGACGCTTTTGGTGATTTGGGTACTGGTGATATCAACAGGCTGTAAGCTAAAGGCAGATTGAATACTGACAGGACCACGGATAGGGATAGAGACACCATCAGCATTTTTAGCATCTGCTTTAAAGGCAAACACTTGACCAAAGGCACGTACATCGAACCATTTTTCACAAGCTTTTTGCGCTGTTTCATCACGTTTGGCTTCAATGTTTTCTTTTTTGTTGGCTTCAAAGGCATTTTTACCTAAACCAACGTCTTCGTCATAAGCACGATTTTTTAAGCTGGTCATGCCATCCGTTTTTTTCTCATCCGACTGTACAAAAATAGTTTCACCCGCCTCTTGTAGTCGATCGCGGATTTTGCGTTTTAGACACACATCAGTAATCTCGCCATTCCCTGCAAAGTCAGTACGAGGACGGTTACCGTTTAGGGGGTCGCCGTTTGGATTGGCATTATTCACTTCAATAATGATGGCAAAATCAATTTTATGGTTTAAAGTATTTTCGTTGGCGCTCATGAGGTTTCCTCTTATTTGTCATTAAAAAAATAGGGTGTTGTTGGACACTGATTGGGTTATGCAGCATCGCTATCATTTTCTACTTCGGCTTTCGCGTACTCTTTGTCTAATTTAAATTGCATTTTTTGGCTGTGATATCCTAATAAAAATTCTCCCGATAATGCTGAATCATCGGTAAAACGGTCGCTGGTAAATGCACTCATAATTTCATCAATCAGCTGCTGTTTTTTAGCCAAGTAGCCGCCACGATTGGATTTTAGGCGGTTTTCATAAGGCTTTAGTGCCAGCTCAATGTTGCGCCATGTGGTAAAAGGTCGATTGGCGAACTGTTGCATATAGCGCTGGGCGGTGGTGTTGCGCTTTTCTCCAGCGACATATAGCGCGAGGCTTTCGATGTCTTCAGCAACTGCCAATAAACGTCCGTATAGATAGTCTCGGCTGGTAAGCTCAGGTTGTAGTGCCACGGTATAGCTCCTTTTTTTATCGTCTGATTGTCTTAAATAATAGCCACGGTATAAGGCGCACGCTGTACTTAGCGCCTGCTCCCACTCCCAGTGCTCAAGGGCCAGTGGGTTACAAGCGCGTTTGATGCACAGCTCGACCAGCTGTCTAGGAAAGCGGCGTGCTTCTCCTTCAACGATACAGGGCAATACTTGAGCGACCACTTGTTTCTTTAACGCATCGGACAGGCGTGCGCCATAGGCAACCTGTGCAATCTGCTTTGGGGTAGGCGATTGAATACCCAGTCGTTGTTGGTTGCTGTCATCATCTCTATAAGTGTGATACCACGCAAACTGCGTATACCACGCTTGTAAGGCGTCTATATATTCACTGGGCATACTTTCATGGTAGTACGTCACCGCCATACGTCCAGGAGTGGCGGCCTCTAAGCTAATAATAGAGATTTGCTGATGCTCGGGCAGTTGTTGGCGGTAGCCTTGTAAGGTATTGCGTAAATGTGTGGCAAAGCGATAACCCAAGTCGTTACGGTGCTGAAACGTAGGTTCTGTGTCTGATGCTTCGTCATCGTCATATTCTTCAAAGTCATTACCGTCGTTGTCAGATGTCTTAGATGCGTCTAGTACGTCCAGCGGTGCGGCGACGCTGGTTGGTTGCGGCACTTCGATACCTGATATTGACCATGCAACGATGGCTTGTCCCGCTTCTTCACGTCCTTGTCGCGACAGCAGCCATGATAGCGCGGCGTGCGCCTTTTCGGTGACCACGGCGCTAATACCTGCTGCCTGCATACCTGTTGTATCGGTAAAGCGACCACGAAATGTGTAGCCTGTCGCATCATTAGCAGAGATGAGTTTGGCATTGGTTGAGCTGCGTAAGATGCGGTTGGGGTGCTTGCTGGCGAGTGGACTGGTGTTGCCAGTGATGTAACAAAAGCCATCGGTACTGTCTAAAGTGGCGTAAAACTGCTGCCATGCGGCAAACAAGTTGTCATCACGCCATGTCTCGGTGACGTGCTGAGTAGGGGTGTCTAAGCTACTGGCAATGACATTCCACACAATAAATGCTGCGCCCTGATCAAAGACGCCTTTGTTTTTATTGAGCGCCGCTAAAATGCTATCGGGATAATCGCTGGCTTGTTCAGGGTAGGCAAGCTTGCTTTTGTTATCAGGGTCAACAATCAAAACATGAGCGTCGATTAAATCTTTGACCAGCGTGCCTTTTTTGACGTAAGTTAAGACGGACTGTGCTTTGGGGTGTGAATGTTCTGAGCTGCACCATGTAGATAATATGTCTTCATATAATGGATACAAATCTTTTTTATTCTGACTGTAATCAAAAAAATCTTTAGCGACATATTGCAACTTATCGGATAGTGGATGTGCTACTGCGCCTGATGTACGATTGGCAGAATCATTGGTCGCAGGAATGGCAAGGTATTTTGATTTGACTTTGCCATTGTCATCGCGGCACACCTCAGCACGGACAAAGTCACCTTTGTCATTAATCGTGATGACAATTTGCACGTTTTGATTGACATGATAATAAGGCATCAGCTTCTGGTCTTGCGCTTGTAGGTCGGCGTTTTGACTGGCGGCTTCATAGGTTTGGTAAAGTCGTTGTAACCAGCTCATAACGAGGCCTCCGTCTGACTTACTGACTGCATGTTATTATCAAGGGCAAAGTCTTTGGCGCTCATATTGCGGACAAAGCGGTTTGGCATCCCGTTTTGGGCATCTAGCGTTAAGTTGTCAGTAGGCTTTGGAAAATCAATAACGCCAAAGTGCATAACGGCTTGCCAAAATCGACTGTGCAGTGCGTCCAAGCCAGTCTCGTCAGGGTAGGCAAAACTATGAAACATCAAGCCATAACCCAGTTCATCAACGTCATCATAAGCACCTTTACCGCTACCAAATTCGCAAGGCTCAACATAGCCTTGGCACTCGCGTGTACCTAAAAAGATGTCTTGGCGTCCGCCTTTATTCAGCATGCGCTGGGCAATACTGTAATGTTTACCATCAATGCGGTCAGCGGCTAACTCGGGGCGGTGCATGTTCCATTCAAAGTGCGCTTGCACTTGATAGGCGACATCATGCAAATAGGTGTAATACGCCAAGTCGTTACCGCTTTCATTAAACTTAATCGGCTTGACACCTTTGGTTTGTGTGCGGATAGGATTGATGACGCGCACTCTGTCGATATACCAGATGATGGAGGGTTTCCAGTAAATAGATTTACAAACCCCTTTTAAAGCCTCATAAGTCGGCAAATGATAGCTGGTTTTTTCGCCACCAATACGAGTGATGGGGTCGGTAAACAGGGCATGACGCCCTGTAAGTAAAAATTCAATTTGGTTTTCTTTCATAGCATGTCAGTTCCTTTTATTGAGTAATGCAAGTCTCAAAAAGAAACTTGCATCAATAATATGTCTAATACGTCAGACTATTATCTAACCAGTCGATAATATCCTTTGAACCAAAACCAGAATAAGGTTTTTTCAGTGTAATTATCCAAATGGTGTCATTAGCATCTATTAAATTTTCAAATTGTGAGTAAACTTGGCTTGGAGTTAAGGAAGTGGTGATTGCGTAACTTGACTCGGAAAGTCTAGCCCAACCTCCAAAGCTTTTGATTTTTTCCAGAACTTTGGCATGTTTTTGTCCGGGCGAATTTAAATCGTAAGTAACTAATAGAGCTGCCATAAATCTTTTCCTTCTATGATGAGTGAATGTAATCAATGACTACATACTCATACTATAGCTAATAATTTATAATTACAAGTTCTATAAACTAAAAAGGCAATTTTGAGAGATATTGTTTTATGGTATAATTACTATTCATCATTTTATGATGTGGATTGAAACTATAAGCTAAATAGGCTAGAAAGCACTTGGCAACGTCTGTCTTACCACAGTCGTTGCCATTTTTGTTTAACCTACTACATTCCAAAATCCATAAAATCCAGCTTGCCATCACCTGCGATATTCAGCCCCATCTGTGCATCATAAAACGTCTCTGATAGAGTAAGAATGCCAGTGTCTCGTACTTGGTGAATGGCGTTTTCGTCCATGAGTTTATCCAACATAAATGGAAAGACATTGATACTGTACTGCTGGGCGTCGTGTACCAGCTGATAAAAGTGACTGTCACTCACGCTTGTATTGTAAAGGGCACTAATCAAATGCCGTCCTTCCTCAAGATACGGCACAATAATGGCTTTGGTTGGTGCGTCTATGGCTTTAAATGTGCGCCCTGCGTCCATAAAGGACTGCCAAAGCTGCGGAAATTGCTCAGCTTGATGCCGCTGCGCATTGTTATTATTAGTCAATGGATTGGTGTTGTTACTGCTCAGCCAGTTATATAAGGTTTCTGTACCTACAGATTTACCTTTACTGTCTTTAATGGGATATGCCATTTCTTTTATACCGTGCTCGGTCTGATAGTAGTGATGGAAAAACTGCTGCATGATGTCGGGGTGCAGCAAATGTACATCGCCATACGCGTTATGCGCCCATTGGGACAGAATGTTGCTCATGATGGCCTTGCCTTGAGCGATGGTAGGCAGTTTACTTAGGTTTTCGCTCTCTGGACGTACGATAAATACTTGCCCTTTGACAGGCTTGTCTTGGTCGTCACGCATCTCACCATGACGGTTACAGCGTCCCGCCGCCTGCGCAATACTGTCAAGACCTGCCAAAAAGCGCACGACGGAACGAAATGACACATCCACGCCAGCTTCAATCAGTTGGGTTGATATAACCAAAGTCGGTAAGCCTTGTTTTAAACGGTTTCTAATTTGGTCTAATAAGTCTTTACGGTGGCGAGCGCATTGGGACGTACTTAAATGATATAGCTCGTTTTCAGGCACGGTGTCTGATAGTTTCTGATACAGCTGACTGGCCCACGTCTTAGTATTAACGATAACCAAGGTGCTGCTAAATTGAGCAAAATTATGATTAACATAATTTGTCAAGCCATCTAAATCTTGAGGGTTTTTAGTATGGTCATGAATATCGACGCGCTGCAAAGTATCGAATAGGGTATGTAGCTGAGTGCGCTCGCCAATGATTTCGGTAGCAGAGTTCAAGCTGCCATTGTGTGCTATCGGTAAATTGTCCAGTACGGGCTGGGTGGCGGTGCACAGCACGGCGCTAGAGTTGGCGTGAGTGGTCAAAAAATTGAGCGCGCTACAAAATAGGTAGTAGCAATTCATTGGTAATGTCTGTATCTCATCAAAAATGAGCACCGCACGGCTTAGCTGATGCAAGCGTCTGACGCCTTTGGTGCCGCCGCCAAAGCAGCTTTCTAAAAACTGTACCATGGTGGTAAATACAATGGGAGCGTTCCAATTATCCATAATCAGTTTGCTCTGCCACGTCTGTACGTCAGGCTCTAGGTTTGAATGTTGTTCTAACACCCATTGACCATCAAAGACACCTTTGGGGCCTTCTTCTTCTAAAATTTTGCGCACCTCAGCAGCGTTTTGTTCAATGATGCTGGTAAAAGGGATGATATAGATAATGCGGTCGAGGTTGTGGCGTTTAGCATGCTGCACAGCAAAGCGCAGGCTGGCAAGCGTTTTGCCGCCACCTGTTGGTACGGTCAAAGTAAAAATACCTTGGTCAGACTGCGCCGCGTGTAGGCAGGTTTGAGCGATGTGGTTACGTTGTTCGTTGATTGGGTTTGGCGGGCTGTGCTCTGCTTTATCAGCGAAGCCTTGATAAAGGGTTTCGATTTTATCTATCGCGATTTGCCAGTTTGGTCGCTTATAGTCTAAAAGATGGGCTTGATTTGGGTGTTCGAAGGCGATGCTGTTGCTACGGTCAGCATCAATCAGACAGCTAAACAGTAAACGAGTCAAAAATCCCAAATAAAAGTCTTTTTGCTTGTCCGTAGCGCGACTATCAGCCATGATTTTTTTGACAATGCCTTGAAACTCTTTAAGCGTGTCTTTTTTAAAGCTGTCATCCAATTGCGCAAACAGCTGCTCTTGCTTGGCACGCTCTAGGGCTTGGGTATAGTGGGTTTTTTCTTCAGGTTTGTTTTTGCGGTTGAGTAAATATGGTTGGGCATTTTGTCCGACGACATTAACAAGACCGCTATGATGTGATGCCACGCAAATGAACATCATATCCGCCAGTAGTTGCCCCTCATAGCGGCGGATTTTTTGTTGTGTATGTGCTTTTAGATAACTTGAGCCTAATTTTTCAAACTGCTCTTTAAGATAAATAGCGCCCGCTGTAGAGTGGTCCACTGAGCCTTTCGTTGGTTTCCCTCTACGTAATATTTCAGCCTCTTCATCTTCATCTAAACCCAGTTCTTTATAGTTATCATGGATGACACACTCTTTTATATATTCTTGAAACGCCGCGCTGTATTTGCCAAGGTCATGTACCAGTCCAATCAATTCACCTGATAATGGCAGCCCGATTTTCAGGGCTAGCGCCCTACTTATTTCTGCCGTTCCTGTTAAATGATCATAGAGTAGCTGCTCAGCGCCATCACTTTGCCGTACATGCGCAATAAACTTCTGCTCAAGAGAGTCTGCTTGCTTATTTTGAATATTTAGATTTTTCATTGGTGCGCTATTATCCAAACATAAGTTGTTTAAAATATTTAGGATAACAATATCTTAATTTAGTAAGGGTAACAACATATAATTGAAGCATTCGCGACAACAAATGTCGTTAAAGATTTAAAAGGTAATAAAAACCAGACAACCTAAGTTGTCTGGTAACAAATTACTTCCAGAAACCTATCTGTCTACAATAAGCTGGCCACCAGAAAAGCTAATACACCCCTCACAAAACCAAGAGTTCAATCTCCTTGCATGAGGAATATCTGCTGGGACATCTAATTGATAGGGACGACCACAGTATTCACAGTGTACGTCATCTAAATAAACCTGACATTTTGCAAGTGTAGCAAATAAAACATCAGTCTCCGTGTTGTGTTCATAACAAAGCAGTTCTAAATGCGCTATATAATCACTGGGCGACACATAGGACCAATACTCATGGCACAAACGCTTTTTTGTATCATCAAAAGCTGAATCAAAGACGAAGTTCATGCTCATAATACCCTCCTTAGTATCCATAGCCAGTTTGTGGTAGTAGCTCGTAGAGCTCACTCTGTAGCTGACTACACATATCATCAACGACATAGTCAGGATTGACATCTAAGCGCGTCTGAACCCATATGCGCAGCGCCATATAATTATCAAAGCAACTATCAATACTTAGGAACCTAGCCAAACCAGTACCTGACTGAATACAGAGCTCACAAATGAGGTAGTTAGCAATATTATCTGCGCCATTACTGACATAGCCACTAGGTTTAAACGTCGCATGCAATATATCGTAATCAATCATCTTCATTGTGAGGCCCCTTATCTGTAGATACCTGAGCAATCTGACTGCGATTGACCAATGCTTCAAATGCACTACCATCCTGCCGAGTCATATTCGGTACATAACGACTATAGGTGTTGAATAGCATCTTGGTCGTAGCGTGCCCCATTTGACTGGCAATCCACTCAGGACTTTCGCCAGCAGCCAACCATAGCGTCGCTGCGGTATGACGAGTCTGATAAGCATTACGCTTTTTGAGACCTAAAATCTTAAGAGTAGGGTGCCAAACACGTTTATTCACGTTGTTGTAATCAAGTGGCTCACCCGTATGCGCGCAAAATACATAGTCAGATCGCTTATAAGTGATGGTCTGCTGTTCCTTCAGAGCATCGTAGACCCAAGGTGACATTTGAATCGCACGGTAAGACTCTTGAGTCTTAGGAGGAACAATTTTGCCTTTAACATAAGCTTGTTTGATCACAATCTCACGTCGATTAAAGTCAATGTTCTCCCAAGTCAATCCATCAATTTCACTCGTACGCATCCCTGTAAAAAAACGTACTAGATAATAATTGCGATAGTCTGCTCTTACACCATTAATAAATTTCCAAACCTCATCTAGTGTGAATGGTTGAATATCCGTTTTGGGCTGTTTGAGCGCATTGATATCGTAGTAAGGATTATCAAATTTATAGCGTTTAGCTGCTTCTTTTAGTATCATACCTAAAGGTACCATGATCGAATTGATGCGTGCCGCTGACAGATGTTTGTTAGCTTTTCCGTACGTTACTTTGGCGAGCGATGAACGGAAGGCTAATACATCTGTCTTTTTTATGAGATGAATGGGTTTAGTCCCAAACTTAGCAATCAAGTACATATCAATAATCTCCTTTATTTTACGCTTATAGGTATCGCGCCATTCAATTTCTTTTTCAGAGAACCATAATTCTGCAAACTGTTCAAAAGAGGGCGTATCGGTATTAATACATTCCTTGCGATCGTTTAACGCTACCATCTGTGCCGCTTTGTCACTTTTTGGAAAGTACTTAGCGTAATTGAACAGTCCTAAGATGATTTCTGCTTTCATTTTCTCAGCCACTTTCTCAAGCTTCTTGCGATTCGCTGGTGTGTCTGTTAGGTTTGTCGTCTCCCGACAGCGTATACCCATATAATAAAAATCGACAAATAGCATATTGCTCCCTTTGCGCCTTCTGATACTAGCCATCATATTTCTCCTTATTGTAGTGCCATGGCGTTGACGCTACCGGCGATACCAGTACGCATATCTTTTTCAATCTCCTCCCAAATGTACAAAATCTTACGACCACCAAACGGCCGGATGTAATGAATACCTTCGATAAGCACAGTATCTTTGAGCTCATTACGTATCGTACGAGGGTTATACTTAATGAGCTCAGAAAGCTCTTGGGTAGTTAGGTAGGTATGTGACATAATAAATTCCTTGTAAGTTAATTAGACAACTAGATTGTTTTATCGCTATAACAAATAATTTCATAAAAGTAATTTGTTATTCGATAGAAGTACTTTACTAGTTATAGTAATTCAATGCAAGTACTTTTTTAGTCTATTAAGGAATTATTGATGATTTTATGTAATTTACCGGTACTACTAGCTGAACGGCGTATGAAAGTGGCAGATTTGATAAGAATGACAGGAATTAGCAAGTCGACTATGCACAAGATCTATAATGAGCAAACATCAAGAATCGATTTCGAGACTATGGATAAGATTTGTGAAGCATTAGATATTGGCGTAGGCGACTTATTTACTTATGTACCTAACGAGTCGCTAGATGAAGAAAAGTAAATTAGTTTTAGGGTGGTTTTAGAACAACTAGAGTAGAGGTCAAAAAGACTATATTGATAAATAGGAAAAATTAAGGGAAGGCGCAACTTGGGCACATTTTGGGCACACAGATTTTTCAGTGCTAATTGTTTAAATGTAGAAAGGTCTAAAGTCTAATTAATATTAATCTATCTATTCCGCCACAGCCCTTATATTACGGGCATAAAAAAAGCCCCAATCTTAAGATTGGGGCTTTTCGAATCTGGTAGGCGTAATCGGATTCGAACCAACGACCTCTACCATGTCAAGGTAGCGCTCTAACCAACTGAGCTATACGCCTATTTAGGCCATGCATTTTAGCAAGTTTTTCAGACTTTGCAAGCCTTTTTTATAATTATCTTATTTTATTATCATAATATTTGATGTCACGCGTTATTATCAAATACTACAGTATGTTTTTTATGTATATTTTCTAAATATTTATTTTAACCAGTTTAGTTTTTATTGTTAATAACAGAGTAAAACTTAATGGGTAAGCTCTTATAACTGATATCATATTCCTCTAACGAATGTGGTTGTCATAAGAGCAATGATGTAAAGTCATTTGTGTCAACTAGGTATTCAACGAAAATTAGAACTAGTCGGAGGATGACATGGGCTTATTGGTAGATGGTAAGTGGCAAGACAAATGGTACGACACGGAAGAAAACGGCGGGCGATTTGAGCGTGAAGATGCCGGGTTTAGGAACTGGATCACCGCAGATGGTAGTGCAGGTCCTACGGGCGTAGGCGGGTTTAAGGCTGAGCCTGATCGCTATCACCTGTACGTGTCGCTAGCCTGTCCTTGGGCACACCGTACTTTAATTTATCGTAAGCTCAAAGGTTTGGAGCAGATCATTCCGATCTCTGTGGTCAACCCTTACATGGGAGAGAATGGTTGGACGTTTGCAGAGGGCGAGGGAGTAATCCCTGATCCGCTTATCCATGCAGATTATGCTTATGAGCTTTATATTAAAGCAAAACCCAATTATACGGGACGGGTTACTGTTCCGATTTTATGGGACAAAAAGACCAATACGATTGTGAGTAATGAATCATCAGAGATCATTCGGATGTTCAATTCAGCTTTTGACGACGTTGGCGCACTAGCAGGCGATTTCTCGCCAGCATCGTTATTGCCAGAAATCGATGATATCAATGCGTTTGTCTATACGACGATTAATAATGGGGTGTACAAGGCTGGATTTTCGACCACACAAGAGGCTTATGAAGAGGCGGTGATTGAGCTGTTTGCCGCGCTAGATACACTGGAAGCGCGCCTAGCAGATAAGCGTTACCTCACAGGGAGCACTATCACCGAAGCGGATTGGCGACTGTTTACCACCTTAGTTCGTTTTGACGCGGTCTATGTTGGGCATTTTAAATGCAACCTACGCCGCATTATCGACTATCCAAACCTGTGGGGCTATCTGCGTGATCTATACCAAGTGCCTGGTATCGCTGAGACAGTAAATATGGAGCACATCAAGCAGCACTATTACACCAGCCACGCCAATATCAACCCCACTCGTATCATCCCTATTGGCCCTGCTATTGATTTTACGACAGCCCATCATCGTGATCAGCTATAGACATGTTTGCTTTATACATGTGAACAAAAAAGGCTAAGCATAAATAGAATTTCAATAAAAAACACCCCAGCGACTATGAAGCAGCTGGGAAGCAGCTGGGGTGTTTTACAATGTAAAAGGCATTTTAATTGATATTAACCATTATTTAACTGCCGAGCTGCCTCAAGTGCAAAGTAAGTCAAGATACCATCGGCACCGGCGCGGCGAAAACCAATAAGCGATTCTAGGATCACCGCATCAGTCAGCCAGCCGTTTTGAATAGCTGCCATGTGCATCGCGTATTCGCCGGAGACTTGATAGGCAAAAGTCGGTACGCCAAAGGTGTCTTTGACTTCACGGATCAGATCGAGATAGGGCTGACCAGGCTTAATCATCACCATATCTGCGCCCTCATTGATGTCCATCGCCACTTCGTGCAAAGCTTCAGCGCGGTTACCAAAGTCCATCTGATATTGTTTTTTATGACCGCCTTTTAGGTTGCCGGCGCTACCGACTGCATCACGGAACGGCCCATAATAAGCAGAAGCGTATTTGGCAGAGTAAGCCATGATAGCGGTATTGACAAGACCTTCGCTTTCAAAGGCATCACGCATGGCTTTGATACGGCCATCCATCATATCACTTGGAGAGATGATATCAGCGCCAGCTCTAGCATGGACGAGTGCTTGCTTGACCAGCACCTCAACGGTGTCATCATTGACCACATAACCACTGTCATCAAGCAAGCCGTCTTGACCGTGTGACGTATAAGGGTCGAGCGCCACATCGGTCATCACCACCATCTCAGGCACTGCGTCTTTTAGTGCTGCTACGGCACGCGCGCTTAGTCCATTCTCATCATAGGCCGCTTTGCCATCAGGAGTTTTTAGCGAGTTGTCGATAACAGGGAAAATATCGATAGTCGTCACGCCCTCGCTTAAAAGCTCTTTGGCATAATTAATCAATAGGTCTATCGATAAGCGCTCAACGCCCGGCATACTGGCGATGGCCTCGCGCTGATTACTACCTTCTAATACAAATACTGGGGCTATGAAATGTTTGGGGTGAAGCTCGACTTCACGAATCATAGCACGGATATTATCGTTGTAGCGCAAGCGGCGCAGGCGAGTCTCGGGGAATTGACGATTAAACGTATAAGACATTGTTTTTTCCTTATTATTAGTTTTAGTAAGTTTGAGGGGTAATCATTAAATAAGTAAAGCATCAGATGCAGCTAAAATTTTTAGCTTTTATATATAGCTACTATTTATATATAACTACTAAAGGTAGCACATAACAACAAAAAGCCCCACCAAGAAGGTAGAGCTAATTGTTATAAAAATAATACGCTAGCTAGTTACCAGATGTTATATAACCATCTTTATGGAGTGACA
>Ga0208182_1000360_pt1 | contig 34231 bp, 26 predicted proteins | sample MalvireepMed_906_FD_184248 | JGI IMG/M metagenome (GOLD analysis project Ga0208182, IMG submission 184248) | Marine viral communities from the Global Malaspina Expedition - Malaspina viral metaG DeepMed_906 (SPAdes) (version 2) | ecosystem: Environmental > Aquatic > Marine > Oceanic | place...
CACCCATACCGGGTAAGAAAATCATGCCACCGCCTCTACGCCCACCTTTACCGCCGCCGCCTTTGCCACCACCGCCGCCACGGGAAATCAAGAACATCCATATAAATATCGCCATGATCAATGTCATAAAAAAGCCGCCGCCAAGCGCTAATGAACCGGCGAAAAAGCCGCCTGCCGTGATAATAGAACCAAATACTCGGCCTAAGATGTTGGTAATAAAACTGCCAAATATCATCGCCATAATAAATAAGAAAATAGGTGATGGTAGCTCATCTGAGCCTTGCACGGCACTACGCTCAGCAGCTTGGGCATCAGCACGTGCCAATACCTCAGGATCAGCCGTTAGGCGTGTCTTAAGTGCATCCACGCCAGCCAGTATTCCAGCACCATAGTTGTTTTGCTTAAATAATGGTGTGATGTCCTCACGGATAATACGATTGACCGCAGCATCTGGCAATACACCCTCTAACCCATAGCCTGTGAGGATATACATGTCACGGTCATTGACTGCTACGACGATGAGCAGACCATCGTCAATATCTTTGTCACCCAATTGCCATTTTTCTGCAACCTGTAAAGCATAGTCAAATATAGGCAAACCATTGGTTGTTGGTACGATGACCACTGCTGCTTGTGCCAAACCCTGCTGATAAATATTTCTTAGCTGCGCCTCTAGACGCTGTTTTTCTTGCGGATTTAAGATATTGGCTTGATCAACGACTGGTTCATTCAGTATGAGTTTGTCAGCATCAACGCTCTGGGCACTTGAGGTTACTGGTGGCTGAGCTGGCGCTTGCGCACTAGCGGTTGCCTCATCATTTGCTGCGCTTTGATTAATAGCGTCATTACCAAGCACCGCGCCATTGATGGCATCATTATTTAATACCGCATCATTGATCGCTTCATTGGATTCACCAGCTTTGGCAATGGCTACCAAGTCTTCAACACTACGATTTTGCAGATTTGAGGGGCTATCTGTCGCTACAGCCGTGCCAACATCGTCACCAGGCGCAGCATGCAGCACTGATGCACCGCTGACGCTCAGTGTAAACAGTAATGCTGATAAGATTGCTTTTGAATTATTCATCTAATCTCTACCACCTCAAATGACATCTTTATAAATTAATAGACATTAACTAATAGTCATCAGCTAAATAAATAGAGCGGCATACACCGCTCTATTTTTGTATATTTCTAATACTTCCTACTCTGCTTTTGCAGAATCGCCAAAATCAACACTTGGCGCTGTCGAAATTGCATCTTCATTAGCAACGGTAAAGTTTGGTTTGGCATCCATGCCAAATACTTTTGCGGTGATATTGGTTGGGAACTGGCGCACGGTGGTGTTGTAGCCTTGCACTTCTTGGATATAGCGGTTACGAGCGACCGCAATACGGTTTTCGGTGCCTTCTAGCTGCGCTTGCAGATCTTGGAACAGCGCATCTGATTTTAGCTCAGGGTAACGCTCAGACACTGCCATCAGGCGTGATAATGCGCCTGTCATCTGATCTTGCGCAGCAGCATAACGCTCCATTGCTTCTGGGTCATTGAGCACTTCAGGCGTCACCGTGATGCCGCCCGCACGCGAGCGCGCTTGTGCCACTTGGGTGAACACCTCTTGCTCTTGTTCAGCATACTGCTGTACGACTTTGACCAAGTTTGGTACCAAATCGCTGCGGCGCTGATATTGGTTGACCACTTCTGACCACGAAGCCGTTACTTGCTCGTCTTGCGCCTGCAGATTGTTATAACCACAGCCGCTCAGACCGACAGTAGAAGTCGTCAATAGTGCTGCTAGCAACATCGGCTTCATAATAGATTTACGCGTCATCGTTGTTTCTCCTAATAATGATAAATAACAAATATCTGGTAACACGTTTTTTAATAATTTTTTTGCGTTTATGCCTTCACAATCATCTAACGGTCATATGCGTTCTATATTTTGTATAAAGGCACGTGCTTGTAGCTTTTATATCTACAGACACAACATGAAAAACCACTCATGCATATTGCTCAGTCTTATAAGCTACAAGATATACTGCTCATAATGACGCTATCATGATGCTTTTACAATTGACCGTTACCAAAACACAACCGCAATAACTGGGTGTCATTTTTTTGGTTATACCTTTATGTGATGCTATTACTTTTTAGATAGACTAAAGTTTATTAAATGGATTGCCAGTTCATAAATTCGCTTCTTTATCAAGGCTAATGATGCATAAATCGATGGTCCAAAAATAAAACTCATCCGTCCATACACAAAGAAATTTCTAGTAATTAGGACAAAAATATGGCAAATTGCAGTTACGTAGCCGTATGGTTTGAATACATTTGGTAGTGGACTTATAGCTTGATACGTATTAGCGAGTTGATCGATGTGTAAAGAAGACATTATTCAACTTACGAATACTCCACCAATACCATCAATTCGCCCTACCAACAGTGTAGCCAATCGGGACGGCTCATAGCAAATTAAATACCCTTATCATGAAGAGTATTTAATTATATAACCGCCTGTTTTATCCGCGGACTTATAATTCATCTCATTCATAACGTGATGATAGGACACCGCAGTAGTTGAGGCTGTAGAACAATCAAACACACAGCTGATATTAATGCTATCAATGACAAGCGCTATAAAAATAGTCTGTGTCACTGATAAAGCCAAGCGGATAAATACAGACAACTACAGTCCATTCTTGGTGGCTAAGCACGTATGAGACTTAAACTAATATAGATATGAGTCGATGCAGATAATTTAACTGCTTAACTTAAATAAGTAAGTTAACCAGTTAATTTACTCCTAGCATACAGAGCCACCTTGAGACAGTACTAGGAATATACATATGGAAGGTTTAGTTAACTTGGTAAACGGAATTATCTGGAGCCCAGCACTGATCTATCTGTGCTTGGGCGCTGGTCTGTTCTATTCCATCATGACGCGCTTCGTACAAGTACGTCTATTCGGTGAAATGATCAAACTACTATTCACTGGTAAGTCCAGTACTGATGGTATTTCGTCATTTCAGGCACTAGCCGTTTCCCTCGCAGGACGTGTGGGTATGGGTAACATCGCTGGGGTAGCTGCTGCTATCGGCTTCGGTGGTCCAGGTGCTGTATTTTGGATGTGGATCGTGGCGTTCTTAGGCGCGTCTACTGCCTATGTCGAGTCTACCCTTGCACAGATTTACAAAGAAAAAGATGTGGTAACTGGCGAATATCGCGGTGGCCCTGCTTATTACTTTGAGCGTGCCCTTGGTCAAAAATGGTACGGCATCCTCTTCGCCATCGCTTCTATTTTATCATGCGGTATGTTCTTACCTGGCGTACAGGCCAACGGTGTTATCAGTGCATTCGCACAGTTAATGGGCGAAGGTACAATCATGAACGTTGCAGGCCTAGAAGTTGGCTCTATGCGCTTGGTTGGCTTGGCCATTATCTTAGTCGTCTTAGGTGTCATCATTTTCGGTGGTATTAAGCGTATTGCAACCTTTACTGAGTTTGCCGTTCCATTTATGGCACTTGGTTACATCGTCCTCGCCTTAATCATCATGCTCAGCAACTTCAGCCTGATTCCAGATGTGTTTGGCATGATCATTGGCGATGCATTCACTGCACAAGCAGGTTTTGGTGCAGCAATCGGTTGGGGTGTTAAGCGTGGTATTTACTCTAACGAAGCCGGTCAGGGTACAGGTCCTCACGCTGCCGCAGCTGCTGAAGTTGAGCATCCATCACAGCAAGGTCTTGTTCAGGCATTCTCAGTATATGTTGATACATTGTTGGTTTGTTCTGCGACTGCATTCATGATCTTATCTACTGGCATGTACAACATCCAAGGTACACTACCAGATGGTCAGTTCATCGTTCAGAACGTTGCCGCTACGACTGAAATCAATGCGCCTGCGTTTACGCAGATGGCAATGGAATCGGTATACGGTACATTTGGTAACGCGTTTATCGCAATTGCTGTATTCTTCTTTGCCTTTACAACTATCTTAGCGTATTACTACATCGCTGAAGTAAACGTCGCTTACTTGACACGCTTCCTTGGTCGTAACGCAAACAAAACTGGTCTATTCCTCGTTAAAGTATTGATCATGGCGATGGTTGCTTATGGTGGTCTTAACTCAGCTGGTTATATCTGGGCCATCGGCGATATCGGTGTTGGTCTTATGGCTTGGCTCAACATTGTTGGTATCCTTGTTATCTTTATCGTGGCTCGTCCAACGCTTACCATGCTTAAAGACTACGAAGCACAACGTAAAGCTGGTGTGGCACGCTATAGTTTTGATCCGGCAAAATTCGGTATCAAAAACGCACCTTATTGGGAAGAGCGTCATCTAGCAGACCAAAAAAGAACGAATGTAGACCCACTACGTAAGTAATATAGATAATATGCGCTAACGTAGCTACTGCTCAATCTTATTCAGTCTTCCTAAAAGCCCGAGGCAATGGTCTCGGGCTTTTTTATTACAAATAAATAACGCAGATTTTTAAGATACCGCTGCTACGCGCCACCATCTTATAGACACAAAAAAGCCCAGCATTATAGCTAGGCTCTTTTACTCTTGTTAAGTCTCAGAGTGACTTAACTAACTATTAATCTTACTCAGGCATCAATACTGTGTCGATTGTATGAATCACGCCGTTGCTTGCCATGATATCAGTACCTGTGATGTTGGCTGTGTTACCAGCCGCATCAGTAATAACATTGTCTTCGCTGATTGAGATGGTTTTGCCGTTCGCCGTTTCGATATCGGTACCATAAGGGATATCAGCTGCTTTCACTTCCATTGGAACAACATGATAAGGCAATACGGTTTTTAATAAGTCTTTATTAGCCAATAGCTCGTCTTTGGTCACGCCTAATTTTTCTAATACAGGGGCAAATGCATCATCAGTTGGTGCAAATACAGTGTATTTGGTGTCTTCCATCAACATGGTGTCAAGACCCGCTGATTTTAGTGCCGCTGTCAGAATAGTGAGATTGTCGTTGTTTGCAGCGATTTCTGCGATGGTTTGTGTCGCTTCCATATTCATGTCATCTGCCATTGGCTCGGCTTCAACCATTGGCTCGGCTTCGGTCTCTGCTACTGGCTCAACCACCACTTCTTCAGTAGTAGCCTCAGGCTCAGCTGGGTCTGCGACTGTTTCAGTATCGTTACATGCTGCTAATGACATCGCTGCTGTTACTACTGCGATCGATAATAAATTCTTCTTTAACATGGGTCATTCCTTTTAATAATTGGATGTCTGGTTTGTCTAGCGAATAACTGTCTTTACTACATGAATAGCTGACGCTAATACGTATATCAATAATTGACATTTTTTAGCTATAGACAATTTGCTGTAAGTAATTATTCGCTATATCAATAGTTTCAATTCTAAATGTTTAATTTTTAATTGATACTTACTTAAGTAGTAGCACTGTATCAATCACGTATATACCATTGTTCACTTGTATATCGGTTATTGTGATGTATGAAGGATCGCGCTTATTGGTCATGCTCACTCATTAAAATAGGCGTTATTTATATCTAAATCATGCCAATTAAATAGTAAAACAGCCGTTATCTAATGAAAAATTCATCAAATAATGGCTGCTCACTAAATCTTCATAATATAAAAAATAATTATTTTTTAATGAATCTTATTTAGGTAGTAGCACTCTATCGATGACATGGACAACGCCATTGGTCGCTGAGATATCTGTTTTTACGATATTGGCAGTGCGACCGTTTTCGTCCATCAACTTACCTTGATTCGTCACCATTAGCGTGTCTTTGCTTGCGGTCATGACATTACCAGGTTTGACATCTTTGGCATACATGGCCATGTCGCCACTGATGACATGATAACCTAGTACTTTTCTTAGCATTGCTTTATCAGCAAACAGTTGCGCTTTAGTCATGCCAGTCTCTTTCATTGCCTGCATAAACGCCTCATTGGTTGGGGCAAATATGGTGTAGTGAGCGTTAGGATCAGACAGCATACCCGTTAGACCTGCTGCTTGTACCGCTTCTACTAAGACTGAAAAATCAGAATTACTTTGAGCAACTTGTACCACGTTCATTTTTGCCATTTGTTGGCTATGCATTGGCGGCTTCATATCTGCGCTTTTTGCTGGCATCATATTGTTACAAGCACTTAAGCCAGCGATAGAGATAGCTAGCGTGCCGATAGTCGCAATTTTAGTCAGTTTCATAACATTATCCTTAATGATTGAGTATGTATTCGCTTATTGTCTTATAGGTTATATTGTCTTCTGATATCAGTTGCTCGTGCTATTCAAACGCTTATTTCTTGATAAGCAAAATCTAGATAGACCAACAGAACAATAATAAATTTTTGCCCATAAGTTATTTATAAGAAAAACTTAACAAATGAATGATTGTCATTAAATAAAATTAACATGTATAAAACCTTTATCAACCTGCCTTTACGCAACTTTTTGTAGTACCGGTGTAAACTCTGTTGGACTTTTAAGCACAAGCGTTGGCTTTCATTTGCATAAGCAAAGCTTTATGTAATCCATAAACGAAATGATATTCATTTGTGCACATATTCTTTACGAAACAGAATTTAATGCTATGCTCAGCAGTTCAATGAATAGGTATCTGCTTGTCTATGGTAAAAGTAGAATGAACAGTATCCATGTGTGCTATATTTTTCATGCTAAAATAATTCAAATTTGATGTTTTCCTTTATAAGACTTTGTACTCTATTGGTTTGTTATTCCTTCCTTTTATAATATTGACGATATAAGCAGCGCACCTATGACTCAAACGATGACCTCACCGACCTCTTCTCAATCTGATACTACTTCTGATGCATCATCCGCTGATGACTTTATTTTGACGCCACCTGCTGTCTTTCCTTATAAGGAACAGCAGCTCACCGCGCGCGCCCGTATCACTGAGCAGATGGCTTCACGCATCTTGATGTTGGACGGTGCAATGGGTACGCAGATTCAGACCTATAAACTAGAAGAGTCAGATTATCGTGGTGAGCGTTTTGCCGATATCGACCAAGATGTGCGCGGCAATAACGATCTGCTCGTGCTCACGCAGCCGCAGATGATTACCGATATCCATCATGACCACCTAGCCGCTGGCGCTGATATTATTGAGACCAATAGCTTTAACGGTACGCGGCTATCGATGGCTGACTATGACATGCAGTACTTGGTGCCTGAGCTCAATAAGACAGCAGCCAAGATTGCGCGCGAGGCGGCCGATGAATTTACCGCCAAGACGCCTGAGAAACCGCGCTTTGTCGCCGGTGTGGTGGGGCCAACCTCACGCACGTGCTCGATATCACCTGATGTCAATGATCCTGCCTTTCGTAATATTACCTTTGATGAGTTGGTCCTAAACTACCGTGAAGCAACCTTGTGCTTGATAGAAGGCGGCGTCGATCTTATTTTGATTGAGACAATCTTTGATACGCTCAATGCCAAGGCAGCGATATTTGCCATCACGGGTGTGTTTGATGATATTGGCTTTGAGCTGCCTATTATGATTTCGGGTACGATTACTGATGCCTCAGGTCGCACGCTATCTGGTCAAACGGCAGAGGCGTTTTATAACTCGATCCGCCATGCCAAGCCATTATCCGTTGGCTTTAACTGTGCGCTTGGCGCGGATGCGCTGCGTCCGCACATCCAAACGCTATCGAACATTGCTGATACTTACGTCTCTGCGCATCCAAACGCGGGGCTGCCCAATGAGTTTGGTGAATATGACGAAACCGCTGAAGAGACCGCCGCCCTACTCGAAGGCTTTGCCAAAGCGGGAATCTTAAACATCGTTGGTGGCTGCTGTGGTACCACCCCTGAGCATATCCGCCACATTGCAGATATGGTGGCGAACTATCCGCCGCGCGCCATCCCAGAGATTGCGCCTGCCTGCCGCCTCTCAGGGCTTGAGCCGTTTAACATCACGCCTGATAGCTTGTTCGTCAACGTCGGTGAGCGTACCAACGTCACAGGCTCCAAGAAGTTTTTGCGCCTAATTAAGACCGAAGCCTATACCGAGGCGCTCGATGTCGCGCGTGATCAAGTCGAGGGCGGTGCGCAGATCGTCGATATCAATATGGACGAAGGCATGCTCGACTCGAAGCAAGCCATGATTCACTTCGTCAACCTCGTCTCAGGCGAGCCAGATATCAGCCGTGTGCCCCTCATGATTGACTCGTCCAAATGGGACATCATCGAAGAAGGCCTCAAACGTACGCAAGGTAAATCTGTCGTCAACTCCATCTCGCTAAAAGAAGGTCATGCTGAGTTCGTTGAGCGCGCCAAATTATGCATGCGCTACGGCGCTGCCATTATCGTCATGGCATTCGATGAAGACGGTCAAGCCGATACCTACGAGCGCAAAATCGAGATATCTAAACGCAGCTACGATGTATTGGTCAACGAAGTAGGCTTCCCTAGCGAGGACATTATTTTTGACCCCAATATCTTTGCGGTCGCCACGGGTATCATCGAGCACAACAACTACGGCGCGGACTTTATCAATGCCACGCGCTGGATCACAGACAACCTGCCCAATGCGATGGTATCAGGCGGCGTGTCCAACGTTTCGTTTAGTTTCCGTGGTAATCCGATTCGTGAAGCGATCAACTCTGTGTTCCTATTTCACGCGATCAAAAATGGCCTGACCATGGGTATCGTCAACCCGTCGATGCTTGAAGTCTATGACGACATCCCTGTCGAGGCGCGCGAGGCGATTGAGGACGTCATGCTCAACCGCAATCAAGGCGAAACTGGTCAGGATGCGACTGAGCGTCTGATGACGGTTGCTGAAAACTACCAGGATGGCGGCAAGAAAAAAGACAGCACCGTCGATATGAGCTGGCGCGAGGGCACGGTAGAAGAGCGCATTGCCCATGCACTGGTCAAAGGTATCACCACCTTTATCGAAGAAGATACAAAAGAAGCGTGGGAGAAATACCCCAAACCGCTAGAAGTTATCGAAGGGCCACTCATGGACGGTATGAATATCGTCGGTGATTTATTTGGCTCGGGTAAAATGTTTTTGCCGCAAGTGGTCAAGTCGGCGCGCGTCATGAAACAATCGGTCGCGTGGCTCAACCCGTATATCGAAGCGGAAAAAATCGAAGGCGAAGTCAAAGGTAAAGTCCTGATGGCAACCGTCAAAGGCGACGTCCATGATATCGGCAAAAACATCGTCGGCGTGGTCCTCGGCTGTAACGGCTACGATATTGTCGATCTGGGCGTGATGGTGCCATGCGAGACCATTCTCGATACCGCTATCAGAGAGAAAGTCGATATCATCGGCCTATCAGGACTGATTACCCCGAGTCTCGATGAGATGGTCTATGTCGCCAAGCAAATGCAAGAGCGCGGCATGACCCTGCCACTGATGATCGGTGGTGCCACCACATCTAAAGCGCATACGGCCGTCAAGGTCGAACCGCAGTATCAAAACGATGCGGTCATCTATGTCTCTGATGCCTCGCGCTCAGTCGGCGTGGTAACCAAGCTGCTATCCAAAGAGCACCGTACCGCCCTCATCGATGAGACCCGCGAAGAGTATGTCAAAGTCCGCGAGCGTCTGGCAAAGCGTCAACCAAAAGCGGCGAAGCTGACTTATGCTGAATCAGTTGAGGGTGGTTTTCAATACGATTGGGACAACTATACCCCGCCTGTACCGAATCAGCTCGGTCAGGTGATATTGGACGACTACCCTATCGATAAGATGCTGCCCTATATCGACTGGACGCCGTTCTTTATCTCGTGGGGTCTGGCAGGTAAGTATCCAAAAATCTTGCAAGATGAGGTCGTTGGTGAAGCGGCGCGTGATCTGTTCGATAATGCGCAAAACCTGATGCAAAAAATGATTGATGAAAAGTTAATCATCGCTAAAGGGGTGTTTAAAATTGCTCCAGCCAAACGCACCGGCGCAGATACGATTAGCGTTTATGACAAATCGCCTACAGATGGTGGCCAACCTACGCATACCTTTGAGCATCTGCGCCAGCAATCGGATAAAGCCAGCGGTAAGCCAAACTTTAGCTTGGCCGACTTTATCTCACCATCAGAGCAGCACACTGACTATCTAGGCGGCTTTACCGTCTCCATCATCGGTACTGAAGATCTCGCTGAAAAGTATAAAGCGGCAGGCGACGATTATAACGCCATTATGGTACAAGCACTATCTGATCGCCTAGCCGAAGCCTTTGCCGAGCATTTGCATGAGCGCGTCCGTAAAGACTACTGGGGCTATCAGGCTGATGAGACTCTAACCAACGATGAGCTGATTAAAGAAAAATACGTTGGCATCCGCCCAGCGCCTGGCTACCCTGCCTGTCCTGAGCATACCGAAAAAGGCAAATTGTTTGATTGGCTCGGTACGGTCGAGGCAATTGGCACGACTTTGACCGAAAGCTATGCGATGTGGCCTGCGTCATCGGTCAGCGGCTTCTATTACTCGCATCCTGAGAGTGAGTACTTTAACGTCGGTAAAATAGGCCGAGATCAGTTAGAGGATTATGCCGAGCGGAAAGATTGGGATATAAAGACGGCTGAGAAGTGGTTGAATCCGAATTTGTAGGAATATTTAGGTTTTAGATATGGAAGAAACTATAAAGCTTTGGTTTAAAGAAGGATATACAGATTTCGATTCAAGCGAAGGTTTGAATCGAGACCGTCCTTTTGAGTTAAAACGCCTGAACGTTATTGTAGGAGCCAATAACTCGGGTAAAAGTCGTTTTATGCGATATTTTGCTTATTCCACCAGCAACGAATTACAGATTATATATAAGACACCTAATTCTATTCTAGAAGTTTTGAATAATACTGAGCAGTTTTTTAGAGGTTTAAATAAAGATATTGATATCGGAACAAACATTACAGATTTTCAAACGTACCACAATCTTGAAAGCAACTACCAAAGCCTAATCAGCAGAGTAAGAGGGGTAAAAAATAGGCTTGAAAATACTTCCACAAACTCATTAAACTCATATCCACATGATTACGAAAGAAATATATTAGATAAATTTCCAAGGCAGAAGCTTAACTTCCCCCCCAATAGATGATTTAGAAGATATTTTAGAAAGTCTCGAGTCTAAAAAAAATAGGATTTACACATTAAAATTACATAGAAATATTTTCTTTTACATAGATACTTTGAGAAGCCTCAAAAACTTAAAGTCTATAGAAAACACTAAAAATTTAGTATCTCCTCTATTATTACGTACTCATCAGGACTACAGGTTTTCAAAGGAGCAAATTATTTCGGGTGAAGACTTCTTTGATTTTTTAACAGATTCATTACTAGGTATGCCTGAAGAACGCCAAAGAATTTATGATTATCAAGTCCAGCTTTCTCATTATTTCTTCAACAATGAAATTATTACCCTTATTCCTCATCGTAAAGAGGAAAGTTTACATATCAAAATAGGAGAAGCAAAACAGTTCCCTATTTCACAATTAGGTGATGGTCTACAGCAAGTTATTATTCTTACTTATAAGGCTTTCTTAACAACTGAACCCTCCTTCTTTTTTATTGAAGAACCAGAAATGCATTTGCATGCAGGCTATGTCAAACAACTGATGAAGTTCTTGCTAAATGAAACTGATCATTACTATATGGCAACCAGTCATTCTAATTATCTACTTGATATGATTAACGAAGATAATCGCATTGCTTTATATCGTGTAGATAAAAAACAAATGAATGACGAAGAGAACAAATACGAGACGGTAATCAAACGTTGTGATGGTGACCGTACTGTATTGCAAACACTTGGCGTATCGCCTTCCTCAGTATTTTTAGCCAATTGTACAATTTGGGTAGAAGGCATCACTGACCGTCTATACTTTGTTCAATACTTAAAGAAATATCTAGAAGAGCTAAAAGAGATTGATAAAACTAAATGGGAAGACTACTCACGCTTTATCGATGGTTATCATTATGCGTTTGTGGAGTATCAAGGCTCAAACTTAGAGCACTGGGATTTCGAGGTTGACTCTTTAGAAGCGGTCGATAGCAGTAAGAATAAGGGTCTGAATGCAATACTTATCACTTCTAATGCCTTAGTGATCGCAGACGCTGATTTAACGAAAAAGCCTAGATTCAATGAACTTGAAAAACAGCTAGGAGATAAAATAGCTATCACTCAAGGCAAAGAGACTGAAAACTCATTGCCTAAGAAATTTCTCATAAAGAAGTTTTTTGAGATGTGTCCTGATAATGGATTAGCTAAACAAGGGAATAAAAAAAAGCTCGACTATAGCGATGATTATGAAAAGTATTTTACTGACAGTTATCAGACATCAACTAAAGGAGTAGGCAAATATTTTGATAATGTTTTAAGTAAAATGCGTAAGGATGGGGTCATACCTAAGCTAGAAAATAATGAAAAATCTTTTACTTTTTCAAATGGTAAGCAAGGCACTATTAAAAGTAAGACAGGTTTTTGTCGAGATATAGTTGAACTGATGCAAAGTGAGTCATGGAAACTAACACCATCAGCAACAGAGTTGTGCGAATCAATATTTCAGCATATAAAGGCTAACAACTATTAATTTATAATTTTGGAATGAACAACACATCGTACAAAGCTTCTATACTGTCGTATTTAGTGAACTGTCCCTTGTTAATTGTCCGTATGTTAGGTCGCTCAGCCTTCACTCCCTCCGCATTACCTTTTGTATGCTTCGCTACTTTAGTATTTTCTAATCCAGTTAATGGCTGTCCAGCTTCAGACCCAAAAAAATAAAACGAGCACAATTCTAAAGTATGTTCATCGAATTCTATCCAAACAATACATCCTGAAGGTTTATTAGCTAAGCGTATATTAACGTTTTGACCTGATTTTTTAGCACCAAATTTTGAGGTTTTCAGTTGAATATGGCGAACAACACTGTTTTCTTCGAGAACAATATCGCAACCTGCGTTATCGACTTCAGGTTTCATGACCTCCAATTGACAGTCATCTTTTTGCCACGAAAGTTTAAGCATTTCACCAATAAATAGACGTTCAATAAGTTTTTCTCGGAAACTTGAATGTTCAAAATGCTTGCTCATAATTTACCTTAATACTTTGTAATAACTCAATCCGCTTTACCCTTCCCCCGCCGACACCGCTCAGAACAATACACGACCTGCTCCCAATCTTTCTCCCACTTCTTACGCCAGGTAAAAGGGCGTTGGCACACGGGGCAGGTTTTTTGTGGTAGGTTTTGTTTTTTATGTGCCATGATGACCCTTACCGATTACTCATAACCGTCAAATATTTTATTGAGGCGATTGAGACTGTTGACAATAAGCTTACCAGATTGATCGGTGCTGCTGTCAATCGCCAGCTTCTCATCCATACGCATCGTTAGCGGTGCAAGCGCATCTTTGAGAGCGTGTGCTATCAGCGCGGCCTGCTCTGTGACATCGGTGGTAGATGCTTGATCGTCAGCACGGCTCGATAGACTCTGAGCCATCTGCTGTGCCAATTGCTCGAGCGCGCCCACCAGTTGCACCATCAGTGCTTTTTGCACGTCTTGGTTTTGCTTGAGGTACTCGCCCTCGGCTTTATGATCATGCTTATATATTTGTAGCAATTGGCTCACGCTTTTCTCAAAGCCATTATCGATGCTATCGCTGACAACTTTGGCATTATTGATCACGCACGCTATCCGCGAGGATTTTTTGTGAGGCGAGCTGCACCTCCATCTGAGTTTCTAACCGGGCCTGACGCTCCGCCTCTCGTAAGCGCGCGATGTGCTCTGGACCATTTTTGGTTTTTAATCACTCAGTTACATAGTTTGGTATGACATGAATGACGATTGCTCGACTTGATGCCGTTATATTTCTATTTTTAGAATAGACTTATGTTTGTTTATTAATGATTATATATACATTTCATTACATAATATATAGCTGTGGCTATTAACGACCCCATATCGGTGAGCGTACGACGCCACCATTTTGGCTATTAATGGCGTAACTTGTGTTCCCTAAGAGCGAATGAATGACCAAATCGCCACCTTTTTGACGTCCTAAACTTTGACCGCCTACTTGCCCGCTGACTTTTGAAAAACGCGTTGGGTAGACCGCATAATTTCCAGAAGGAGATAGACGTGCCGGTTCATCGAGTCCAGTTTCTGCCAGACTAACTACTTGTCCAGTCGCTAGTGTCATGACAGCCGCCTTACGACCATTTAGGTAAGCCATGCGCTGACCATCTACACTGAGCTGAGGACTGGCGACATAGCCATTTGTCGGTACAGGTACGGCTTTACCAGTCGCGAAGTGATAACGATAGATACGTGGGCGCCCAGCACGGACTTTGTCACTGGTATAAACAAAGCTTTTGCCGTCAGCGGCATAGCTGGGCTGTACCTCAGTGCTCGGTAGTGTCGTTAATTGCTCAGTTTTCCCATCACTTAGGCGCATCTTATAAATATCAGCATTGCCGCCGACCGTAGAGCTATAGAGCAGATATTGACCATCAGGTGAAAATGACGCTGACATATTACTGCCTTCAGCATTGACGACCAGATTGCGCGTTTTGCTGCTTTTATCATAAATATATATTTTAGGATGCTCGCGCGGGGCTTGTTTGCTATAAGCAAGCAATTGACCATCAGCCGACCACGCTGGCGCATAGATATAGCCTGTGATCTGATCGATGAGCTGACGATCACTGCCATCAGGACGGATGCTATAGAGTGTCGATACTTTTGCGCTCCCTGACCCTTGCTCTTCCACATAAGCAATGTGTCCTTGACGATCAATGGCAGGCATAGCAGCGGTCAGTGGATTGCTATCCACTGTGCTGGTCGGCTTTTTCATTTCAGCACTAGGCAGTGTCTGACAGCCAGTGAGAGCCACCAATATAGCGATCGTCGTCGCCCCTTTCATCGTGATGTTATTCGTGGTTGGTTTTGACATGATAGGTTTAAACATAAAATAGTATCCAATAAAATCGCTAAGGTGTAACAGCAGCTTTACGCTAGTGTAGCGCAAAATTCGACAAACTTTGGACGAAAAAAAGCCCCACATATTAGTGAGACCTTATCAAATCTAACCAGAATGTCTATATCGCTTTACTCAATCACCAAGTTATTTAGAGACAGCTTTAAAGTAAGCCACTTGATTGTCATTTTTGATGGTTAAGACAGGGACATTTTTGGCATTTTTACTGAGGCTGTATTTGCCTTGTACGGTTGCTAATGCAGCTTTATCAAAACTGGCTTTCGGCTCAGGACAGGCCATCATTGTGCTGATGCCGTTTTTGATCTGCACATCACCATTGACGACACTGTAGCCCGCGCTCATATTGTTGCACGTGTTCATAAATGCCACGTAGTTTCTACCATTGTCGTTCATGAAGCTCAAAGTGAGCGGCTTGGCTGGATCAAAGAACAGCTGAGACACCTGTTCACCGTTGCTACGTTTGGCATCAACCAATTGCCAATTGTGCGCTTGTAATGCCTCTACAGTGACGGGCTGACTGACTGGCGCAGGCAAGGTAGCCGTTGTCTGGCAACCAGCGGCAAGAGCACTAACTGAAAAGGTAGCTGCCATCATCACTTTAGTCATATTTTTCATATACATTCCTTTTTTATTGAATCCAAAAACCTTGCCGAGCATAAGGTCATACTTGACACAAGACCCAACAAGCGCATTCAGAATTTTGATTTATTATGGTAATTGTCTTATTCACTGTTTCAGACAGTAGCGATATTTTGTTTGACTCACCAGTGACTGTCATTATCAATTGAGTAAGTATTTAGCGGATATTTTTTGCCTCATACATACTACTGACTACTGATATTTACTATTGACGCTATTTCCCAGTGATAATGTCACTTTTCTTGATGAGGTTTTATTTAAACCTTCTCTTGGCAGATGTCAGCTGATACAAAAACACTCCACTAAATAGTGAAGTGTGTTTATCGTGCGACTATCGCATCTGATGACTGATATCGTTTATCGAAACCTTAAGTAATACATATAGGTCTCAGTACACGTATTAGCAACTGCTTTAGATCACATCTGTACCAGTAATATTTGGCTCTTCAGTCGCAGGCACTGTCATACTTGACATCGACTGGCAACCGACGAGTACCGTTACCATGACAATACCAGTCATCAATGCTTTGGTTAAGTTTTTCATATAAGCTCCTAGAATCGTTTTAATAGACTGTTGGTTCAATTGAAAGATTACTGTCATTTTACTAAGGCTATAAATATCAGGCCGTACTTCTCCCAATGATCATAGCTTATTCACACTTTTAGCATACCCATCTCTCATATTGCTGTAAGTTAATTAATGTTAAGGAAATATGCTTACTGGGTTTTGGTTTCCTGCAACGCTGCATAACCGGATAAACGCTTGCGCTCAGCAGCATCAAACAACTGCTGCTCAAGTTGGTCTATCTGAATTTGCGCCTCTGCTGGATTGGCACTTTGACTCAATAGCTGCCCCTTTTGTGCTTCATACTGAGTAAAGCGCTGATCAAAATTGGCATCTTCTTGATCGACTTGGGCTAGCCTCGCCGCTGCGGCCTCGCCAACAAGTTCACGACGCATGTTATACAAGGCTTCAGGTGACGCTCCTTGCGCTTTCATCTGTTCAGTACGAGCCATAAGCTCATTAAGATTGGCTTGCTGCATGATATTGGTTTTGATCGCACCATCTGGTAGACGGCTCACATAATCTTGTCTGGCAGCCTGTTTCTGTGCCTCACTCATTTGCTCATTTTGATTGATTCTGACCATCTCCATACTATAGTCATCATAACTATCGCTAGCACCAAAGAAGGCTTCGATGGTGGTTTTGTCAAAATACTGCTGACGTAAACTCGCCACATCCTGCTTTTGCTGAGCAATGGCATTCAAATCTAGCTCACCATTTTTGGTCGCTTGCAGTTGCAGATTGCCATAACGCTTTTCTATCTCAGGAAGCGCTTTGAGATACGCCACATATTTGCCAAAGATAGCGACCGCTTGGCTGGCAGCTGGCTCTGGCGTGTGGTGACGGATATAACTCTCGACACGCGCAAAAATAACGGCTTCGTCCTCCTCTCCTATTGCTGATAAAAAATAATCGAATAAACGCCGCAGACCTTCAGTGACGACCAACTGCTTGTTTTCATCGATGATGATTTCGCCATCCACTTGCGTGCCCTTTAATGAGGCTGGCAAACGCTCCAATCCAGTGACAAATAAAGCATCGCTTTGAGCAAATGGTGCCTCAGCTTGAGTATTGCTTTGCGCCGTGGACAGTGTACTCTCAGACTTATCAGTGGGTGAAGCAGATAGCGACTGCTGAGTCGCCATCGGTTTATTATCTGGTTTAAACCACACAATCACCGCCGCCGCGATGACTATGATGACCACAGCGATGATAGCGATTGGTAAATAGGCTGGACGACGATTATTCGACATAGATGAGAGTTCTTTTTACAAGTCAGCTTAAAGGTTGGCGTTTTTTAGGCGATTGACCTGAGTACGATAGATAGATTTTGGCTCAGACTCGCCCCATGCGGTCAAACCTAATACCTGATCGGCTGAATCTAGATGGTTCATGATGTAGTTGTCACGAATCACATACCCAAGTCGGCTTGAGCAGACAGAGACCAGACCATCATTGGCATCAGATAAAAACGGTACGCCTGTTACTGCAAGCAGATAATCACTAGGGTCAAGGACGCTTGTGACTTGCCCAACGCCACTAAATGAATAATATTTGATACCGTTTGCAGAGGTACTGGTTGGCTGACCACAGTAACTTGTTGGCATTGCTGCGGGGAATTTGGCATTGAATTTGGCCGCACCATCGGTTGATAGCGCCATGAGTGCTTGCCAGCCATCTTGCGCTTGTATCTCTTTAAAACTGATGCCTGATCCCACATCTGTAAAGCCGCCAATCAAATTAAACACCCCTGATACTAGCTGTGTCGTAACGTTTGATGGCTCACCTGTGTCATTGTTTGGTTCAAGGACGTTTTTGACAAAATCGGCTGTTTTTGAGCCTTGCTCTGGGCTTGATACGGCGGTGACCGAGGCGACGTATTTTGGCGCAACGCCAGCGACATAGCGGATGTCTATACCGCCTTGACTGTGCCCAAACAAATTGACTTTTGGATCGCCTGAAATGGCAGTGATGGTTTTGACTTGCTGTAATAGCTGCTCGCCGCGGACTTCACTATTATTCACCGCTGATGTTTTGGTGGTGTACACCTCTGATCCACCTTTCATCAGCTCACTAGGAATCCCGTTGAAATAATCAATGACGCCAAATAATTTGGTAAAGCCGAAAAGTCCATGCGCCATGACCACTGGATACTGAGTTTTGGTATAATTAGAGGTAAAATACTTGCTGTCGACTAGCGTACAGCCATTGGCGTTGGCACAATTATAGTATTGGCCTGCCGCTTGCGCTGAGGTGGTTTGCATTGTCATTAACAGTACACCAGTACTGATAGAACCCAGTATTGGTAAAAATGCTCTTGGCGTGAGCGCGGCGCGAATAGATGAGGAAAGCGTCATAACAACATCCTTGTTATCATTAATTGTGATTATCTTTACCTCATAGTATCGGCAAAGATGGCAGCTAATCCCTTTAGCATGCAAAATTACATTACTTATATATTCTGCAAGATTCAACTAAATTTTCAAAATATGAATATATTATCGTGACTAAAGAGTCACAACCGTCTCTACCACGCGGTAAAGCAATTATTATCAATAATAATGATAGGTTCACTATCACTTAACATGAAACTGCCATTCATCCATTTATGGTATAATCTATCCACATTAAACTCATAATTATAAGACAGATGATGATGACTAAAAAATCCCTTATCCAGTCCCCAGAGGCCATAGAAAAAATGCGTGTGGCCGGCAAACTTGCCAGCGACGTCCTTGTCATGCTCGACGAACATGTCAAAGTTGGCGTCAGTACCGAAGCCCTCAACCAAATCGCTCATGACTATATCGTCAATGTGCAAAAAGCCATTCCTGCGCCGCTGAACTACAATGGCTTTCCTAAGTCTATTTGTACATCCGTCAACCACGTGGTCTGTCACGGCATCCCAACCGAAAGCAAGCTACTCAAAGATGGTGATATCATCAATATTGATGTGACCGTGATCAAAGACGGCTACTACGGCGACACCTCAAAAATGTGGATCGTTGGTAACGGCTCTATCATGGCGCAGCGTATCTGCAAAGTCGCACAAGACGCGCTTTATGCGGGTATGAGCGTGGTCAAAAACGGCGCGCGTCTCGGCGATGTCGGTGCAGCGATTCAAGCAGTGGTCGAGCCTGAGCGCTTTAGTATCGTTCGTGAGTTTTGTGGTCATGGCATCAGTGATGAATTCCACCACGAGCCACAAGTCATGCACTACGGCAAAAAAGGCACAGGCTTTGAGCTAAAAACGGGCATGACCTTTACCATTGAGCCGATGATTAACCAAGGCACGTGGCAGACTAAGATTTTGCCAGATGAGTGGACAGCGATTACCAAAGACCGCAAACTGTCCGCTCAGTGGGAGCATACGATGGTCGTAACCGACAATGGCTGTGAAGTATTTACCACGCGCCCTGAAGAAGATTTGAGTTTTTTGACACAGTAAGACCATAAAAGATCGCCTAGGCGGTCTTTTTTTTGGCCGATGGTTAGCGTGTATCGAGTTAGGACAGATTGAGTATTGTGCTTACTGGCTTTTTGTCTTTATACTCGATGATGTAATCCCTTATTGTGGTGCCTTTATTCATGCATGCTATTTGAGACTTTTATCAGCATTCAGTATGCTGTTGGTGCGCCGCTTTTTAGCCCAAACGTTTTATTTTTAAACTCTTAACTGGATAACACTCATGTTTACTTGTGATGTCGCTTCTATTGATCTAACGCCCCTACCGCTACTATCAAATGATACGGCGACAGATAACTCGCTGTTGTCAGAGCAAAATACGACAGATAAAGCGCTGCTTGGCATTCCTGAATGGCTGGCACAAATCAATGAGGATATCAGCCGTGCCCTTGAGCGTGGTGCCAATATCCGTCAATTGGTCGAAGCACGTGCCTGCGCGATTGATAGCTTACTCATTGCGCTATTCAAATGGTTTGAGCTAGATAAGACGGATTTGGCATTGTTTGCAACGGGTGGCTATGGACGCGGTGAGCTGTCGCTTTATTCAGATATTGATATCCTGCTGTTATCTCCTGACGAAATTGGCGCTGATGCCAGTAGTAAGATTGATAAATTGGTCGCATTGCTGTGGGATATCGGGTTGGAGCCTGCGCTGTCTGTACGTAGCGTCAACGATGCGTTAGAAGCTGCACTTGACCATACGATAGCCAGTGCCCAGCTCGAAGCTCGATTGTTAATCGGCAATGAAGCACTGCGAGATATGCCCATCCAAATCGTTAACAAGCAGTGGTCTCCTCGTGCCTTTTTTGATGTAAAAATGGAAGAGTCCAAGGCCCGTTATCTACAACATAATGCAACTGAGTATAATCTTGAACCCAATATCAAAACGGCCCCAGGTGGTTTGCGTGACATTCATATCATCGGCTGGGTGACCAAACGCTATTTTCGTGTGGGCAAGCTCTATGACTTGGTACAACAAAACTTTTTGACCGAAAAAGAGTTTGATGAGTTAAGCTTTGCAGAAGGCTATCTATGGCAGATACGGCATTATCTGCATGTGCTGACCGGACGTAACGAAAACAAGCTGTTGTTTGATTATCAGCGTGAGATTGCTCAATTAATGGGTTACGAGACCCAGCCAGATGACCAGCCCAATGCGGCCGTTGAACGCTTTATGCGTGATTACTATCGCTGTGCCATGCAAATATCAACGCTGTCTGAGATGCTGACCAACCACTATTATGAGACCATCATAGAGCCCAGCCTGCCTGATGATGAGCGCCCCAAAAAACAGCCGATCAATGCAAGATTCAACCGTGTTGGTGATCATATTGCTATAGCGCACCATCGGGTTTTTGCTCAGCATCCTGAATCTATTTTAGAGATGTTCTTATTAATGGGTCAGCACGGTATCGACAAGGTTCGCACCCATACCTTGCGGGCGCTAAAAATTGCAGCACGCGGCATTGACCAGACCTATAGAGACAACCCTGTTCACAAAGCTTTATTTTTATCTAATCTAAAAGAGCAAAACTATCTGTTCCATCGTTTGCGCACCATGAATCGCTATGGGGTATTGGGCAACTATATTCCTGCTTTTGCGCAAGTCACGGGTCTGATGCAATATGATTTGTTCCATCGCTATACGGTGGACGCGCATACGTTATTTTTGATTCGAATTTTGCACCGCTTTACCGATCCTATGTTTTCTGAAGAGTTTCCACTGGTCAGCACTATTTTTCAGCGCATCGAACGCAAAGAAATTTTGGTACTGGCCGCGATGTTCCATGATATCGCCAAAGGTCGTGGCGGCGACCATAGCGAGCTTGGTCAGACAGAGTCCATTGAGTTTTGTCTGTCACATGGCATGAGCTTAGCCGACGCCAATTTGGTTGGCTGGCTGACTCGCTACCATCTATTAATGTCGATTACCGCACAGAAAAAAGACATCTCAGACCCTGAGGTGGTGACTGTCTTTGCAGACCTTATCGGTAATGTGACGCACTTGAATCATCTGTACGTACTCACCGTTGCTGATATGAATGCAACCAACCCACAGCTATGGAACAGCTGGCGGGCAACGCTGATGAAACAACTCTACTCGCAGACACGGCGCATTTTGCGCGCCGATATTGATGCGCCGACCAATCGCCAAGATATGATCAGCGCCACTCGTGCGCAGGCGCTCGCGATGCTAGACAATGTCAATAATCAGCACATGAATCGCGAGGAAGTATTGCGACTATGGGACGATTTGGGCGATGAGTACTTTTTACGAGAGATTGCAGAAGACATCTTGTGGCACACCGAAGCCATCTTAAACCATCCACCGATTGGGCTTGCTTCTAATGCGGATAGTCCGCCACTGGTGGTTTTGCGTGAGCATCGCGAGCTGGCACTGGATGCCGTACAGGTATTTGTCTATACCCAAGATCAGATGAATCTGTTTGCCGTTACGATGGCGGTGTTCGATCAGATGAATCTTGATGTATTAGATGCCCGTATTATTACTGCTACCCGCGACTTTGCCTTGGATTCTTATGTGCTGCTAGATCCTAGTGGTACGCTGTTGGTCGATGAAGACAGTCAACAAGAACTTAAACAGCGCCTGATTGATGCCTTTAAAGATCCAACAGTACTAAAGCTCACCAACAAACGTATGCCACGTCAGCTCAGGCATTTTGAAGTGGCTACGGTGATTAACTTTGAGTTTAATGAGGCATCTGACCAGCATATCATGAGCTTAGAGACATTGGATCAGCCAGGACTCTTGGCTCGGGTTGGACAGATATTTTTGCAGGAGCAAATTGAGGTTCATGCGGCTCGTATTACGACCTTAGGCGAGCGCGCAGAAGATATGTTTTATATCAGTGACCAAAATGATAAGCCCTTATCTGCTGAACGACTTGATGCGTTAAAATCAGCACTGCTCGCCAGCCTAGCGACCAAAAGAGAAAACAACGTGGTTTATAGCTATTAATTGAATGACAACATCTTTGATGACAAGAGCGCGCTTTACAGCGTGCTCTTGTATATTATATTGTCAGCATGTTCTATCAGCTCTACATCAGCAAGCTCTGGTGGTAAAACACCTACTTCAAGTAGCTGCTGCTCCATGATTAATCGTCCAGCCTTGATTTCTTTTTGTAATAAGCAATGCAAGCTTGATAAATGAAACTCGCCATTAAGATAGTCACCCAGCTGCCTCAAGGAAATGGGCGACTTGGCATGCACGTCAGGATACAGACTATCCTCTGCCAAAATAATCATTTCATTGAACGTCTCTTCACGCATCAGTTCATCATTGTCTATCTCATCCTGCAACTTATTCGCCAGACGGCCTTTCGCTGCAAGAATACCAACAAAAAATATAGTCTGTAAGATAAATAAAGCAATGTATTGCCACAAAGATAACGATAGATTCAACATATTATTTAGCAGCATCAGCGCCATGGCGACAACCACGTAACCAACCAACTGCCATAGTAACCACATGATTAAGCTATTTTCGCCATACCAAAAGATTTTCTTCTCTTGATGCTCAATCAATTGCTGCCTCGCCTGCCACCAGCACGCTTCACGTTCTTTTAGCAGCGCATATACGTTAATAGGATGCGCACCTGCATCAGGAGTGTCATTATTGATATTTTTAGCGATGAAGTTATTATGATTTAGTACACTAGGCATATCAAACTGTCCTTAAAATGATCTGTCTCTGGCACTGACAGTCATCTTTTATATTGTTATAAGTTATCAGACGCGAAGCGTTCAATGCGCTTTGTAAGTACGACTGAATGGGCTATGATAAGGTCAGCCGTTCAAGCACAATAAATTCGCATTCACGTTATGAGAAGAAAAAGGCAAAAGAGGTATTACACTGCTCTAATGTAAATTTTCTTTATAACTTTATTATTAATTGTCTATTATAGTTATCACACTTATGAATCACAACTTAAAGCATCTACATCCTTATCCCTTTGCCAAGATGGCAACCTTACTCGCTGACAGTATACCTGCCGACGGTTACAGCGAAATCAAGCTGGGTATTGGTGAGCCAAAACATGAGCCACCAGCATTTGTACTGGACGTACTACGCGAAAACTTGGACAAAATAAGTCGTTATCCGACCACCAATGGTATGTTTGAGTTACGTCAGACGATTGCGCACTGGTTAGAGAAGCGTTTTTTTCTTAGCCATGTCGATGCCAACACCCAAGTTTTGCCAGTAATGGGTACTCGCGAGGCCATTTTTAGCTTTGTACAAGCCGTCATAAATCATGATACCGCTGATAACGAAAGCACGTCCTCTTCAGCCTCTAATGCGTCGTCTTTGGTTGTTATGCCCAATCCGTTCTATCAGATATATGAAGGTGCAGCAATATTGGCACAAGCGACGCCCCATTTTGTTCCCTGTACGTTAGACAATGACTTTAAGGGGGATTATCGCGCGGTGCCAAAAGACGTTTGGGCACGCACGCAGCTTGTATTTGTCTGTAGTCCGAATAACCCAACGGGTTCGGTTATGACTATGGAGGATTGGGAATATCTCATTCGTTTATCAGACCAATACGGTTTTGTTATTGCCAGCGACGAGTGCTATAGCGAGCTGTATTTTGATACTGCTCCGATTGGCTTACTGCAAGCTTGCGCGAATCTGGGTCGCCGTAATTTCAAAAACTGTATCGTATTCCATTCGTTATCCAAACGCTCGAACCTACCTGGTTTACGCTCTGGGTTTGTGGCGGGCGATGCCAAGATTTTGCAGTCTTATTTGCAATATCGTACTTACCAAGGCTGTGCGATGCCGATACCGCATCAGCTTGCCTCTATCGCTGCGTGGCAAGATGAAAAGCATGTCGCACACAATCGCGCCCTTTATCAAGAAAAGTTCGCGCTATGGATGTCAGAGCTTGGCGAGTTGCTAGATTTGCGCATGCCAGAAGCTGGATTTTATTTTTGGATAAAAGTACCTGAACCGTTCGATGGCGATGATGAAGTATTTGTCAAAGCATTATACGAGCAGGCCAATATCCACGCATTGGCAGGACGCTACTTGTCACGCGAGGTTGATGGGAATAATCCTGGAAAAGGCTATGTCCGTGTTGCTTTGGTCGCGAGTGTCGAGGAGAGCCGCGAAGCAATCAGTCGTATTCGAAAGTTGCTGGCGGCATAAACAGCCACTCAAAAAGCTTTTATCTTGAGCTAATAAAGCAGCCTCTAATAACCACAATATAAATAGGGTTATTAGAGGCTTTTTGCATGAATAGTGCTATAGTAAAGTCTCTACTGCAAAATATACCATCAAGGATGATGCCATGCCCCATCTTGACTTTACCCAGCCGCCCTTTGACGTACTGAGTCTAGCTGAACGTCAAAGCATCAGAAAAAACACGAAGATCCGCTATCTTGCTAGAGATGAGATCCTACCCGCAGCAGACTTGCAGTATCTATATGTGGTCATCAAAGGACAAATTGAGCAATCACTGGGTGGTGAATTTGTCGCCTCTTATTTGGGCAGCAACCATTCTGATGAGCCAAACAATAATGACTGGTTTGATAGTCGCCGCTTACCTGAGTCACTCATAAAAAATGGTGTGCCAGAAAGTAAAAACACGCCTATACAGCCGTACCAGTTTCGGGCCAGTGAGGAGACATTGCTGCTACAAGTCGATGGTGCCACTGTCGATAAAATCAGCGCGCAAAATCATCTGGTACGCCAAATGCTATCAGACAAGCTACCCGAAAGACTAAAGGCATTGCGACAGCGCCGTAGCAACAAAGCCCTAAACCCTGCTGGCTATACCCATCAACAAGAAGTGCAGCAAATCATGCTGCAACCTGTCATCGACGTCCATTTATTGCCAGTACATATTGTCGATGCCAATAACAGCTTGTACGAAGCTGCGCGTATCATGACCGAGGCTGGGCTAAAACACGTACTGGTACGACCGCTGAACTATGTAGAAAATATACGAGACACTGAGCAGCCAAAACTGCTGTTAGGCATTCTCACCGATACGGATATTTGTCGCGCTGTGAGTGACAGACAAGATCCCGCTATTACGCTTTGCCAGCGCTATACCAATTTTAACCTGCGTACGATCAAGGCCACTGACGAGATTGGCGATGCGTTGCTCACTATGACTCGCTATCGCATTCACAGGCTGCCAGTCATTGATAGCAGTGGTGATGTCGTCGGCGTGCTTGGACAAAACGATATGCTCGCCCACATTGGTCATCACTCACAGCTCATTAGTATTCAAATCGAGCAAGCAACCGATCTATCAAGCCTAGATACCGCAGTCGAGCTTATCGGTCGCTATATTCGTGCGCAGCATCAAAACGGTGTCAAAATCGGTAATATCAGCCGCATGGTACAGACGTTGAATGCGCAAGTATTTACCAAGCTCTGGCAGCTGATCATACCTGATGAAGTGATAAGCAATACTTGTCTCATCGTCATGGGCTCAGAAGGTCGCGGCGAGCAAATCATGCGTACCGATCAAGATAACGCACTAATCATTCGTGATGGCTATACGCATCCGGATTTGGCACAGTTTGCCGATACCTTTAATACTCGTTTGGCGATGCTTGGCTATCCGCTGTGTGATGGCAATATTATGATGACCAATCCTATGTGGCGACAACCGCTCAAGCAGTTTACCGCGCAGATTGGCTCATGGTTTAAAAACACTGACCCCATGCATGGCATCTACTTGTCCGCCATAATGGATGGTGAATACGTCTGCGGTGATGAAACCCTACTTACACAGGTACGTCAGCATTTAAGAATGGCTCACAGACAAGCCGATCCAATGTTTGTCCGGCAATTTGCCCGTGCAGCATTGCAGTTTGGCGATGTCAATCAGTGGTGGCAAAAGTTTGTGCCTTTGATAGGGGGTAAATCTATATCAGCAGATATCGATCTAAAAAAAGCAGGCATCTTCCCATTGGTTCATGGTATTCGTACGTTGGCATTAGAAAATGATGTGCTCGATGTGCCTAGCAGTAAAGATCGCCTAAAGGCATTGGTGCAGTCTCATGCCCTGACCCAAGAGCGCGCCGATACATTATTGGAGGCGCTAGAGTTTTTTATGGCGCAGCGTTTATCAGTCGCACTGTCAACCGATGACAAACAGGCAAGGCAAGTCGATCCAACGACACTAACCGCACTAGAACGCGACCTGCTCAAAGAATGTCTGGCCGTGGTAAAAAGTTTTAAAAATCAGCTGCGTCAACACTATCAGTTAGAAATAGCATAAATATAGCAATAGAATAAATAAATGGATGATCAACATGAGCTGGTTACAGCAGTTATCTTGCGCTTGGCAAAAGACGCAGCTACAGCGTCCGGAGCTGGCATCAATGTTCACCACACCGTCGGCTGAGCAGTGGGTAGCGATTGACTGTGAAATGACTGGCCTGAACCCCAAAAAGCACCATTTATTATCCGTGGCAGCGATACATATCAATGGCAATACGATCGATACGGGTAATGGCATGCACTTAGTTTGCAGACCGCCTGTAATGCCAGATCGGGATACAATTGTCATTCATGGTCTGCGTACTGCTGATGTCGAGCATGGCATGAGTTATGACGAGATGCTGGCTCTCTTGTTACCTTTTATTGATAACCGACCCATCGTCGGGTTCTGCACACAGCTCGACATGGTATTTTTAAACCCTTTGGTCAAACGCTATATGGGAACGACCCTGCCCAACAAAGTCATCGATGTGCGTCAATTATACAGTCGACGTATGGGCGACCGTACGCAAGGTATTCCCAATCAAACGCAGCATTTGACTAATATTCTGGCGCATTATGGTATTCCTGAGCTTGGCGCGCATGACGCTTATAACGATGCAATAATGACGGCGATGGCATTTTTGCATGTACGCTAGCCTTTATTATTGACGATAAAATTGAGCTTCTGAGAGCATATGCGAAAACAGCAACTCATGTTACCATAAGCAGTTTTTGCCACCTGATGAAAGATGCTCATGCGATACCGTTCAAAGCGCGACCATCAGTCGCCCATTACTGCCAAAACTGCCGCAATCTGTAGCCGTGTATTACCCTTTCACTTATCTAATAAACGTCTGGCTACCCTCACGCTATTCGCCACGATGATCATAGCGCCTGCTTATGCACAGGCGGCTCTACCAGCCCCCATTGAAGCATCATTGTCACGTGCCAATCTGACAGCGTCTGATATCAGTCTTATCGTAACGCCTGTGGGTAACAAAAATGCCAGTCGACTGCCCGCGTCTGTGCAAGTGATTGATAGCCGTGATACAGATCGCCAATCGACGCGACCCTCTGACTATAACGCTGTGACTGCTAATGAAAACAATAGCAGCCAAAATGTGACAAAGACAGATAACCTAGCGACCAACATCACCACTCATACTGACTCACAAAGCGCGCTAATCACTATTGAACAGCGTACGATTGAACAGCATGAGCGAAAAATACATACGTATACTAATGATCCTTATACGTATCAGAGTGTAGAGAGCATACCGACGGTTGTACCTGATGAGAACCCCTCCCTTACTAATGATGACAATAGCGCAGTGAGCACGGATAATGCCTCGGTAAAAATCTCCTTTTCACCACTATTGAATCATCAGCCTGATGTACCGCGCACGCCTGCCAGTACCATGAAGTTGGTACCCACTTTTATCGCGCTTGATACATTGGGGGCAGGTTTTGTATGGCACACGCGGGTTTATCATACGGGTATACAAGTCGGTGATACCTTGATGGGCGACTTGATCATTCAAGGCAGCGGCGACCCTAAGATGACTCATGAGCGATTAAAGCAGCTCCTTTATCAAGTGCAAGCGGCGGGTATTCGCCATATCAATGGCGATATCATCGTTGATAGCAGCATTTTTGAGTCGGTGAGCAAAGATCCTGCCGCCTTTGACAATGCGCCACTGCGTCCTTACAACGCCAGTCCAGATGGGTTTTTGGTGAACTTTAGCACCGTCGGTATCAAGACTCACCCTTTGGACAACGACCACGCAAGCTTGACTTATAAGCCGCGACTGGCTAACTATCAACTCCCTAATAAGATCCGCACACGCGACGCGGCTTGCGGACAGGTAAGCTACAGCCTATCGCCGCAGTGGCAAGCGGAGCGGCTAGCACTCAATGCTAGCCTGCCAAAAAGCTGCGGTGAGCATGTGTTTTATGTGGCGTATCCTGATGCCAAAACGTTTGCCGCACACGTCATTGCTGCAAAATGGCAAGCACTAGGCAATACACTGAGCGGACAAGTGATCTCACAAGAAACCCCTTACGATGCCAAAAATACTTCAAAATTAGTACATGGTCTCACGGCTATTACCATGTCGCCTTTGCCTATGGTCAGCTATCCTTCATTGGACTTAACGCAGCAAATTTATGACATCAATCATTTTTCAAACAATGTCATGACAGAGCAAGTTGCCTTATCCATCGGCGCTTATGACACAACTGAGCGCGCCAATATGCCTGCTAAAAACAGCACGCAAAAGGCCGCCAGCTTGTACCAGTATCAGCCGATGCATACTGACTATCTTGCAGCGCTAACACACATCAGCCAATGGTGGCAAACCAACCTAAGCACACCGCCACCTTATTTGACCAATGGCTCGGGACTCTGCCGCGACTGCACCATCACCGCTGCCAATCTAAGCGAGCTGTTGACTTACGCTTATAATCACCCAAGCTTTGATGCGTATGTAGACTCGTTAGGTATCGCTGGAGTCAGTGGCACCATTGCCGCTCATAGTGAGCGACTACCTGACTCAGCAGCGATTGGCCGAGCGTGGATAAAAACAGGCACACTAAATAATGTCACATCGATGGCAGGTTATGTCAAAGGATTATCAGGTCAAGACTATGTGGTTGTCGGACTCATCAATACCGAGCAAGCGCTCAATCCTTATACGGCAAGACCTGTATTAGATGCAGTACTTGACTGGACCGCTCAGCGCTAATGGTTTTGCTAAAGCGATGCTTAGTGAGCAGTAGTAAAGCAGCAGCAGATATTTTGACGCCCGTGGTATGATTATTTGCACAGCAATTATGACTGCTATGTTTATGAATACATTTTTAAAACTTTTATTTTTACCTTTATAAAGGCAAGCTTATGTCACGCCAGACAACCAATCTCAGTAAGCCTCGCACGCTTGCGTCAAGTCAGCCTAAACTGGCGCAATATATTGGGTTTTTCGCCATTGGTTACATCCTTGCCAGCGCCATATTTATGATGATTCAGACCAAGATTGCGCTTAATTCGCAACTGGTCATGGTCGTCTCTATCATCGTCGGTGCCTATATTGCTGTCAGCAAATTCATCAAGCATCAGCAGCGCGCTTTGGCTAAAAATGAAATCAACCGGCTCATGTTTGGCGGTGTTGCGGTGGTTTGGTTATTGACGGTCCTTTATTTTTTAGCCATATGGTTTTTGTTATTTGATGGGGTTAGCCGTGAGGTATTACTCGAGATGGCTATGGCGCGGCCTTTGCCCTTGCTTTCTTCATTGGTGCTGATGCTGGTATTCACCTTGGTCAGTACGCGTATCAGCCTATGGGCCATCAACCATTTCTTGAACCCTGCTCCCAAAACAGTATGAGCACACCAGACCATCTACAACGAGCATAACCGACCACCTACAAGGTAATACAAAGTTTTCTCCTAATCATAGGTAAAATCCGTTAGGCTAACTTTGAGCAGTCAAATTTTAGCGATTATTTGTTTTACTTTATAATAGGAGCAGACATCATGGAAATGGTTTTTTTTGACAACATAGATAAGCTCGGTCGCATTGTTTTAACGACCTTTATGGTCTACGTGTTGATCGTGTTGGTGACCAAAGCCTCTGGTAAACGATCGACGTCACAGCTCAATAACTTTGACTGGATCGTGACCGTCATGATTGGCTCATTGGGTGCCAGTACCATTTTGCTCAAAAGCATCCCTTTCATCGAAGGGGCTTCGTCGATACTCGTACTGTATCTCTTACAGTTTTTGATAACCAAATACGCCTCTATCTCACCGCAATTTAGAAGTGTTATTCTGTCTGATCCACGTATTGTCTTTTATCAAGGGCAGTTTTTGCCAGAAGCGATGCGTGCCGAGCGCCTGACTCGTCAAGAAATCGAATGTGCGATGCGCGCTGAAGGGGTCAATAATTTTGATGATATCGAAGCCATTGTCTTCGAGTCTGATGCCAAACTCAGCGTGATTCCAAAACAACGCCAAGCCGATACGAGTGATGATGAGCAGGATGTAGATCATAGCGTGTCAGAGACCATTACCCCTTTGATGTAGTGATTAGATACTTGAGCACTGATAGCCATCAATACTCAGATTCAGTGCTCGAATGTAAAAATTTTTCAATTTAAAAAATGGTACGTACTATGAAGGTAAGAATTTTGACCGTTGGCAATAAGATGCCTAGCTGGGTGCAAACAGGTTTTGATGAGTATTTTAAGCGTATTCAGCCCATGCTGAGCACAGAGATTGTAGAGATTGCCGCTGCAAAACGGGCAAAAAACCCATCAGATGCCAATCTAGCACAGTACCGTGAGCAAGAAGGTCAAGCGATATTGGCCGCTCATAATGCCGCGAGCCGTGAGCAATTATGGGTACTAGACGTCAAAGGTAAGATGATTTCAACGGAAGGATTGGCTGATAAACTCGCTGATGGCATGCAGCAAGGTGATGATATTGCGTTGGTCATCGGCGGTGCAGATGGCGTATCACCAGCAGTGTTAGCAAAAGCCGACGCAAAGTTATCATTATCAGCACTGACATTGCCGCATCCGCTGGTACGCGTGGTACTAATGGAGCAGCTATACCGCGCGATGAGTATCAACAATAACCACCCTTATCATCGCGGTAATTAACCAAACCCCAAGCTTTTTTTGATTTAAAACGTCAATCCCAAAATAGATTGAAAAACTGGCGTACGCCCTAATAAATGGAACATGACATATCCAAAACGCGCGACATCCAAAGCCTCTCAGACTACGCATCAGCGTGACCATCATCACGACACTGTACAGACACCTATTACCTCTGCTGCGGCATGGGAAAGTGCGTCTGCTATAATGCCTAATGCATCCAAACTACCTGCGTTGTTTATCTCGCACGGGGCACCCACGCTTGCGATTGAGCAATCTGCCACGACCAGTGCATTGGCACGTATCGGGCAAAACTTACCTAAGCCACGTGCTATCGTCATTATGTCGGCGCATTGGCAATCAGCAAAGCTTGAGATTAGCAGTAACCCGCAGCCAAAAACGTGGCATGATTTTTCGGGTTTTGCGCCTGAGCTTTACGATCTTCAGTATCCTGCATCAGGTCAACCAGCGCTGGCTGAGACACTTGCTCAGCAGCTCACCGCACGCGGTATCACATGTAGCGTCAATCCTGTACGTGTCTGTGATCATGGCGTTTGGGCACCGCTCAGACACCTGTACCCAGAGGCAGATGTGCCTATCGTTCAAGTGTCACTGCCGCAGCATTACGATAGCATTGCTTGCTATCAATTGGGCGCGCAGCTCGCGCATCTACGTGATGAGAAAATTCTTGTTATTGGCTCAGGCAATATCACCCACAACTTGCAAGCGCTACGCTGGGATGCCGATAGCATTGACCAAGCTGCCAAATCCTTTAAACAGTGGTTGCTCCAGCAGCTTAAGATAGACATACCCACTGCCCTCGACTGGCAACAATATCCAGAGTACAAAGACATTCATCCAAGTGACGAGCATTTGCTGCCATTGTTTTTTGCGTTAGGTGCCGGTCAGCGCGTCTCGGTTGTTCACCAGAGTATGGCCCATCATAGTTTGGGTATGGATATTTACCGCTTTGATTAGCTTCTATTTACTATTTCCTACTTATCTAATTAAAGCACACAAACCAAACCTACTTCTCAAAGGCAGGTTTGGTAAATAAACCCGCACGCTCCATCTCACCTGCCAGACTAAATAGCGTCGCCTCATCATTCATACGCCCAATCAGCTGCATGCCAATTGGTAAGCCTTTTTTACTCATACCGACCGGCACTGACATTGCTGGCAATCCTGTGACATTGCCCAATAACGTAAAGCCCATTTTTCCTAGCACAGGGGCGCTTAGCTTTTCGATCATGCCTGACTTAAAGGCATATCTACCCATGTCAAACCCTTTATTAATTACCCCAGCGCTACGCATCATCATCTCATCCATGCGGCTGGGTGGTAGCACGCCGTGTTTGACCGCAGGCGTCGGTACCGTCGGGGACAAAATCATATCGTAGGTTTCTAATAACAGTCCCGTTTGATACTGACTGTTATGCCAACCGTGTTTGGCATGAACCAAGTCCACTGCTGATAGCGAACGTCCGAGTAGCGCCATATTGTAGGTTTGCGGCTCTAGGTTTTTGATATGGGCAGTGCCAAACTCGCGCTCGATATTATCAATCGTAAAAGCGGTATGCGCGCAGACCACGACGATAAAGTCATGCCAAAACTGCTCGATATTAATATTTGGCTCAGCGGGTATTACTTGATGCCCCATCGATTCTAGCTGCTTAGCGGTTTGCTCTAGTACAGCAAGTACTTCTTTGTCTACTACGGTATTGGCAATCAGCGGCTGCTGCTGTAACGCGATTTTCAATGGCCTTGGTGCACGCATCGCCGCCTGCAAAAACGTGCCGTCTGGCGGCGCAATGACATAAGGCGCGCCAATCTCTGCACCACTGGTGGCATCGAGCATCGCGGCACTATCACGTACCGAGCGCGTAATCACATGATCGGCCACTGCCCCATCCCAACCTTCACCAAGATTAGGGCCAAGTGGATTGCGGCCACGGCTTGGTTTTAAGCCAAACGCACCGCACCAGGCAGATGGAAACCGTATCGAACCGCCACCATCACCGCCGCCTGCCATCGGTACGATACCGCTCGCCACTGCCGCGGCACTACCACCTGACGAGCCACCAGAGCTATAGCCTTTTTTAAACGGGTTGTGAGTGGCGCCATGGGCTTTTGGCTCAGTGGTGATAATCAAGCCAAACTCTGGCGTATTGGTTTTGCCAAAGGTATTGACGCCTGTCGCTTTCATGCGTTTGACGATTTCGCTGTCTTTTTCTGAGAGGATAGTGACGCTGCGGCTGCCCATCGTAATAGGCTCACCTGCGAAGCTAAATGAGAGATCTTTGAGCAAATACGGCACGCCAGTAAATACGCCAGAAGGCAGTCCTGCCTGCGCCGCGTTGTAAGCGCGCTCATCGAAACGGTGAATAATGGCATTTAGCTTGGGATTGAGTTTATTGGCCTGATAAACGGCGGCGTCTAATAGCTCCTTTGCACTGAGCTCACCTGAGTTAACCAGTGCCGCTAAGGCGAGTGCATCGTACTGGGTATATTCTTTAAACATAACCAACCTTCCTTGGAGAGTAATTGTAGTAAGAATTTTTAAATATCTTAGATTAACACATGAAGTGCAATACCAAATGCAAGGTGAAAAAAAGACCTAGATGCGCTAGCATCAAAGTTTTTATCCACCGACCAAAGTGAGATTGCAACCATGAGCTATACACATCTAAGCCT
>Ga0208182_1000361_pt1 | contig 34139 bp, 37 predicted proteins | sample MalvireepMed_906_FD_184248 | JGI IMG/M metagenome (GOLD analysis project Ga0208182, IMG submission 184248) | Marine viral communities from the Global Malaspina Expedition - Malaspina viral metaG DeepMed_906 (SPAdes) (version 2) | ecosystem: Environmental > Aquatic > Marine > Oceanic | place...
CTCATGGCCCCGCCCGGACCCGATCCCGCAATCGGACCCGCTTTGAATCCGGCGATTGGTGCGGTTCCGCCCTACTATCCAAGCATTCCTGGTTCGACAGGGGCGGGGTCTTCCTTGCCCCTTAGGCCGTAGAAGGAACAATCATGGCTCCTCCTTATCCGACGACGTGGAGTCGCAGCTACTAGGAACAAAAACAATGGCTGATTACGGATTTCCACCGCTGCCGGTTTATCCCAGTGTTCCACCAGTCGTTCAGAATCCCGGCGTAAGGATGCCGGGTTTTCCTGCTCCGGGTGTCCCCCTCAATCCGAATCAGCAACTTCCCGGTCCCGGTTTCCCTGGAAACCGAAACCGGATTCCTTCGGGGCCAATCGTACCCCAGTTACCGTCCATTCCTATGGGAGGAACATTCGATCCTTCCATTCCGTCAACGGGACAGACTCCGTTCGCTGCGGCGTGGCAGGCGTTACAGGTAGCAGCGGGAATGACTCCTCCTCCGTCTAACAGTGCGGTTCAAAACGCATATGGCAATTTGCCGATTGGTGGTTCGGGTCCGCACTTGGGCCGGAATCCCAATTTTCCGCAAACGACTGTTGGCAATCTGGGTGTCGGGGATGTCATTCCCACTGTCAGTCCGAGAGTGAAAACGGCAGCAGGGACTATCGCACTCTACGAAGCCAATGTGGCGGCTCAGAATGCGTGGCGTGCGGCTCAAAACTTTGGAGCCGGTGTTCATGCAAACTGGTTTCCGGGCAGCTACCCGCAGGGTGGGGGAGTTTATCCGGGTGCAGGGAAATTACCCTACGACCCCAGTCTCCCGGTTGGGCCTAGCAATATGAGTCCCGGTATGCCGGGCCAGAACATTCCCGGTTACGGACAACCGAATATTCCTGTTGGAACCCCCCAGCCGCCAACGGGGACGCCGCCGTCTTGGTGGCCAGGTGTTCTGCGTCCAGCCGCACCAGTATTGCCAAGGCCGGGAGATCCGCCCCCACCATGACAGTCGTTTACAGGATCAACGGACAAGAGGTCGACCGAAAGGAATTCATCAAGGGTTCCAAGGGGTCGGGAAACATCCGCAAGCCCTACGAGTCCGGCCAGGTGATCGTCTCCGAGGGGGCGGCAGTTCATCCCAAGGACCGTGCGGCAGCGGAGGATCATGCCCGAAAGCATGGATTCCCGATAGACTTCGATCATCACGGCAGGCCGCATTTCACGAGTCATCGCCAGCAGAGGGCGTACCTGAGAACGATTGGACTGCACAACAAGGATGGTGTGGGGTAGTTTTTTTTGACACCAGAGACGCATAAACGTATTTTTATTGGTGGATGCGATGCCTAAAGTTGGCAAGAAGAAGTTCTCGTATGGGAAGAAGGGTAAGGCTGCTGCGAAGCGGTACGCCAAAAAGACCGGGAAGAAAATGAGTTACCACAAGGGGAAGAAGTGATGCCAGAAGAAACAGTTGCTGATCAGCAGGAAGTGGTGGAGTCCTCTCCCGAGGATATCGTGGAGGAGGAGCCGGTATTTGAAGACCCGGTTGTTTCTGATACCGAGACTGAGGAGGAGGCTGTTGTCGGGGAAGCCCCTGCCGATGATGATGGAGGGTTCCGCAACGACCAGTACGCTATGGGCGCGGCGTTGGGCATGACTCCCGAGCAGGTTCGGGCGTTCGGCGATCCTGACAGCTTTGACCAGGTTGCCGGTCGTGTTGCTCAGGGAATGCAGCAGCGTCAGATGCCGGTCCAGCAGGGTGCGCCCCCTGTCGGCAACTTCGCCTTCGAGTCTCCCGATGATTTCGACGAGAACATCGTCGCGATGAACAACCATGCGAACTGGCGGTTCACCCAGATGGAGGCGATGTTGGGCGCGATGCACCAGCAGCAGCAGCGGCTTCAGGCCGAGACGACTGGCCGTGAGGTCGACAGCATCCTGAACAGTTACAGCGAAGAGATTTTCGGTCGAGGACGGCTCAGTGATGTTGAGCAGGAATCGGCCATGAACCGTGTTTCAGTGGCGAATGAGATTGCTCGCCAGGGGCACGGCTACATGACTCAGGGGCAACAGGTTCCGCCCTTGGAGCAGCTTGTGGATCAGGCTGTGAACACGTTGTATGGAACTCAAATGAAGGATCAGGCTTTGAGGAATGTTTCCGAGAAGACCCGGAAGAATGCGTCGCAGGCCACGGCCAAGCCGACGCAGCAGGAGGAGTCCCCGGTGTCTGGGCAGGAAGCCGCAGTCAGGGCCGCAGCCGAATGGCATCGTCAAAATGGCACCTTTACGGGCCAGGACGAGTTTGCCTGATGGCATAAAAAGAAAGGGAGTAATCCATGCCTTACCAAGGCGACGATTACACTGATCTCGTAACCACTACCCTTCGTCATCTTGAGAAGACGACGTGGGCTGACATTGTTGTTGACAACCAGCGTCACATTGCGTTGCCGCAGGTTTTGAAGCAGAAGAAGGTCGAGTTCGGTTCGGGCTACGGCTACCAGTTCAATGTCCGCGTCCTGAGCAACAACGCTGCTCGCAACGTGAAGTTGAACGAGGTCGACAACCCGACGACCGCTGACACCCAGACCACGGGCAATGTGCCTTGGCGTCACACCGAGACCCACTGGGCCTTGGAAGAGCGGATCATTTCGATGAACCGTTCGCCCGCCCGTCTGGTCAATCTGCTCCAGACGAGTCGCGTCGATGCGATGACCGACTTGGCTGAAGTGATGGAAACGAACTTCTGGTCGAAGCCGGATTCGTCTTCCGATTCCCTGAAGCCCTACGGTGTCCCGTACTGGATCGTCTACAACGCGACGACCGGGTTCAACGGCGGTCACCCGGCAGGCTTCTCGGACGTTGGCGGAATCAGTGCAACCACCTACACCAGGTGGAAGAACTGGTCTGCGAACTACAGCGAGGTCAGCAAGGGCGATTTGATCAAGAAGTGGCGTGAAGCTGCCACGAAGACCGAATTCCGTCCTCCTGTTGACGGTCCCTTCAGCAACATGAATTCCGACTACGGCTTCTACACCGACTACACGGTGTTGGGCACGTTGGAGGAATTGCTTGAGGGGCAAAACGACAATTTGGGGAATGACGTGGCTAGCAAAGATGGGCTGACCGTCTTCCGTCGCACTCCTGTTGTCTGGGTTCCGTGGTTCGACAACAACAGTGGCACGACTGACACGACCAACCCGGTCTACGGGATCAACTGGTCGGTGTTCAAGCCTGCCTTCCTGAGCGGCGAGTACATGAAGGAGACGAAGGTAACTCCGCACCCGCTGCACCACAGAACGATCACGCAGTACACTGACTGCTCATACCAGTTCTGCTGCCTTGACCGGCGTCGGAACTTCGTTCTGTCCAAGTAGTTTGACTGACACGTTCCCTCCCCCCCAGCCATCGCTGCCATGCGGGGGGAGGGGTTGTCTGAGATTGGCAGCATCAGAAAGGCTTTACGATGACAAGTTCAATGCAGCACAAAGGCGTTGTGAACGCCGGTCGCCTGTCTCCAGTGATCTGGGGCAACTTCCCGGTCAAGAATGCCCTCGTGGGCTTGGGCGGCGAAATGTTCATGGTTGACCCGTTCAACATCAACGACATTTCGGAAGACGACAGGGTTGGCGAGGGGACAGCGTCTTGGGACTCCACCAACTTCGCCATTGATCTCACGGCTGGCAGTGTGGCTGAGGACGCGGCGGTCCTTTCCAGCCGGGTCAAGTTGTCCCTGTCCGGTCGGTTCGCCGTTGAGGGGTCAATCAACATCGACAGCATTGCCGATAGCGACAACGCGGTGTTTGTTGGTTTCTCGGCTGCTCGCGACGGGGGCTTCCTGGTTGACTCTCAGGATGGATCTGGTGCGATTGCGGCAGGGACTGTCGGTGTTTACATCGACCGTGACAAAAGTGGAGACGAGACTGATTCCGACAGCGTGTCGTATGATGCCGGGAGTCTCCTGATTGCCACCCGTGGTGATTCGGGAGCGGCCCGCATCAAGGATTCTGGCAGCAACGTGGCTGCCGCCACTGCCACCAAGATCGGGATTGTGAATCGTGGCGACGGGATTGTTCGTCTCTTTGTTGATGACACCGAAGTGGCGACTGACACCATGCCGACGATTGCCAGCGGGTACGCGGTGATTGGGACCAAGGCTGAGGGCAATGGTGCCCCGGTTCTGGACATTGGTCGGTTCTTCGCTGCTGGTGTGTCGGACTGAGTCCTCGCGGGTTGACGCCGGGGAGGGTTTTTCCTCACGGACCCTCCCCGGCGAAAGCCGTCCTCACAAGGAACAAGACATGGACGACAAAGCGAAGAAGAAGGCCGAGTCGGTCTTTGGCAGTTGCAGCGAGCGACTTGAGTCATACGGCGACAAGTACGCTGCCGTTCTGGATGCCTGCGGTTCCGATCTTGCATTAGCACTGGCCGGTATCCGGTGTGGTCTCGACCCGGTCGAGAAGCCGAAGAAGAAGCCTGCCTCCAAGAAGAAGAAGTAAATGGACGAACGGACGCGGGAGCGCATGGAATTGATGAACGGCGGGCCTCTTCCCCCCGCTGTTGAGAAGTTGTATGTCAAGGTCAGGCGTCTGTCTGACATGGGAAACGGGCCAGCGGACCTTCCCACAAGCGTGCTGGCCCTGATCCTTGCCCTCGCGTTCGATCCGCCCCCACGGGTGGCGAGTCCAGGTTCGGGGCAAAAGCTAACGAAGGAGGACGCGGGGCGTCGGTTCCTCCTGAACGGGAGCGAAGGCACCTTTCTTGGCCGTGGCCCGAGGGGGTTTTACAAGGTTGAGGTCGACGGCGAGAGCAAGTTGATCCAGCCAGAGAAGTTCCACGAAGTCTGCGAGCTAGTGTAAATGGCCGAGTCCACACTGAGCCTGTCCTTCGAGGACTTGCGGGACGCGGTCTACGAGTTCCTGTACGGCGGTGACGGTGATCACTCCGGGGAGAGTGACGCCAACCGCAAGGCACTTGTGGACCGGGTCGTGTATTCCGGCCTGCGTCAATTCTACAAGCCGCCCCCGGTCGGTGGATCGGTCCACGACTGGTCCTTCCTGATGCCGGTGACGACCCTCTCAATCAACGCCCCGTACACGACGGGTACGATTACGGCTTCCAGTGGTGTTGTCACGCTAGTTGGCGGTACGTTTCCGGCGTGGGCAGCGGCAGGAATGATCGAGATCAGCGGCACCGATTACTCGGTTGCCACCAGAGACAGCGACACGCAGTTGACACTGGACGACACGAGTTCTGCGTCTGATGTGTCTGCTGGTGCGTCGTATGACTTGCATCAGGATGATTATGACTTGCCGGATGACTTCGGGAGGGTTCTGGGACCGTTCACATTCGCTCAGGCAGACAACGCATGGTACACCTGCCAGGTGGTGGGCGAGGCTCGCATTCGCGAGTTACGACAGAGGGACCGATACAAGAATTATTCGGGAGGCGATCCGCAATTCGCAGCGATTCGTCCGAAGGTGTTTGCCGAGGCGACGGGTACACGGCAGGAGGTTCTCTTCTGGCCCCCGATCACGTCGTCCGCGACGGTGACGTACCGCTACCGGGTCCGACCGAACAAGCCGAGTTCCGGCACGGATTACCTGTACGGGGGAAGCGATCACTCCGAGACGATCCTGTACTCGTGCCTGTCCGAGGCCGAGCGGCGACTGGATGACGAGCGTGGCCCGATGTTCGCGAGGTTTCAGGAGTCGCTGGTGTCGTCGATCATGTTCGACACGAAGGACAACCGGGCCGAGCATCTTGGGTACAATGGTGATGACTCTGATGGGATTCCGGTGTTCAACCGGAACCGCCAATTCCTGTATAGTGGTCAGGTGACCTACAAGAACGAGTAGCCTTCCGGTTGGTACAGGGTGAGAGTCCCTGCCCCATGTCGGGGAACCGGACCATCCTTCACGATGTCAAAAGGAACGAGACATGAGTAGCAAGAACGTACTTCGCCTGTTGCAATCGGCCCGTGAGATCAAGGCGAAGACCGCCGATTACACGGTGGTTGCCGGTGACTTCGACAGTATTTTCACGACCCGTGGCGCGGCGGCTGGCGTGACTTTCACGCTGCCCAAGGCTGCGAACTCCAGCGGGGGCATCGTGGAGTTCTACGCGGTGGCCGACCAGGACTTGATCATTGCCGGTCAGGACGAGGAACTCGTGGTGTTCAACGATCTGACCGCCGACAAGATCGAGTTTTCCACGACGAATGAGAAGATCGGTGGCGGCTTCCGTGCCGTGTGTGACGGGACATCATGGATCGTCGTTCCTCTGGCCACTGAAACCCAGACGGTCACCGTAACGTCTGCGTAAGGGGGTGAGGCATGACCAAGCGAATTCACAGGTGGTCTACCACCCTGTCGAGTGTCGTGGTGGATACTACGAACACGTCCTCCACGGAGGTCGATTTCTCGGAATACGCTGGTGGCGTGGTGTACGTCCCCAACGTCACGGGTGCAATTGGAAACATCACCTTCGAGGTCTCCGACAAGAAGGGCGGGACGTACCACGCTCTTGAAGACAGCGGGGGCACGGCGGTGTCGATCACGGCGGAAATCAACAAGGGGTATCCGCTGCCTGACGAATTGTTCGGGGCAAATCATTTTCGGATGGTTGCAGCGACGAACGCCAAGACGTGCATTGTCACGTTGAAGGGGTAACAGTGGAGATTGTATCGTCTGAGCCTGAGTTCTCGATACGCCACAGGCGGATGGTTCCGGCGTATTCGATGTCTGGTCAGGATGCTCGACTGGCCTCAATCCACACGACACCTGGTCACGATCCGAGACTGGTTGAGGTTGTGGGAGAGAGGCTCTCGCTGTCTGGAAAGACCTTCAACCTTGTGACCCCGTTCTCTGGGAAGAGTTTTTGTCTTGACGATTACTTTCGAGGAATCGACAGGCTTCCTATCTCCGAGGCTCACTATGTGGTCTACGACAATTCTTGTGATCACGAGTTCTCTGCTGAGTTATCGGAAATAGTGAAGAAGAAGTTCGACAGTTATATTCTTCTGGTGGATCACAATCCTCCCAGTACGATTGACGTGACTGATGACGCCTTGACGGTTGATGCGAGGGTGTGGGCGGTTTACAAGCGTCTCCTCAACGAAGAGATCGCTGATCTGCCATACACGATGATTGTCGAGGACGACGTGGAGATACCAGAGGGTTCCTACGAGACGCTTCACGCTTTGGCTGAATCGAGAGACGATCTTGCGACTGTTGTGGGTTCTATGAACAACCGCAGGAAATGTGATAATTATCCGGTGTTGTGGCATCTTCGCAGGACGTACCAGGTTGGTGGAAACTTTCAGCCAGAGACTGGTGTGGTGCGTGTTGTAGAGGAGAAGGAATTTGGGGTCGAGATTATCGGCAGCAGTCATCTTGGGTGCTGGCTGACCAAGACGCCCGTGATCAAGTCCTTGGGCGTGGATCGCAAGCATGAGGGGGTGCATTATGTAGATCAGTCGTGGGGGCTGGCTGTCCACAATGCCGGGTACAAGATGGCTGTGGACTGGTCTGTGAAGACGAAACACTACTACCTTGCAGACGGCAAGAAGAAGTATGTCTAGGGAGAAGACGGATGCCTCCCAAAAGGCGAAGCGTAAAACTTCCCTTTCCGGTGAAGGGACTCAACGAGACGTATGGCTACGAGGACCAGCCTCGCGGCACATCCGTGGACGTTCAGAACGTCCGTTCTTTCCCGGCCAATTCGACTGATCCTTCCAGCGGGAACTCGAAGGCGAGCGGCAGGGCGCGTGGTGGTCAGCGAGCGGGACTGGCGAAGTACGTCTCGACTGCGCACACGGCGAGTACGTCGATCCAGACGATTCACCAGTTGGCCTACTCGGAGTTCACGCCACTCTCAGGCCGTGGTCATGCGGTAATCCGTGAGGATACGGGTGGGTCGTTTGCAGTTGTGGATAACCTTGGGACCATTGGCTCCTCTCTGGGCGACGTAACCGAGACGTACCAACTGGGCCAATGGGGTCGTGACGGGTTTCTGTATACCGCCTGCGTGTCTTCCGCAGACAAGTTGATCATGCGGAAGACCAACGCCCTTGGTGTTGATTCGTGGGACTGGACGGATGCAAACTCGCCTTCGGTTCAACTGAGTTCAGCGACACGCCAGGTGGCCGGTCTGGTTGTGTTTGGTGATTACGTCTACGTCTGGGCCAGAAACATCAGCGGGGTGACCGGCGAGGCGATCTACCGGGTGAAGACTTCCGATGGGAAGTTGCGAGAGACGACCAGCGGCAACGGGACTGAGTCAGATTACTGGCTGTTGTCCGAGGATCAAGGCACTACTGATCACAAGGACTTCTACCCCAGCAGTGGTGAGACCGCGAACATCACCAATCCGTTCGTGGCCGGTAACGGAATGCTGGCGATGCTGTGCTACAACAACAGCGGGGCCACAGCGGTAGCCACGACTACCAGCAATGCGATCAACTGGAACGACTCGGCTGCTTCCATCGAGACGGCCATCGTGGCGATGGCTCATCTGACCACCAGCAACGTCGGCGTTACGGGTGGGCCGTTGAACACGGATGACGTGGTGGTCACCTTCAAGGGGGACAAGGTGAACCAGGATGTTGTCGAGTTCCTGATCAATTCGGACAACCTGACGGGTGGAAGCCTGACGATCACCAAGACAACCGAGGGCAGTGGTGACACGGCAGAGGTTGTGACGCTCTCGTCCACGGCAACGGGTGGTGACTTCAAGTTGGCCCACGACGGTCGCATCTGTCTTCAGGCGATCAATCTGGACAACGGGTTGCAGATGTACGCTCGCGAATTACAGCCGTACGGCACCGGCTCAACCACGGCCCACACGAACAACGAGGAATTGTCTCTTGCCGTGGACGAGAACGGCAACTTCTACTGCCTGTCCCGGTACAGCACGGGATCGTTCACCTACGTCGTGACGAAGATGAACAGCGTGGGCACGCAGCAATGGCAGCAGACCAATGCGGGAACCAGCCGTGCGTTGGCGTATGACTACGTCGGCACACGACTGGGCGTGGTGGGTGGAAATGTTTACGGAGGAGGTAAATCATTTGCCACGGTGAGCATTTCGGACGGAACAAAGATCAACGACTCGGATGCTCACAGTATCACCAACTGGAACAACGTGTACCAGGACGAGAAGGGTGGCTTCCGCCTGTTCCGAAACAACGCCTCGAACAACGTGGCGAGGGTGACTGAAGCGGAGCCGGTGGTTGACGACTGGATTATCAGCGACGGCGACAATGTTCAGACGGGTGCGTCGTGTGCCTCGATTTACCAATTCAATCCACAGAACAGCCTGTCAGTCCGTCAGACCAAGCAGTTGGGTGTTGCCGGTGGCGTGGTGAAGGAGTTCGATGCTGATGGTTGGTACGCACTTGCGGACGGCGGTGGTTCTACTGGAACTCCTGCCCTTGATCCGGGCCGTGCTGTCATTTTCGCTGCCCAGCTAGGCTCAAAGTTGTATTTCACGGATGGACTGAACAACAAGTATTACGATGCGGCGACGAACAAGGTGGCGGCGTGGAGTCCGACAGCGGGGACTCTTCCGGCTGACAGCAATGGCCGCAAGCCCACCCTGATCGAGAATTGGCGCAGCCGGATCGTGATGGCGGGTGTGGAGGGAGACCCGCAGGAATACTACATGTCGAAGCAGGGTGACGCCGACGACTGGAACTACACGCCCAACGTCCTCACCGAGACTCAGGCGGTGTCTGGTGTGAACGCTCCTGCCGGAAAGAGTCCCGACGTGATCCGGTGCATGATCCCGGTGAACGACGACATCCTGGTGTGGGGTTGCGACCACAGCATCTGGCAGATGACTGGTGACCCGATGCTGGGTGGCCGGATCGACAACGTGGTGGATGGTATCGGAATGCCGTGGGGCCGTCCGTGGTGTCGTGATTCCGGCGGGGTAATTTACTTCTTCGGCACGCGGGGCGGCGTGTACCGCTTTGCTCTTGGCCAGGGCATGACGAAGATCACGGTGGGTTCCATCGAGGAGCGTCTGAGTACGATTGACTTGGACAAGAACATTATTCGTCTGGTGTGGAACGAGCGCGAGCAGGGTCTGCATGTCTTCATCACGCCCTTGAACCCGTTCGACGCGGCGACCCACTACTTCTACGACATCCGTGCCGAGTCGTGGTGGCTGGACAAGTTTGAAGCAACGACCAACAGCGAGTACGTCCACAATCCCAAGGAAGTGCATGTGCTGGACGGACTGGACCCGAATGACCGGGTGGTGTTGCTTGGCGGTTGGGACGGATTCCTGCGGAAGTGGGACTTGACGGCCTCTGATGACGACGGCACGGCGATTGACAGCTACGCCTACTTCGGCCCTCTGGTGTCGGAGAACCTTGGCTTGGTGAAGATGAATGAGCTACGGGTTCAGGTGGGGAAGAACTCCAGCAACGTGGCTGCGAGCGTGTTCATCGGCGACAATGCCGAGGATGCGTATGCCCAGACCACGGCACACTACACGGCAACCTTTGTTCCTGGCCGCAACGTGTCGGAGCGTCGGAAGGCTATTTCCCATGCGATCTACCTGAAATTGGGCAACAGCACGGTGGCGCAGCGTTGGGTGATGGAGCGGGCTGAGGCTGATCTTGAACTCACGGCCCGCAAGTCTGCGAGGATCTTCTGATGGCAGTCACCAACAGGGGTTTTGAGCAGCCGAGGGTTCCCAACGGGTCATCCGTGTCGAGGATGCGTCGTGGCATGGCGAACCTTGCCGGAGACCATTCGGTCCTGAAGGAACTCGGAATCGGGACCAACGAGCCTGACACGGCACTTCATGTCCTCCGAGAAGTGGCCGGTGCAGGGATCACCCTTGAGCGGATACAGGAGACGGTGAACGCCGGTTCGGTGATCGGCAAGAAGTCGAGGGGGACGTACACCGCCAGGGCGGCGGTTGTGGACGACGACGTGTTGTTGAACATCGACGGTCGGGGTTTCGTGGGCACAACGAACGAGTACCTGACGGGAGCGAGGATTCAATTCGAGGCAGATGGCACGCCTTCGGATGCTGGTGGCGGTGCAATGCCAGCGAGGATTCTGTTCAGGACGGCGAAGACATCCGGCAGTCCCAGTGAGCGGATGCGGATAGACGCTGACGGGAACGTGGGAATCGGGACTACGGCTCCGGGCGCGTTGCTGGAGGTAGCGGGCCAGGTGAAGATCACGGGCGGTTCTCCTGCCCTGAACAAGGTTCTGACCTCCGATGCGGCGGGGTTGGCGACATGGGAGACTGCTGCTGCCGGGGGCAGTCAGAATCTGTTCGAGACGATTGCCGTCTCAGGCCAGAGCAACGTGGTTGCAGACTCTACCACGGACACGCTGACTCTCGTGGCCGGGTCCAATGTGACAATCACCACTGACGCGGCGGCAGACTCGGTTACGATAGCCTCGACCGACACCAACACCCAGTTATCGACCGAGCAAGTCCAAGACATTGTTGGCGCAATGTTCTCGTCAAACACCGAGACTCGTTGCACCGTGACGTATCAGGATGGCGACGGCACGATTGATGTCGTAGTCGATGATTTGGATACGAATCTGACGACTGAGGCTGTTCAGGATATCGTTGGGGCGATGTTCTCCGGCAACACGGAGACTAGAGTCTCGGTCACCTACGACGACGCAGACGGGACTATCGACGTGGTGGTCGACGATATGACCGCTGACACCAACACGATGGGGTCAGGCTTTGTTCTCGAGGACGGTGATGGAACGGAAGTCACCATTACCGAGAACAAGGAGGTCAAGTTTGTAGAAGGCACGGGGATCGACATCAATTGGACTGATACGTCTACTGGATCTGATGCCGATCCTTACGACCTCACATTCACCTGCAACCTTGAAGGAACAGAACTTTCCTCAACGGGTGAAGCCGGAGGGAGCAAGTTTCTCAGGGAGGACGGTGACGGGACTTGCAGTTGGCAGGCGGTGAGTGGTGAGACGAACGAGTTTTCGTTCAAGACCATATCAGTCTCGGGACAAGACAATATCGTTGCTGACACGACGACGGACACTCTGACCTTGGCGGAAGGGTTGAATGTCACGATCACCACAACGGAGGCCAGTGACACGATCACGATAGCCTCGACCAACACCACCTACACAGCGGGAGACGGCCTTGACCTCTCAGGAACTACTTTCAGCACTGACCTCAAGGCAAATGGGGGAGTGGTTATTGAAGGGGTCAACAACGAACTGGCAGTTGATCTCGGCGCATTGTCGATTACGGGCACTCTGGCTGTCGGTGATGGCGGAACAGGACAAACCACCTACACCAACGGCCAGTTGCTCATTGGCAACACCATCGGAAACACCCTCGCCAAGGCAACCCTGACGGCTGGAAGCAATGTCAGCATCACAAATGGCAGCGGAACCATCACGATAGCCTCGACCGACACCAACACGCAGTTATCGACCGAGCAGGTTCAAGACATTGTCGGTGCGATGTTCTCGTCGAACACTGAGACCCGCATCGCAGCGACCTACCAGGATGGCGACGGCACGATTGACTTGGTGGTCGATGACATGACCGCTGACACAAACACGATGGGTGCGGGGTTCGTCCTTGAGGATGGCGACGGCACTGAGGTCACGATCACCGAGAACAAGGAGGTCAAGTTTATCGAGGGCGGTGGAATCGACATCAACTGGACTGATGTCTCTACTGGATCTGATGCTGACCCCTACGACCTCACCTTCACGGTTTCTGACACGACCGTAGCGGGTGACATCGGTTCGACAGGTATCACTCCGGGTGACACGCTCACCATCGCGGGCGGGACGAATGTCGAAACGGATATGTCGGGGGGCACACTGACTATCACGTCAACCGATACCAACACTCAGTTGTCTACTGAGGCGGTCCAAGACATTGTCGGTGCAATGTTCTCAAGCAACACTGAGACCAGAATCACAGCGACTTACGAGGATGGCGACGGGACCATCGATCTGGTTGTCGATGACATGACGGCGAACACCCAGTTGTCGACCGAACAAGTTCAGGACATTGTCGGTGCGATGTTCTCATCGAACACCGAGACACGCTGCACCGTGACGTATCAGGACGCAGACGGGACCATCGATGTGGTGGTCGATGATCTGGATACGAACCTGACAGCCGAGGCTGTTCAGGACATCGTGGGGGCGATGTTCTCGTCGAACACAGAGACCAGAATCTCCGCGACCTACGAAGACGGCGACGGAACGATTGACTTGGTTGTCGACGATATGACCGCCAACACCCAGTTGTCGACCGAGCAAGTTCAGGACATTGTCGGTGCAATGTTCTCGTCCAATACCGAGACTAGGATTTCTGCCACTTATCAGGATGGCGATGGGACGATTGATCTCGTGGTCGACGACATGACGGCTGACACCCAGCCTCTGACGACTGAGGCTGTTCAGGATATCGTTGGGGCAATGTTCTCCTCAAACACCGAGACCAGAATCTCCGCGACCTACGAAGACGGCGACGGAACGATTGATCTGGTTGTGGATGATATGTCGGGGGGCGGCCTGAACGAAGAGCAGGTGCAGGATGTTGTTGGCGCGATGTTCTCCAGCAACACGGAGACTAGAGTCTCGGTCACCTACGACGACGCCGACGGGACCATCGATGTGGTGGTCGACGATATGACCGCTGATACCCAGCTAACGACAGAGGCGGTTCAAGATATTGTTGGCGCGATGTTTTCATCGAATACCGAGACACGAATCTCAGCCACATACGAAGACGGTGATGGCACAATCGACCTAGTGGTCGATGACATGACCGCTGACACCCAGTTGACTCAAGAGCAAGTCGAGGACTTTGCAGGGGCGTTGGTCGCGACCGGAGGGACCAAGACAGGGATTACGGTGACGTACCAGGATGCTACGAACGACATGGACTTCGTGGTTTCCGACCTCACGGTGGCAGGAGACACCGGCTCGACAGGGATGACCCCTGGCGACACGCTGACAATCGCCGGGGGGGCCAATGTCTCCACGTCGATGTTCGGTGACACGTTGACCATTGAGTCAACCTACACGGCGGGCAACGGCTTAGCCCTTTCTGGAACCACGTTTAGTGTCGATGACCCGATCAATCTCAGTCAGTTGACCGAGGCAACCGACGCCACCGATGACAAGATTCTGTTGTGGGACGAGTCTGCGTCACTGTGGAAGTACATGACACTGGATGACCTTCAGGACAGTATTGACACAACTGGTGGCGGGTCATCTGAGTGGACCGACCTTGGCGCGGTTATTCACCCGACTGAGACGGGTGATGATGTCGTTGTTGGAGGCAGCACGGTAGCCGACAGTGCCCGCCTTACCTCCACCAAAGGCGGTGTAGCACTCTCGATCCAGAACACCACGGATGCCGCGAGCAACCAGGTTGCCATCATCCACGGCGGGAACCGGGCCACGCCTGCTGATGGCGACGAGGGGTATATCAGTTTCGATCTGGACGACAGCAACGGGGCGCAGGCCGAGTTTGCACGACTTACGTTCGAGTCGAATGATGTCACGAGTACCACCAAGGATGGTGAGTTTCGTTTGTCGGTGATGGTAAACAACACGCTCACAGATCGTCTCACCGTAAACGAAACTGGAGTCAACGCGACCACCGCTTTGCAGCTTGGCGGAACCGATGTGGTGCTGGAGACTCGCGCGGTCAACACCACTGGATCTCTGACCGGGGGCGGTGATCTGACGGCAGACCGCACGCTGGATGTAGCCGACGGTGGGATCGGCACGGCGGAGCTAGCCGCTGATGCTGTGACATCAGCAAAGATTGCTGCTGATGCTGTTGGCTCAAGTGAGATTGCTGCTGATGCTGTTGGCTCAAGTGAGATTGCGGCCAATGCGGTTGGCGACAGTGAGATCGCTTCACATACCTCGACCAAGGTCACAATCACGAGCAAGGGACAGTTGAACTCGTCAATCGCTTACGAGGACGAGACGAACACCTTCACGTTGGGGCAGGTGATTGACGGGACTGTTGACGAGAACCAACTGCGAATCCAGTCGCACAGCACCCAGACCAGCAATGTTCTGGTGATTGAGGACTCCGGCGGGGCAGACCAGCTTGTTGTGAACAATGCTGGCCGGATCACGATGGAGGGCGGGTTCATCGCCAGGGGGACCAGTTTCACCCTCGGGGACACAGCAAAGACCGCGACGTTTCAACTTGCCAGCGGCGGAAACAACTTCAACTTCCGAAACACCAATGCCAACAAGACCCTGATCTTTGATTATCCTGCCAGCGGTGGTGATCTTGAGTTCAGGACACACAACGGTTCGTCTTCAACCATCCGCCTCAGCATGGATTCGGATGGCAAGTTCATCCACAACCCGAACGGCACGATCAGTGCGGACTTTCAAGTCCAAGGGGACACCGACTCGGAGCTATTGTTTGTTGACGCTGGTGCGGATCGGATAGGGGTCTCCACCAATTCCCCGCGGGCCACCTTGGATGTTCGTGGCGGCCTTTCGTATGTGGTGCTGGGCAAGACTGCGGACTACACTCTCGTTGCTTCGGATCATGTGATTTATGCTGACGCCGCGTCAGGCAGCGTCACGATCACCCTCCCTGCGTGGATCAAGGGGCGTGTGTTTGAGATCTACCGGAAGGACTCCGACATGATGAACATGGTCACGGTCTCCAGGGCGGGGACCGACACCTTCCATGATGGGTCCACAACCAAGACGATTGGGACTCAGTACAACGGATTGAGGATCATAGGGATTGAGACGGGCAAGTGGATGGCAACGGTACTGACTGCATCGTAGGTGGAAGATGTCTGAGATCACACTCACAGCTTGGGGCAAGGTGGCAACGATCACCTATCCAGACGCGATGGACACGTTGGGTCCACTGGCGTTTGGGGATACGTTTGGGTACGAGTCGAGCATTCTTGACAATGACGGTAACTCGATCCCGAACCCCCAGACCGTCGAGGAATTCACGATAGGGAAGATATTTGATTACGTCGGTGAGATCATGCGAGCGTACAGCCTGAAGGATGCACAGGCAGCGGCGATGGTCGCGGCCACTACAGCGGCAGATTCGGCAATGGATTCAATCACGGTCGAGATAGAAGACTCACCGTAAGGAGATAGGCATGACCCACAATCCATTTCACGTCGATATTCCCATCATTGGTGATATTGGGGGAGCAATAGGAGATATGTTCGGGATGGGCGGTGACACTCCGGCCCAACCCGGTTCATCCTCCCCGTTCATGTCCTTCCTGAACCCTAATTACGGTCAGACCAACCTGTCGTTGTTACCGAGCATGAACACGGCCCTTGGTGGTGGAGAGTATTCCACCGGCCTGCAACTTCAGCAGCCGAATGTGCCGGGTGGATACCACGAACCGCTTGGTGCCGTGGGTCCGATACCGGGAATTGAGCGGACCACCAGTGTCGGATTCCTTCCGAGCGCGGGTGGTGGACTGTCACCGTACACCTACGGCACGACAGGCGTGGAGGCGGCGTATCCAGATTGGAACCCTCAGACATCCATGATGGATCGGATCATGGGTATCGGTTCCGAACACTTGCGCCTGATCAACAAGTGGGCCGTTCCCGAAGAAACGGAAGGCGCGTTCAGGACTGGCCGGGAAGATGATGGCTGGACGGACATGACTGATGAGGATGTCCTGGCCGAGATCAACAAGTTGTCCGAGGAGGATCGCAAGCAGTACCTCCCGCAGTGGACAACCTACGCGATGCTGGAGGACGTGCAGAACAAATCGGACTATGCCAACTTCAGGAACGAGCAGATTGCTGCCTCAAGTATGGATCAGGCGCGGACGACTGCCCAGACAATGGGCCTGCTCACCGGGATGATGGGGATGTCGGAGTATGCTGATATCATCCAAAGGTCTCAGCAGATGGGTGAGCAGGTGTGGGGCAACTTCCGAGACCGTGGCTACGACACGAGTACGGCATACTCCTCTGCCATGCAGGCTACGGAGCAGGCCAGGAGCCGGATGTTCAGTGACTTCAATGACACGCAATTGGCCCGCAGGCTGGGATCGTTGCAGATGAGTAACAACATCATGCAGCAGGCGTTCATGGGCGTGCAGCGTACGCCACCAGATCCAATGGCTATTGCCCAGATCATCCACGGTCAGGTCGCTGGCGGATCGGGACAACAGCAGCCGGTGGCTGGCAACCCGTTTATCTCGCAACTTTTTGGCGTGGCGACGGGAATGGTAGCCGGATAAGACGTAGAGGTAGATTGAATGCCATTGCAAATACAATATCAGCCTAACGCGATGATGCTGGGCAGCATGGCCCAGTCTGCTGGCGAGGCTTCGTACAACCGCTGGCTGACGGAGTTCAACCAGCAGAAGATGCAGATGAACGCCAATGCGTTCGCGACTGGTTTCGCCAACATGGGGTTGCCGATTGCCCAGATGCAATCCCGCGAGCGGATGGTCAACGCTCATGTGTCTGCGCGGGGGCAGCAGCTTGCCCAGAAGCGGTTGGATGATGTCCAGTGGTGGGACGAAAATGGTGCCCGCGTTCAGGACATGGTCAGCAGCAACCTGATCGGCAGGCATGGTCCGGGCGTCGTCAATGACCCGATGTTTGCTGACCAGGTGGTCAATGCCCCCAAGTACATGACGCGGGAGGAGGGGCAGAAGAGGCTGATGGACTGGTCGTCCAACAGCGAGAAGGCTCGTTCGCACAGGCTGGCTTGGTCCCCCGAGGCGTTGCAGGCGAGGTCTGCTGGCCGACTTGCAGACGCCGAGGCTGCCTCAAAGCCAAACCCGGCGTTTCAGCAGCAGATGCAGTCGTTGCAGAGAAGGTTGAACGACAAGGGTTTGAAGCCTGAAGCTGCGCAGAAGATGGCTCGTTCCATCATGGATCGGGTCCAGAGGCATGGAGACCGTTCGTCCAGACAGCAGACCCACGAGGAGGTCACTCAGGCGTTGATCAGAACCGCCCCGATGAATCCTGACGCCGGTCCTCTGGGCACGTTGCGGACTGTCACTCTGGACCCGAAGGGTGGTCCCCCTAGGGTGGAGTTCCATAACCCGAACATGGACTTGATGGAACAGTACAGGAGCAATGCGTCTCAGATTGAGAAGTTGAGCGAGCCGCCAACTGAGTTTGGCGTGACTGTTGACTTGACTGACCAGCAAAAGGCTGCTCGGTTGAACGCGAGGAGGGGGTTGGAGCGACACAACAAGGCAATCATGCAGCAGATCTATGGCGTTGACAAAGATCCCGCTCCCGATCCGATTGACGCTGCTCAGGAGTTTCAGGACAAGACTGATGTCTGGAGTCAGCAGAAACACTCTGCTCAGGGCGTGAACAACCAGGAATACATGGATTACCTGAAGAGGACAGGGTTCATGGACGAGTGGCTTAGGGGGTTTGGGGTGAGTGATCCGTCTGAACTTCCTGCGGAGTGGTGGACAGGAATGGGCTTCTCGTCGCCACCACCCAAGCGTCCCGATGCCCGTGGTGTAATGCAGCGGGACCAGGAGGACACCGGGAAGGCTGTCAGGAACATTGGAATCCTGAAGGAACTGGAGCAACTGAGGCCGAATAGGGGTCGTGTCGAAACCCCTGTCTCGCCTCAGCCTCCATTGCGGGATCAGTTGCAGGACATTGAGCGTGAGCAGCGGCGGGAGTCTATGGCTCCAGAGTCGGTGGATGACGCCAAGCAGATCCGCAGGGCGATAGGTCAGAGATACGGCCCGGACTTTACGAAGTGGCCCCCGGAGGCTATCCAGCAATTCCGTGACGCCACGGAGTTCATCAGGGTATCGGGTGACCCCAAGCCCGCCGCACCCAAGGCTTCAACAGGGACACCGAGAACACGCTCGACCTGGTCGTTTGGCCCCAGTTCATCATCACCGATGTAGGGTGGGTACTAGGGAGCCATGCCTGACGAACACGGACAACCGACTGAAAAACTGTTCAATCTACACAGAAACATGCCAACCTCGATGCAGTTTTAACCAATGGCCGATCCACCGACTGAAGAACTGCTCAGGTCGATAGACGACCAGCTTGATGCAATCTATGGCACGGAGCCTCTGCCGGATGAGGCATACGAGGCACCGAAGGTTGATCACCAGGTTCTGGTGAACGAGGCCCTGAAGGTTCTCCGTTACCCGGACCCCGAGTCCCCCGAAGACCGTCTGGACCGGAGGGACTGGACTGACAACGTGATCATGAAGAAGGCCAGGCAGAAGGATCTGCCTGAGACTCCTGCGGGCGGGATGATCGAGGCACCGTCTCCTGTTTCTGACAACTACGGGCGTCTGATTGTTGATCCTTCCGTGGCTGAGGGCTTGAAGGAGTTCAAGTCCAAGTTCAGCAAGGCTCTTCTTGAGCCAGACAAGGAGTCGGATGAGTACAAGGAATGGCTGGGCAAGTACACGCCATTCGAGCGTCGAGAGGCGAGGGAGATCGCCCGTTCGTATTTCAAGAACAAGGACCGCGAGGAGGCGAAGCGTCACCACAAGGAATACTACCAGCAGTTGAGCGACATGTATGGCCCGGTGGTGGGTGACAGGTTTCTGGGGAACGTGGGTGCTGCGCTGGAGGGTTCCTCCAAGAGATCAGTTGCTACTTTCAGTCGTCTTGTTCAGTGGAAGGACAAGCGAACCCAGAAGGAGTGGCACGAGAAGGGTCACGAGTTTCTCCGTGACGCGGACCTGATGGACGAAGCGGCCAGCGAGGTTCTCGGCACGGGTCCGTGGGGGCAGGCGTTCCGTGGTGCCACGAGTTCGGTGATCGAGGCCAGTGTGGCTGGCACGGCTGGACTCCCCGGAATCATTGGTTGGTTCACGTTGTCCCGAGGAAGCGAGGCGGCATACGAGGCGGACCAGGCTGGCCTAACCGGCAAGGACAAGACGTGGTACGTCGTGACTTCCGGTGGCATCGAGGGTGGCGTGACTGCTGCCTTTTCGGCGATTGGCCTTGGCGGCTTCGAGTCGAAGATTGCCGGTGGCGTGGTCAGGCAATCCTTGGGCAAGGTTCTCAAGGACTTGGGCATCCACGGGATGGCGGAACTCACCGAGGAAGAGATCATCGCTGTTGGTGATGCAGCAAACCGGACGTTGCAGGGCGTGGACCCGACTGCCGCCCACCCGGATCGTCTTGGTCCCCTGCTGGCCGATACCTTCAGGACAACGCTGCTTGCTCAGGGCATGGCCGAGAGCCGTTCATGGGTGGGCAGGTATTACGCGAAGAACAACTACGAGGAGGCGTTGGCTCTTGCGGGTAAGACCAAGCTGTCTCGCGGTGACTCGAAGATCGTCGGCACCACGGGGGAGAACAGCGAGAGCCAGCGTAACGCGATACTGGGGAACCTGGTCCAAGAGATAAACCGGATCAAGGCAGGTGAACCGGAGGTCGAGCCGGATCTGGGTCCGACACGGGATGAGGTCACGGGCACAGAGGCTCCAGCCGCACACCCCGGCCCACCAGACCCTGCTCTCAGTCCTGAGCAGGTGCAGGTACAACAGGAGATTGCCGATAAGAGGGCAGCGGAACCGTCCGTGGAGCAAGTGGAGTCTGGGACGGTAGTGAATGTCTGGGTTCCCGACCCATCGAAGCCGAGAACGGGCACCAGCAATCAGGGGAGGGTTGTTGAGCAGCGCGGCGACACGCTTGTTGTGGAACTGCCAGACGGGTCTATTCACGAGCGTCCTGTAAGCGAGGGTCGTTACGATTTCGAGTCTGGCGTCAGTTCCGGCGAGGCCCTTGGTCGCACGGTGAACAGTGGCAAGGCCGGGGCGTTGAGGCAGAATGTCGGCAAGGAGGCGGGGGATCGGTACGAATCAGACTACCGGGCGGCACAGGATGAAGAAGTGGCCCGCAGGCTTGATGCCAAGGTCGCCCGTCCGACCCCGCTACCGGAGGCTCCGACTGAGACTGCTCCTGCACCGGTCGAAGCTACTCCTCCTGTTGCCGCAGAGTCCCCGGTAAAGGTTGCGAGATATACCCATGCTGACGGGAAAGGGATATTGGACAATTCAGGCTTGGACTTATCCAAGCTGAACGATGACGAAGATCAGGAATTGCTCGAATTGAGATCGTATGGACTTCAGCAACCATTAGAAGTTCCTCCGAACGGAGTATTCTTTTTCACGGAGGAGGGGGAGAAGAAGAACTCTCGGTTGCTGGAATTGCTTGAGAAAGCGTCCATTAAGGGTGTGGTCAGAACAGAATCCTCTTACTCAGGAACTCCAGTCTGGGAATCCGGGGACGGGCAAGTTGCGCTGGACCCTTCGCAGATTGTTGACGATGTGTCGACGCCTGCCCCAGCCGCCCCCGCCCCAGCAGAAGCTGCTCCTCTTGAAGCAGAGCCAGAGCAGGCTGTCCAACACGACAACGAGGGAACGACGGTCAGTGTTCCTGTTGCGAGGGTGGACGAACTCAAGGCTCAGGGTCAGTCCGAGGCTGTTGCTGAGAGCCAGGCTGCTGCCGAGCAGGACGTGCCGATTGACACGTCTGGTATGCCAAAGTGGCAGAAGGCACTGTACGAGGCTGGTCGTGGCAACACGATTGTCACCAATGATCAGTTGGGCGGCATCCTTGACGAGATCAATCAGGCTGTCAAGGACGTAGCCAAGGGGCACACGCCCGGCTCCATCTTCCCGATCACCGACAAGATGGTCCGGGCGACGACCAAGCTGCTGGTGTATATGGCTGAGGCTGCTGCCAAGTCCAGTGTGCGTCTGACCAAGAAGAAGATCATCGAGTTCCTGCGGCAGTACCCTCCGTTCAACCTTCGTGACCCGAGGAAGAAGAAGGCCAAGCGAAAGAGCCGGTGGCTGATCACGGACGCTGAGATCAGCAAGATGCTGGATCTGCCTGTCACCCTCGAATACGTCGTCACCTTCGAGGACGGTTCCCAGCGGATCGTCATGGCCGACAGCGAGGGGGAGGCTGCGGCCAAGACTCAGGCGTGGCAGCAGGAGCAGATTCCCGGCTGGATCGACCTCGCCGCGCAGATCGACCCGACGCTACCGGAGGCTGCACAGAGGCATCAGGCAATCAAGAGCGTGAAGGCTGCACCTGCCCGTTCGATCATGGAGCGGATGAAGCAGATCTGGAACAGGGCCATCGATCTGCCCTCTCGCCGGGTGGTGGTGAACCAGCAGATACGCTGGACCGAGGGCGAGACGGTCGAAATGTCGGCCAGGAAGTTGCTGAAGATTTCTCTGGGTCGTCAGAGGCGGGCGGCGCGGGCGGGTTACACGGCTGCTGTTGTCAACGAGGGCATGACGTGGCAAGACATACTCAGTTCTGCCCAGCAGTTGCCTGACGGCGTGGAAAAGCGAAACGTCCTGAAGATCCTTCAGCGTCTTGCTCGTGCGAGGGTGGGCACTCCTCGTGGCAAGGTTGCAATGGAGAAGGCGGTCAAGGCGTTGAACACGCTGCATGAGAAGTACGAACATGCTGCGGCCTTGAGTGAACTCCGTGCGCTGGAGGCCAGTGTTGCCAAGTCGAACATAGATCCCAAGTACAAGAAGGAGATCGAGGAGATTCTGTCGGGCCTGCGCCTGACCAACCACACGCAGAAGACGATAGATCGGATGAAGAGCCTGTTGGAGGCTGCTGCCGAGGACGGTGTGGGTCAGATCCCCCAGCCTTTGATTGACAAGGCGAACGACGTTCTCGCCAAGTACGACGACGGTGTAACTCCTGCCACGGAAATGTCAGCCGCAGACCTGCGTGCAGTCACCAAGAAGATCCAGTCGATGCTTCACCAGATGGCACTGAAGCGAGTGATCACGGTCAGGGGTCTTGAAGAGGACCGGGTGCAGGTTGAAGAACTCGGTGCGGACGAGATCACCGAGAGGTCAAACAAGGCAAGGGGGGTGAAGGTTGGGACCGGCAGGGCCAGGAAGAAGATGAACTGGTTCAAGCGTCTGCTCTGGTTTGATCAGGCGAGTGTGGACACGCTGGCTTATCTTCTTGGCGGCAAGGACAGCGTGTTCTACGAACTGATGTCCACGCAGTTGCGTCGTGCGAGGGACAAGTTCGCTTCCATACAGAACGCTGGACTGGTTCACATCAGGGGGGCGTTGGCTGCTGCCGGTATCTCCCCGAAAGCCTTCGGTTCCATGAGCCGTATCGGTGGCGAGAACGTGGTGCAGACGGTCATCGAACTGCCCACCGCCCGTTCATCGAAGAGCGGAGCGAGGGTTGAGTCGTTGACGCTGACGGTGGGTGAGAAGATCGGATTGTTCCTGCACCTTCAGGACCGCTACACCCGTGCCGAGATACTGGCTGATGACAGTAACGGGATCTTCATCAGCAGCCAGGATAGGGAGAAGGGGGACAGCGTCCGCCTGACGATAGAGGACGTGGTTGCCGTCGAGCAGAGCATGTCTCCGCAGGAATTGCAGATTGCTGCTGCTCTCTCGGAGTACATCAGCAAGACGATGGGGGAGAAGGTCAACGAGGAGTGGTTGAGGCAGTTTGGTTACGAACTCCAGATGCACGAGAACTACTGGCCGAGGACGCGGGACAGCGAGCAGCGTGAGTCGAGTCCCGAGAACATCATGCAGGAGTTTCTGAATGATTCTCTGGCCCACATTCCCATCTTCAAGAGCCGGTCCACGTCAACGGCTGCTATCTCGATCAGTGACGCATTCGGCGTCTACTTCTCGCACATCAACCGGGCGGGTTCCTTCGTGTCCATGCACGGAGCGATCACTGATGCGTTGTCGATGTTGCATTCCACTCCTGTCCAGAATGCGTTGCGAAACACTCAGGAACACCATGACACATGGACGAGCCAGATCGAGAAGACGATTGCCGACTTCCGTGGCTTGGCCAAGAAGCAGTCGGATGCGGCTATGGAGGAGGGTCTTCGCAAGCTGATCAACAATTCTCACATCGCGGCACTGGGCCTCAAGCCTCACATTGCCCTGTACCAAGTGGCATCGTTCATTACCGCTGCGACCAAGCTGGGCGCGATGAAGATGGTGGCTGGGTTGAAGGGTCTCAGTTCGGAGACGCTTGGCGAGATCATGGAGTGGTCGGGTACGTTGGCCCAGAGGATCACGTCGGGTGGCCAGCAGATCATGTCCCCTGACTACACGGGCAACGTGGCCTTGGAGTTCTTTGGTGGGGTGGAGAACCGCAGCTACGGTCGCATGAAGCGGAAGGTGGACCAGGTTGCCATGTGGATGATCAAGAAGATGGATCAGGTGGTGATCCAGTCCATCTGGCAGGCTGCGAAGAACGAGGGTATCGAGCAGGGTCTTGAGGGTGACGAACTGATGGCCTTCACTCGCGACCGTGCGGTGGACGTGGTGGACATGACTCAGCCAACGTGGGATCCACTGACCACGTCAACGATGGGGATGGTGGGCCGGTCGTCCCCGTCTCTGAAGATGCTGGCAACGATGTTCTCCAGCCAGAGGAACAAGAACTTCAACATCACCCTGAAGGCATACAGCGACTTCATGGCTTCCGAGGACAAGTGGAAGGCTGCTGCCCCCTTCTTGGGAACTCTTGCCACTGTGAACGCGGCCCAATCAGCGGTGGTGTATGGCATGGGGACTGGCGTTCAGTATGCCTTGGCCGCGATGTGGGGTGACGACGAGGAAATGGAGGAGGTCGAGGGCATGGGTTACGGCGACCATTCCATCGAGGTTCTCCGCAAGGCCATGGGCAACTGGCTGATCTTCGGTGATGCCATCAACGTGGTGGCCGGGTCGGTTCTGGAAGACAAAAAACAGATGTCTCCGGGGTTCCGCCGGGTCCGGGGTACGATCCTGAGCGGTGTGGCCTTGGACGGGATTGCTTCCGCAGCCGGTTTTTCCAAGGCGTTCCAGCAATACATGGATGACGAGCGGAGTGCCCAGTGGCCGAGCAAGGGTGAGTCGAAGGCGTCGGACACACTGTCTGAGGCGGTTGACAAGTTCATCCGGTCTGCGGGGATGGCCGGTGGTTTCCCGACCGGCGGATTGATGCAGTTGTTCGGCAGGGCGATGCCTCACCGTGGCAAGAAGCGTTGGGCATACGAGCCGACCAACCAGTTGCACGAACTGGACAGGGAGTGGGGCCGTTCGAGTCCTGCATCCATCGAGAGGAAGTTGAAGTTGAAGCCGGGCGACCTGTTGTTGCAGGAGCAACTGGTTGCTGCCAAGCGGACGCGGCAGGAGAACCAGGTGGCCCATGACCTGTGGACGTGGGCAGAGGGCAACATTCTCAATCGGCTGGAGGAAGCGAGGCGTGGCAAGCGTGTCGATCCCAGCGTGCAGATTGGTGCGATGACCCAGTTGGGTGGAGTGGCTGACGCCTATCAACAGTACGCCAAGACGGGTGACGCGACGGATCTGCTGAAGGTTGTGGACGTGGGGTTCAAGGGCAAGATCGTCAACCAGATCGTGAAGACAGTGCCAAGGGACCAGCGTGGCGTGAGTGCTGAGGAGCGGGCCGAGAAGGTTGCCAGGAACGAGGAGGATCGGCAGCAGTATCTCCCCATCGTGAGGCAGATGTCCCGCGAGGAAGCGATCACCGCCCTGCGGTGGGGTCACATTCAGAACTCCGAACTGAAGACCCTGCGTCGTTACGCTGCGACCTGGCACACGAAGTACACCGGCACTCCCTACAAGGTCTCGATGCGGATGTTTCTCAAAGAGACCGACAAGCAGGAACTGGTGGACCGCATACTGTCCTACCGCCACACCAGAGGCAAGTTCACTGGCCTCCCCACGTTCCGGCCACCGGGCCGGTCCTACCGGGTGAAGGAAGACAAGATCAAGTCCCTGTTCGGTGGGTAGCCTCGGCATCGAACCACAAGATCTAGCGGTCTCGCTGTGCGCACACCGCAGCATGTGGTACAACACGGTAACTCTGTAGCTACTATTGGAGGAATCAATGGGCACAACAATCGAGTACATCACCACGACCGAGGCGGCTGAGAGGCTGGGTGTGTGCGGGAGCTACGTTCGGCGCATCTGCTTGGCCGAGGGTATTGGAAGAATCTTCGGCAGGGACCGTGCCCTGTCTGAATTGGATTTGGATAAAATTCGGAATTGTATCCACCGGCCTGTTGAACATCAGGAACGGTGAAGCTACAATCCTTCCTACCCAGCACGAAGGAGGAGTGGTGATGCTGATACTCAAGCGGGGTCTTGGAGAGAAGATTGTTCTGGACGGCAGCATCGTGATCACGATCACTGAGATCACTCGCAGTCATGTGAAGGTCGGGATTGATGCACCCGCCGAAGTTTCCATTTACCGAGAGGAATTGTGCAATGGATCAGTCAGTCCACGAAGAGACGTTGTTTCACCAGATGCAAGATGACAACGACCTGAACGCCCCGGTGGCGGTCGGACAGACGATTACGATGTCCGCTCAGGTTGACCAGTTGTTCGGGGCGTTGGCGAAGGCACAGGCGGCGATCAAGAATCCGCAGCGCAATGCCGAGAACCCGTTCTTCAAGTCAAGCTACACTGACCTCACGGCGGTTTGGGACGCGGCCCGTGTGCCGCTGACAGACAACGGACTGTCTGTCACCCAACTGCCCAGCGGCAGCGAGTGGGACATCGGGTTGACCACTATCCTGGCCCACGAGTCTGGCCAGTGGTTGCTCTCCACGTTCACGCTCAAGGCCACCAAGCCTGACGCTCATGGGGCGGGGTCTGCCCTCACCTACCTGCGCCGGTACGCCTTGGCGTCGGTGGTGGGAATTGCTCCTGCCGGTGAGGATGATGACGGGAACGCCTCGGTGCAGGATGCGCCTGCCCAGCGTAAGCAGGAGCCTCCGCGTCAGGAGGAGGGCAACGGCAGCAAGAAGCCGGGCCGCAGGAGCAACGTCGAGGTACTCCGTGATCGGCTCACCGGAATGGGCGTGCGTGATCAGGATACTGCGAACAGGTGCGTGGCCTATGCCACCGATGGCAGGATTGCGACCATCGAGGACGCGAAGGCCACGCCCTCGGTGGCACGGAAGGTGCTGATTGCCATCAACGCCAAGGCGGGCGAGGGCGATTTCCTTGACCGCGTGTTGGGGCGAGTCGTGGACACGGAAGCGGAGACGGTGATTGATGCCAACAACGCTTGAGGTAGGTGCGTGGACCTTGCGTCAGCACCAGCAGGATGCGATCTCGGATCTCCGGGCGGCGATGGCGGGCGGCCGCAAGCACATCATTCTTCAGGCTCCATGCGGGTACGGGAAGACGGTGGTCGCCTCGGCGATCATCTACCTGGCTCGTGCCAAGGACATGAAGGTGCTGTGTGTTGCGGACTCCCGCCAACTGGTCTACCAGTTGCACGAGAAGCTGACGCTGGCCGAGATACCCCACTCGATGCTGATGGCTGGGGAGGAGTACAGTTACTCGGACATCACGATCTGCACCAAGCAGACGTTGTTCTCCCGCTGCTACCAGCGTGAGTCCACGCCGAAGCCTGCTGCCGACTTGGTGATTGTCGACGAGGCTCACAAGGCCACGGCCAACGACTACCAGGTGATCCTCAAGGATTACCGTCAGGCTCACCACATCGGGTTGACTGCCACGCCCGAGGAGTGTGGTGGCTTCTGGGAAGAGATCATCGTGGGCGGGACGTATGGCGACCTGACCCCCGAGTTCCTTGTCCCGTGCCGTGTGTATATGCCTTGGGAGGTTGACATGCGTGGGGCGGCGACCAGCGGCAGGGACTGGACGAAGTCTGCGGTGGAGGAGCGGCACAACACAACCAAGCTGGTGGGTGATGTCTACTCCAACTGGAAGCGGATTGCCGGTGACAAGAAGAGCGTGGTCTTTGCCAGTGGCGTGTCGCACTCGCTGCACCTGTGTTCGGTCTTCAACAAGAATGGAGTGAGTGCGGAGCATGTTGACGCCGAGACTCCGCAGCGATCCACGTCGTCTCGCAAGGGTCGTGAGGAGATCTTCAACGGTCTGCGAGACGGTGACGTGCAGGTGATCTGCAACGTGGGTGTCTGTCGTGTCGGATGGGATGCGCCGTGGGTTGAGGCCGGGGTGCTGGCCTTCTCCACGAAGAGTCTCGTGCAGTACGTCCAGACCACGGGCCGGTTGTTCCGCAGGTTCCAAGAAAAGACTCACGGCTTGGTGATTGATCATGGCGGCAACGTGGCCCGGTTCGGGTGGCCGACCGAGGATCACGATTACGAACTGAAGCCGAGGGTGACTATCGAGAAGCGTATCAAGGAGAGGCAGGAGAACCAGGAGCCTCGCGAGTCTCATTGTCCCCAGTGTTCCTACGTCTGGGTGGGTGGCAGGCGTGGGGACTGCCCGATGTGTGGTCATCATCATGTCCGCACCGGCTGGCCCGAGTCGCTGGTGGATGCTGAACTCAAGGAGGTTGTCCGCAAGCAGTCGTGGCGTGGCGAGGAGCAGAAGGCGTGGGACAAGTGTCTGGGAATTGCAGCCAACACGGGTGGCAATCCGGCCACGGCCCGCGCCCTGTATCATCAGAAGACAGGGTTCTGGCCCCAAGCCAGCCTGCACAACTACATCCCGCACAGCATGGGTCGCCATGAAGTGGATCGGATCATGTCGAAGTACCGCAGGGGGCGCAGGTAATGAGCAGCGATTGCAGTCACACGGGCGAATACACGCTGGACACCACCACTCTCTACGACAGTGAGCGGGAGACGGTTCTGACCTGCATGGAGTGCGGGGGAATCATCAGCAGGGAGCAGCACGCCGAGCGTATCGAGCGTCAGTGGAAGATGTTGGAAGGTACGAAGGGATCGGGGGGACCGTCGCCGGGGGGTCGCTTCAATCATTACGGTGACCCGGTGAAAGGTGGGTACTGGAAGTGCGGTGCCGACCAGACTTGACTATGGGAGGAGCGAGGAATGGCTGAAACAATGAGGAACAGGTGTCTTGTTGAGGGCGAGGTCCGGTCGATTGACGAGATCGCCTTCAAGAGCGGGACGGGATCACTCGCCTCGGTGGTGATTGCCCAGCCCGTGCAGAAGGGGCAGGAGTGGGTGGATAACCCAATCGAGTTCTCTGCCTTCGGCGCGTTGAAGGACGACCTGATTCGCAACTGCACGGTGGGCATGGTGATCTCGGTTGACGGGACAATTCAGGGGAGAGTCTACAATGGCCGCACCTACATCAGTTTCCGGGCGAACAAGGTCGAGTTCCTCAAGTCCGAGCAGCAAGTCCTCGACGGACTCGGCGAAGAGGAGGCCCCTTTCTGAGTACCTGAGCCTGTGCGAGGACCAGGATGTGCCGCCCGACCCCGAGACGCTGGCCGAGTGGCAGGCGTTTGACCAGCGGTTTCCCGAGGAGTCGTGGCGGTTCAAGCCTACCGAGGGGAACATGGACTTGATCGAGGAGCCTCCGCTGATCGAGCGTCCGGCACAGCGTCGGTTGTTGTATACTCTGGGTCGGGACGCCCGATTCCGGGCGGAATTGCAGGAGGCACTGGGCATTGAGGCGGGATCGTGAGGCGGTGCGTCGTTATCTGGAGGAGAATCCAGAGGATGAACTTCGTCCTGTGGCGCGTGGCGACGGGTGGCGTGCGGTTGCGAGGAACTGGCTGGGTCCACCGAAGTGGGGGTCGGAGGTTGTCCACCACATCATCAGGTGCATGGGTGGCAAGTACGACATCCCGAGCCTGATGGTGACGGTGGACGCGGTGACTCACGAGTGGGTCCACAAGTGCCCCAAGCACGGGGTAGTGGGCGCGTTGTGCGTGAAGGCCAGGAAGGGCGAGTTCGACCGGGAGCATGTGAAGGAAGTGACGGGCCGGGATGTCATCGCGGTCGTCGACTACTGGGTGGACAGTGGGCAGATACTGGACCCCTACTACGTCGAGCTTTCTGAGGAACTGATTGGCATGGTGTCTGAATGAGTGTCATGCTGGTGATCACGCTGCCGTTGCCGCCGAAGGAACTTAGCCCGAACACTCGGGTGCATTGGGGCCGGAAGGCGAGGGCCACGAAGAAGTACCGTCTGGTAGCCACGGTGGCCACGGACCTGGCACTGAGGGAGCAGGGAGGGGGTGGTGATTACGGCAGGGCCAAGGTGCAGGTGGTTCTCTACAACAGGACGGCCCATCGGAGGGACGGTGACAACCTGATTGCCACGATGAAGTCAGCGTTTGACGGGATCGCCGACGCACTGGAAGTTGACGACAAGGAGTGGTCTCACAAGTACCCGATCCAGAAGACGGACAAGGACGATCCGCGAGTCGAGGTTCATCTGGACCCAAAGACCAAGTAATCTAGGGTGACATCAAAAGCCTTGGCGAGCCGGGCGGCGTAGTTCAGTGATGGCTCCTGCCGCCCCGATTCCCAAAGCGAGACAACTGGCTGGCGTGTCCCGACCAGCTTGGCAAGTTCCTCCTGCGTCATCGCAAGGGACATGCGTTCGGTGGCGATCCGCTCAGCAATGGACATTCAGCGAACCTTGAAGGATATAACGGGAGCAGGCGTCCGTGCCTGCCCCCGGCACACCGTAGCATCCTGCGTGGGTGTTGCAAACATACTCTAACGGAGATCCAAGGATGGTCAAAATCAATGGCAAGCACCCGTTCTGGGGCATTCTGAGAATCGCGGTGATCTTCACCGGGTTGACAACATTTCTCTGGATGAACGCCTCCAACTTCGACAAGGGGGAGATCACCACGATCCTGGAACTTCTGCTGGTGGTGGGTGGATTCGAGGCAATCAAGCACAAGATCCAGAATGGCAAGTCATCTGGTTGACGTTATAATCCTATGGAGGTACGATTCCGACATGCAGAGACCATATTCCATACTGGCTGCACTGGCTCCGGTTCTGGTTTATGTGTGGGCACCCTTGGTGTCTCCACCGGAGTCACCGGAGGCCAAGCGTGCGACGGTGCGTATCGTCTCAGGCGGCGGATGCACCCTGATCCATTCCGATGGGTCGACCGTGTACGGAGTCACGGCTGCTCATTGCGTGGGCAAGGTTGGCTCCAAGGTGGTGCTGAAGATCGACGGCAAGGCTGCGTCCGGCAAGGTTGTTGCCGTGGACAACAAGGATGACCTGGCCCTGCTGTCCGCTGCCAGCGGGTACTCGCAGGTTGCCACGGTCGCCACGGTTCCGATCCATTCCAAGCCGTTCTACACGATCAACGAGCGTGGCCGGTTTGAACTGGGAGTGAAGTCCGAGGGTGAACAGCGGTACGACTTGGTGAACCGGAGGATGTACCTGCGCCGGGTGTTCACCGTCTTCGATGGCGTGTGCCGTGCCGGTGACAGCGGGACGGGCGTGTTTCAGGGTGACAAGCTGGTTGGCGTGGTGACGCACGGAGGCCGGGTTGGTGACAGCAAGCTGTTGATGTCCCCGACTCAGCCGGTTCTCATGGCCTTCCTGCACAAGGCCCAGCAGATGGCTCCCATCGACGGTGACTACCGCAGTTGGGGCGACAAGGACAGGACGCGGGAGATCCTTGAACTGAAGAAACGCCTCGACGCATTGGAGGATGGCAAGCCTGCTGCGCCGGGTAAGGCTGGCGAGCGTGGCCCAGCGGGGGAGCGTGGGCCAGCGGGAGAGCCGGGTTCTGCTGGCGAACAGGGGCCAGCAGGACAGCAGGGACCGGCTGGTTCGACCGCCGACAATACCGCCTTGGTTGCGAGGATCGAGGCATTGGAAATGTGGAAACGAAACTTCCGGGCCATCGTTAGGGTCCGGGTGACACCCAAGGAGTAGAGACATGCCGAGTTCTGTTGATTTGCAATCGTTGCTCGAGGCTGCGGCTGGTGAGCGGATCGGTCGGGCAAGTGATGCGAGCCAGGTGACGCTCGTGATGCTGGACCGTGTCTTCACCAAGACGTTGAGCGAGCCTGACGTAATGGAGTCGGCTGCTGCCCGGCAGTTGCTCATGCGTGAGGCTCCGATTAACCCGTCAGCCTGATGCTGACGACTGAGGATCAGCGGGCCGAGGCGAGGCGGCTCGTGGAATTGGACGAGCGTGGCCGTTTGATTGAGGCGGTCGCGCTCGCTCTCCGCATCGGCGACGACCAGGAAGCGGCCATGTCGGACCTCGCCAGCATGGACCGGGAGTACGTTGAGGAAATTTCCGATGGACGACGCAGCGCAAGCGGTCTATCAGTCGAAGTCGAGGCAGAAGAGCCTGCTGGCTAACGTCTGGTCGCATGATGTCGTTGAGCGTCTGAAGATCAGGAGGCGTGTGATGGCCAAGGAATGCGGTCTCGGTGACATTGATGTCGGGACGTACCCGAGTCACCCGGCGACGATTGTCAACCAGTCGAGCAGCCTGTTGCCCATCATGGCCGGGTTGGGAATCCTTGGTGGCGGGTTGGCCGGTGGCATGGGGTTGGCGGGAGCCTTCGACAGCGGTGATCCCGTGCCAGTCGTTGCACCTGCGGTGATCGAGAAAACCGGCGGTCCCATCGAGTTCGACTTGGAAATACTCGGTACTGAGGATGGCATCAAGGCCCGAGTCCTCGACGAGTAATGGACCCGCCTGGACCCACAGCGTACGAACCGGCGTGGTCGGAGTACCTCGCTTGGAAGTGGGGCGGCGAGGCGGAACACCGGACTGTCGATGGCAGCAGGGTGGACGTGCTGACCGATGAGTTCGCATGGGAAGTGGAGTGGGTGAAAAAGTGGAAGGAATCCATCGGCCAAGCCCTGCTCTATGGCGTCGTCACCGGGCGCACGCCGGGCGTCGTGCTGCTGCTGCGGCGGAAGCCAGGCGAGGCGGTGTACTTCCTGCGCGCGTCCATTGCGTGCCGTGAAGCGGGCGTGACGTTGCGGACTTGGCGTACCCGTTAAAAGGGGACGGGCGAGGACCGCTGGAGAGCCAGTCCTCGCCCATCGCGGCCCGTTACGTCCGCTTGTCCCCTGCCACAATGGTAGCACTACCACTCGTTGCGATCAACGAACGTCTCGACCGCTGCGATGCCAGCGAATATCAGCAGGATTATGGCTGCGGTTTGCATCACTCGTCCTCCTACATAACGGGGAAACAATCGGACCCTCGCGCGCATTCGGTCAGGGTGAACAGTGCGGGCGAGGGCATCACGCTAGAATTAGGTAGTGTCATTTGCCTTTTCTCCAGTTTTACGGGTCATGGATTTGTGCCACATGATCATGCGTTGTGACCAGATCATCACTCGTTCGGCGGCTTTCTGCTGATGGGGCCAGTCGCTGCCATCCAGTTCCATCGCCAGGAAATCGGCGACATCGTGGATATCTCGTAGGATATTGATTGTGGTGTGGGGTCGTCTCATTCAAAAACCTCCATGCAATGGTCAACGAAATCCTCCACGCCCTCGAAGTCGTCGGTATCCTCGACTCCGTAGTGGTCGGGGTCGACGAATTGCGTGACGCATTCCCAGCCGAATGGCCTGAACGTGAGTGCCCGATAGTTGCCGTTGTCACTCTGGTAAATCGCGGCGTCGAAGTCTGCCATATCGGTGAGCGCGTCCCAAACGGCAGCGTAGTATTGTCGTTTCATCGTAGTTCTCCTGGTAACGGGGTTTCTAGTTGATTGATTCGATGGTCAACACCTGACCATACATCGACACTGCGCGCGTTTCCGATGTCCATTCGGCGATTCTGCCCAACCACTCGTTTGCCTTTTCCTGCGCGTCCTCTAGAGACATTGGCGGGTTGTCCAATTTGTGGCGGCCATCTTCAGCGCGGATGTAGATTTCGTATTCCATCGGTCGTGTTCTCCAGGGTTTACGGGTTACAGACTGGCAATCGCCACTGCGATTGATTCGTATTCCTCAATCAGGGATTCGATGCGGCTGATCCGGTCCTGGTGCTGCTTGACGGCCTCAGAATGGATCGCCGGGTCGAGTGTGTAGTAGTCTCGCATGTGCGGGTACGATTCCCGCATCGCATCGGCAGCGAGTTTCAATGCGTTGACGGCATCGACCATTTGTCCCAGCAGACTGTTCTGGCCGGAACCGTTGGGATGTATTTCGGGGAGTGGCAATGGTGCTGGCATGGTCGTGTTCTCCAGAGTTCAAACGGGGTTTTCAGGAACCGTGCAGGGCCTTGCGCCATTTGTCCAGCGCGGGTGATTCACCATGCGTCAGGATCAGCGCGGTAGTCTCGAGTCGGTCGTGCAATTCTGATTCGGACAGGCCGGAAACCAGCAGCGAGTCGGTGTAATACGGGTCGCCGTCCCATTCTTCCTGGGGGACAG
>Ga0208182_1000366_pt1 | contig 33889 bp, 28 predicted proteins | sample MalvireepMed_906_FD_184248 | JGI IMG/M metagenome (GOLD analysis project Ga0208182, IMG submission 184248) | Marine viral communities from the Global Malaspina Expedition - Malaspina viral metaG DeepMed_906 (SPAdes) (version 2) | ecosystem: Environmental > Aquatic > Marine > Oceanic | place...
CCTTTTCCGTCTCCGGTTAAGCTATCTAGCGAGCCGACTATCTTATCATAATGATTTGAATTGTCAAGACTTTTTATAATTTGTTTCGCCAGGTTAACTGGGTTATTAATGTGTAATCTACACATCTTTCACTGCCAGCTCGTCTGATGAGGGCGTATTATAGAGGGTTTAACTTTTGTGTCAACCTGTTTTGTTGATGTTTTTGGACTTATTTTAGTGGAACATAAAAATGGTAGTTTTTTCAATGGGTTGGAGCTGGCTGCTTTAAAAGGAAAGAAAATAGAAGTGTGCTCTGATTGATAGTTTTATCAGATATGTATTGCCGTTTATTATCTTTGAAGTATTTTTTACCTCTTTGAATTTGCTTTTACTTCTTCCACCTTCAATATTGATATTACTACAAACATCGCTATACAGAAGGTCAATCGCCAAGTTTTATATAGTTTTGCCAACATTCTATTTTGAAATGTTCAAAAATAACTTTCGCAGTTTATCTCTGATTGAGCTTAAGGCTCTACCCCTTGCTATCTAGTCTTGGTAGACGGTTTTTGCTATAATCATCCTTTTATTGCATTACTTATTTTTGCTGATTATCTGTATTAGATAGATGACAGAGTTCTGTCTATGATGTCGTTATTGGTTAGACACTCTTGAATAACCAATAAAACCCACAATATATAGCAGTACAAAGCAGTAGCAAGTAATGTGTCACTCTTACTATATATCACAATAATTAGATATAATTGATGCGGTCTCACGGTTATATGATTGATGGTTGCAATCATCACTGCCAACGGACCCAATAACAGGCGAATAGATTATGGTAGCGATTACTTTACCCGATGGTAGCGTGAAAAACTTCGAAGGTCATACAACAGTCATGGAAGTGGCGCAAAGTATTGGGACAGGGCTCGCTAAAGCGACAGTTGCTGGACGTGTCAATGGTCACCTAGTAGATGCGTACGATCCTATCGTCGCTGATGCCAACGTTGAAATCGTAACGCCAAAAGACGATGACGGTGTCGATATCATTCGTCACTCATGCGCGCATTTGCTTGGTCATGCAGTTAAACAGCTATATCCTGATGTGAAGATGGTCATTGGTCCTGTTATTGATGATGGTTTTTATTACGATATCTTTAGTGAAACGCCATTTACGCCTGAGCACATGGAAGCTATTGAAAAACGCATGATGGAGCTGATCAAGCAAGATTATGACGTTATCAAAAAAATGACGCCACGTGCCGAAGCAATTGAGATCTTTGAATCACGTAACGAAGACTATAAGCTAAAACTGATTAATGATATGCCAGGTGAAGAAGCTTTTGGTCTGTATCATCATCAAGAATACGTCGATATGTGCCGTGGCCCGCATGTGCCCAATACGCGCTTTTTGAAAGTATTTAAACTGACCAAAATGTCAGGTGCTTATTGGCGCGGTGATGCGAAAAACGAGCAGCTGCAGCGTATCTATGGTACTGCTTGGGCTGATAAAAAACAGCTAAAAGCCTATATCCAGCGTATTCAAGAAGCAGAAAAACGTGACCATCGTAAAATTGGTAAAGCGTTAAACCTATTTCATATGCAAGAGCAAGCGCCAGGTATGGTATTCTGGCATGCGAATGGCTGGACAATTTATCAAGTACTTGAGCAGTATATGCGCAAAGTACAATACGACAATGGCTATCAAGAGATTAAGACACCGCAAATCGTTGATCGTAGTTTGTGGGAGCGCTCAGGACATTGGGGCAACTACGCAACTAATATGTTCACAACCTCTAGTGAAAATCGTGATTATGCCGTAAAACCAATGAACTGCCCTTGTCATGTGCAAGTGTTCAATCAAGGCTTAAAGTCTTACCGTGATTTGCCACTACGTATGGCAGAATTTGGTTCTTGCCATCGTAACGAGCCATCAGGTTCATTGCACGGTCTGATGCGCGTACGTGGTTTTACGCAAGATGATGCTCATATCTTTTGCACGCAAGCACAGATTCAGCAAGAAGTAGCAGAATTTATCAAGCTAACGCTTGCTGTCTATGAAGATTTTGGTTTCGACAACATTATTATGAAGCTGTCTACTCGCCCTGAAAAACGTGTTGGTAGTGATGAGTCTTGGGACTTTGCAGAAAAGGCGTTAGCAGATGCGCTTGATAGCTCAGGCCTAGACTGGGATTATCTACCTGGCGAAGGCGCTTTCTATGGTCCAAAGATTGAGTTTAGTCTAAAAGACTCGTTAGGTCGTATTTGGCAATGCGGTACCATTCAGGTAGATCCCAATATGCCTGAGCGCCTCGATGCTGAGTTCGTCAATGAGCAGAACGATCGTGAAGTGCCTATTATGTTGCACCGTGCCATCTTAGGGTCATTTGAGCGCTTCATTGGTATTTTGATCGAACACTATGCTGGTTGGATGCCAGTATGGCTAGCACCGCAACAAGTTGTGGTCATGAACATCACTGATAAGCAAGCTGATGCCTGTGAAAACGTGGTTAGTGAGCTCAAAAATGCAGGTTTGCGTGCGGTTAGCGACTTGCGTAACGAAAAGATTGGATTTAAGATACGAGAGAAAACATTAGAACGTATTCCCTATATGCTAGTATTAGGGGATAAAGAAGTGGAATCGGGCAGTGTCAACGTCCGAACGCGCGAAGGTGAGAACCTTGGCGTGATGAGTGTTTCTAAATTTATTACATTAGTACAGACCGCTGTCAGTAAAAAAGGCCGACAGACCCCAAAAACAGATGAGGAGTAATACCTATTAAACAGTCCAACCGTTTGAACATCAACGAAGATATCAACGTCAAAGAAGTCCGTCTCGTCAAAGAAGATGGCGAGCAAATGGGTGTAGTTGATATCGCAACCGCGATGAAAGCGGCACGTGATGAAAACCTAGATTTGGTTGAATTAGTTCCTGAAGCTAAGCCGCCAGTATGTAAGATCATGGATTATAAACATTTCCTCTATGATCAAAAGCAAAAGGCTAAAGAAGCTAAAAAAAACCAAAAGCAGACTCAGCTTAAAGAGATGAAACTACGCCCTAGTACTGAAGAGGCGGATTATCAAGTTAAGCTGCGTAAAATCATTAGTTTCTTAGAAAATCAAGATAAGGTTAAGATTAGTATTCGTTTCCGTGGACGCGAAATGGCGCACCAAGATATTGGTCGCAAGCAACTTGACCGCATCATTGAAGATACCGCTGATATCTCAAACGTCGAACAATTTCCTAAGATGGAAGGTCGTCAGATGGGTATGTTGCTTGGACCTACAAAGAAAAAGTAGTCTTTTATGAGATTGCTTTAAGTAGTGGCTGTCAGTCCATATAGTTATTTATAACTCTAACCATCAATATGCTACGGGATATTGATGGTTTTTTATTATTTGGACTGCCTACTGTCTCTTTTAAATGTATTTAGCCAGATATAATTGGCTGACGCTATTTTACAAAATCTACCTTCTCAACTATTAGATTACGCGGTAGTCTAAAAGTCTGTTTTATATTTGCTAATCAGCATTTATCAAAATTTTTAGTCAGTGTACAACAATAATCTATATCACGACCAATAGAGTCGTTTATAAAAACACTGCTTTTATCTGACATCAAAGGAAATTTCATGCAAGAATTAACACCACCAGAAAACGCCACAACTCCTAGTATCTCTCTCACAGCGCCTGAACCTGTCAAAGAAATACAAAAAAGTGAAGCCGATCAAATGGTTAAGTTGGATGAAAGCCAAATTCCGGAGCTGGATGCCAAAGTGGATGCGTTCGTCGATCACGTGATTACTAACTCCGTGCACAGTCCAGAATTTCAGCAAAACGTCCAATCCATTCATAATCTGGGCACCAAAGAGATTCGTGAGTCAGCGCAAGTCTCTAATCGTATGCTTGAGCTACCGGCCAAAAGCCTCAATGACAGCTTGTTTGATAACTCCCCTATCGCCAAATCTTTAACCGAATTACGCGGTATCGTCGAAGATTTGGACCCAAGCAAAAAAGAGCTGACCAATTCACGTAAGCTATTCGGTCTGATTCCATTTGGTAATAAAGTGCAAGACTATTTCCGTCAGTATGAGTCAGCGCAATCGCATATCAATGCAGTAGTAACCAGTTTATATAACGGTAAAGATGAATTGCTCAAAGACAATGCAATGATTGAGCAAGAAAAAGTCAATATGTGGGAGCTGATGCAGTCTATACGCCAGTATATCTATGTTGGCAAAAAGATAGATGAGCAACTAGAGCAAAAAGTCTACGCCATAGAAGCGACTGATCCTGAAAAAGCGCGTATTATCAAAGAAGAGATGCTGTTTTATGTACGTCAAAAAAACACTGACTTTTTAACTCAGTTGGCCGTCAACGTACAAGGTTATCTAGCGCTCGACACCATCCGTAAAAACAATCTAGAGCTGATTAAAGGGGTTGATCGAGCAACGACGACCACTGTTTCAGCACTACGTACGGCGGTGGTAGTTGCTCAAGCCATGACCAATCAAAAGCTGGTACTTGATCAAATCACTGCGTTAAACAAGACCACCAGTAGTTTGATTGAGTCAACCTCTGCCATGCTTAAGCGTCAGTCAGGTGAGATTCATGAACAAGCAACAAGTAGTAGCATTGAGCTTGATAAACTGCAAAATGCCTTCAATAATGTCTATGACACCATGGATATGATTAGTAATTATAAAATCGAAGCATTAGAAAATATGAAACAAACGGTCAATAGCTTGACCACTGAAGTCGATAAAGCACAGAAATACCTGGATAAATCAAATCAAACCACAGTGCTAGAAGTCTCAAAAGAGCTAGACAGTAAAAAAATCACCAATCAATCAAGCAGTGTTGATATCGATATTTGATTGATCCCAATAGCGTTCATTTAAAAATGCAACGCTTTTTGCTATTGAAGGCACATAAGGCAATTGACGCAAGATATTGCGCTGCCGTTCGTGTTAATATAGTCACTATTAATAATTTAAAAAATAGATACGGTAATTTATGAGTTGGAATGATCCAAACGCCTCAAGTGAGGCACAAAAATACGACAACCCAATCCCTAGTCGTGAGTTGATACTCAGTACGATTGGTGAGCATGGGGAAGTCACTCACAAGCAGCTGGCGCAGATCTTTGAGATTGAAGATCCAGATCAGTTTGATGCTTTGGGCAATCGCCTAAAAGCCATGGCACGCGACGGTCAAGTCAATCGCGAAGGCCGTCCCTATCGCTATCGCACAGTCACTAAGCAAGATATCGTTACAGGCACCGTATCTGCACATCCAAAAGGCTTTGGCTTTGTGGTGCTAAGTGATATGCCAGATTTATTTTTGCATGAAAAACAAATGCGCTGGGTATTCAATGGCGATACAGTAGCAGCAGTTGGCACGTCAACAGACAATCGCGGTCGTACTGAAGGTCGTATTGTCGATGTGATTGAGCGCCGCCAGAACAACTTTATCGGTACACTTGCGCGTGATGAAGACGGCTATTGTGTTGAGCTTGGTAGTCCAAACAGTCATCAACCAATCACTGTCACTGATGATAATGTCCAAGCCCTCAATATCAAACAAGGCGCGCCTGTCAAAGTCGATATCATCGACTGGCCGAACCAGCATGAATTTGCCACTGGCAAAATCACTGAGGTATTGTCTGATGATAACGATCGAGAGCTGATTATTGAGACCACTTTACTGAACTATGATATCCCATCAGATTTCAGTGAAGCGGCGCTCAAACAAGCTGCTGAATATCAAGAACCAACTGAGAAAGACATAAAAGGTCGCAAAGATTTGCGTCATCTGCCACTCGTTACTATCGATGGTGAAGATGCTCGTGACTTTGATGATGCCGTATTTGCTGAGAAGCGCTCAGGCGGCAACTACCGCGTCGTGGTCGCAATTGCGGATGTCAGCTATTATGTCACGCCAAACTCACCACTAGATCAAGATGCTTACGAGCGCGGTACGTCTGTATACTTCCCGCATCGTGTGATTCCGATGCTCCCTGAAGTTCTCTCTAATGGTCTGTGTTCATTGAACCCTAACCTTGATCGTCTATGCATGGTGGCTGATATTAAAGTATCACGTGCAGGTAAGGTCACAGGATATGAGTTTTATCCATCGGTGATGCACTCACAAGCGCGTCTCACGTATAACCAAGTGAACGACTATTTTGTCAATCCGACTGATAAGAGACTTCCTAAATCATTAACGGGTAATAAAGACGTCAAAAAATCGATTGATACATTGCATCAGCTTTATGAGTTACTGCTCAAAAAACGTGAAGAGCGTCATGCCATGGAGTTTGAGACGGTCGAAACCTACATCAAATTTAATGAAAAAGGCGGGATTGACGCTATATTACCGCGTACTCGCGGTGACTCTCAGAAGCTGATTGAAGAGTGTATGCTCCTCGCTAATACCTGCGCGGCAAACTTTGCACTCAAACATGAGCTGCCAGTCTTATATCGTAACCACGATAAGCCTGATAATGAAAAATCAATGCGTATTCACGAATATGCAAAAAACTTTGGCCTACCCTTCCCACAAGAGAATCCAACGCAAGCCGATTATCAGCGTATTATTGAAGCAACCAAAGACAGACCAGATGCGATTAGCATTCATAGCATGTTGCTGCGCTCGATGATGCAGGCAAATTATGCCCCTGACAATATTGGTCACTTCGGCTTGGCTTATGATGAATATAGCCACTTTACCTCGCCGATTCGCCGTTATCCAGATCTAATGCTGCATCGTGCGATCAAAGCAAAAGTAACAAACAGCAAGCAACCTGTCATGGATTTTTCACTTGACGGCGCGGGTACACAGACGTCTGATACAGAGCGCCGTGCAGAAAAAGCATCTCGCTTTGTAGAGTCTTGGCTCAAGTGTCATTATATGACGGATCATGTCGGTGAAGAGTTCGAAGGGGTTGTGACGACCGTGACCAACTTCGGCCTATTCGTTACGTTGACTGATCTATACATCGATGGCTTGGTACATATCTCCAATGTGGGCGATGATTTCTTTGTTTATGATGAGCAGCAACAGCAGCTCATCGGCAAAGACAAAGGCACGCTGTTTGGACTTGGTGACTTGGTCAAGGTACAGGTTGCTGGCGTCAACATGGACTTACTGCAAATTGATTTTGATTTGAAAGAAAAACTTCAGTCTAGTGCCATGAATCAGACCAAAAAACAGCCGTCTAAGAAAGGTCCAGCAAAGAGAAGTAGTCGTAGAAGCTCTAGCAAAAAAAAGCTAATCTGAAACTGTAGCACCATAAATAAAAAAGGGCTAACGATAACGTTGGCCCTTTTTTATGCTTTGTTATTTATAGTTTTAGGCTAAATATTTTTTTACTGTGCATTACTCATCTGTTCCAAACGATCTTGCTCAGATTTCTGCGCTTGATCGATTTTATTGGTTGCATCATCTAAAATGGCTTTTGGCTGTTCGCCAAGTGGTTTGCTGGCGATATTTGCAGAGCTATTCTTAGAGCTATCTGCATCAGATACAGCTGCTGTAGGCTGTTCAGAAACAGTACTGCTAACGGCAACCTCTCTGTTTTTCTCATGACTGTTACCATTAACGATATTAAAGCCCAATAGTGCCACGATTCCGATTACGGCAAATATGATTACATGCTTCATTTCCATAAAAAATCTCGACTTTGATTAATTACCAAATACGAGTTCCATTGCACTTTTTGTGCCTACTTTTAAACCTACTATCTCTTACTATTCTTGCGGACTATTATTATTGAGTAAATCCGTTTCATCTGAGCTTTGAGCAATCTCTTGCTCGACCTTTTCCATCAGCTTGTCATCAGGGCGGGCATCGAGGACCTCATCAGCATTACGGCCTTGCAAAATAACTTTGGCTCGCGCCTTCGCTTGCTTTTTATCTTTATCATCAACAGGATTCTCATTATCTTGATGGGTAAAAGTAGGCTCAGGCGTGGTTGAGGTTATCGTCATGTCAGATTTAGCGCTGCTCGTACTGTTCTGCATATGTTCAATGGCTTTCTCTAATTTGTCGTTAAACCGCAAACGATAAATGGGTTCAGGCAAGCTAAAGCCTTCGTTTTCTAGTGCATGTTTGGTCTCTCTGATGGCAATACTACGCGCTTTAGCAAAGTCCGTCTCTGATTGATCTACCCAAACCTGAAACTCTAAAACGATATTGGAATCACCCACATTGGTAATCACCGCGATGGCTTTGGGCTCCTCCAATACAAATGCGAGCGTACCTATTGCATCCAGTCCTACTTTGATAGCTGCTAGCGGATCATCATTCGCATCAACACCTAATTCAAAAGTAAAGCGGCGCTCGGGATTTTTAGTGTAGTTGAGAATGGTGCCTTTAAACACCTCAGCATTCGGAATACGCAACTGATTGCCATCCAATGTCATCAGTATCGTCGCACGTGAGGTCAGACGAACGACAATACCCTCTTGCCCATTGATAACCACCTGATCACGGGCGCGAAATGGCTGGCGGATACTGAGCATTAGTGAGGCAATATAGTTTTCGATAGTGTCTTTGACTGCAAAACCAACGGCAATACCGATGACACCTGCGCCGCCAAGCAAAGTACCTAAGATGGTTTCTGCCCCGATAAGGCTCAGTCCCAAGATCAGACCAAAGATTATAAAAATAACTTTGACGGTCTGCGATAATAGCTCAGCGACAAACGGATTTGGCGTTAAGCGTTGCCACATTCTTTTGCAATTGGACAACCAACTACCAAACCATGTGACCAATGCAAATATAACAACGCCGACCAATAGCAAAGGCAGCGCCTTCACTAAATTTTCCAATTGCGCTTTTAGTCCTTGATAAACTGTCGAGACATTTTCTTGGACATCTAATGTGCGATTGATATTGTCATCAACGGTGACTACATCAGTCAAACGGTTGGTCAGATTGATGGCCTGCTGCGCTTTTTTTTCGTTGGCAGTCTCTCCTGCCAAGGTGACCACGCCTTGGCTCACACTGACAGTAACGGCTTGTAGACCTTCGATTTCAGAGAAAATACCATTGATACGCTGACGGATTTCATTATCTTTTTGCGGAGTGGGTGTGGTTTCAATTTGACCGTTATTGGTGCTCTCACCGCTGATGACGGGGGGCTGGGCAGGTGTCGGTGATGAGGTGGCGGGGTCTGATGCTTCCTCGTCTGGCGCAGGATCACTATCAGGTGTTGCCTCTTGTGTACTTTCCATGCCGAGCGCAGTTGCAATGCCAGAGAGTTCTTCACCAGCTGCATAGGCGGGCCACGTACAAACGATGCTTAACAGCAACACCATTTGACCCCACGCTTTTATAAAACGGCGTATCATTGGACGGTCAAAATAACTGGCCATAAGCATCCTTTATTTTTTACGGGTTTTTCTTGCTTAGCTGATTGCTGATAATTAGCTGTCTGATTTTAACCGACTAATTTTTGATTTATTTAGCTATCTAAGTAAAGCTGCGCTTCGCTCAAATTCAACGTGCCTTCATAGATAGCACGACCAGTAATAATACCTTCGATACAATCACCATAAGGCTTTAACAGCTCGATATCTTTCATATCGGTAACGCCGCCTGATGCAATCACTGGTAATCCGCCTTCACGCGCCAAATTAACGGTTTGTTCAACATTCACGCCCTGCATCATGCCATCGCGGGCAATATCAGTATAAACGATTGATGACACACCTACATCAGCGAAGCACTTGGCAAGCTCAGTAGCCTTGGTATCGGTAACATTGGCCCAGCCATGAGTGGCGACCATACCGTCTTTGGCATCGATACCAACAATGATGTGTCCTGCAAATTCACGGCAAGCTTTAGCAACAAAATCCGGATCTTCAACCGCTTTTGTACCGATGATAATATAAGTTAGACCTGCAGTGATGTACTGCTCGATGGTATTCATATTACGCACGCCGCCGCCCAACTGAATAGGCAGGTTCGGATATGCTTTGGTAATATCATTGACCACTTGTCTGTGTACTGGCACGCCATCAAAAGCACCATTCAAATCGACCAAATGCAGACGGCGTGCGCCCTCATCTACCCAACGTGCAGCCATAGCGACTGGGTCATCAGAAAACACCGTATCATCTTCCATACGGCCTTGTTTTAAACGTACACATTTACCATCTTTTAAATCAATAGCCGGGATAATGACAGGCACAGCACACATATAGCATTCCTTATAAAGCACAATATTGGCAATAAATTTAGACAATTACATTGTTGAGAATGAAACGATATTAGAGAATCAAACAACGATAGAAAACACCACGCAAACGTGGCATGGCGTACAGACAGCGTCACCAATCAGGCAAAATAGGGTGAAAGTCTATTCAAACAAAGATGGAATACAACCAAAACCAAATAGTTATGGCCGTCAGTTGTAGTACGTAGAATCACCACCAACATTCGTTAAATTCTATTACTGACTGGCAATTTTAGGTCAATTTAGCGTATAATCCTAGGTAAATTTTTATTTGTTTCTATGTGATAGTAACCATGCGTTACGCTTTTTGTTGAGACGGTATTGCTTAATCGCACTTCATAATGCCTCAGAGACAATGAGCAATGGCTCAATATATCCGTATGATATTAACTGATATATTGCCAAAAAGGGTTATAATAGAAATCTAATCTGGTAGTCTGTATACCACCGATACTGCAGTATAAAGCCCCATTGGTTGCCGTTTAAAACACTATTACTAGCTAACAATATAAAACAGTTATGACTAGAGTTTGGCAGCTCACAAAAATAATGTGATGCTTGCTTATCTAGGTTGTCTTTTAGCCAGTTGATCATCTACTTCAATAGATCGTTTTTAGTCATACCTCTAAAAAATTGCGTATTTTTGAATGATGCTGATTGGATAAAAGTGGCCCATCATACTGGTATTACAAGTTTTTAATTTCAATGAAACGTATGATAAGGCTGTTATTTTCAAAGTAATCTCTGTTGGCAATGTGCTTTTGGCGATTGATTTTGATTCAATAGTTTTAGCATACACCTTGGTAGCCAGTCGCCACTTTGGTAATTCGAATAAGACATTAACGTGTTGTTAAGGAGTCTAAGGTCAGCGTTAATACTCTTAATAGTAGTTATGATCATGTATTATCTTCAGAGAGCTTTCATCCTTATTTCAGTATAGAAATAGATGATTGAAGGCTTTATTGAGTGAGATAAATGTTCAAGCTACCGATGTACCAAACAGGATGTCTGGTATCGTTTTAGACTATGGACTAAGTTTTCGCTTATGATTACCATCAAAAAAGGTTTGGATTTGCCCATCACCGGTGAACCCTCCCGCGAGATATCTGAGCACCAACCGACACATGTAGCACTTATTGGCTATGATTACGTGGGCATGAAGCCTACGATGAATGTTAAAGAAGGTGACATTGTAGCCAAAGGTCAGCCCGTTTTTGAAGACAAAAAGCGTGTTGGCGTCATCTATACTGCCCCTGCTGCTGGTAAGGTCGTCGCTGTTAAACGTGGCGAACGTCGAGTGTTTGAGAGTCTTGTGATTGAGGTCGACCCGAATGGTGAAGAAGTAGACTTTGAGCGCTATGACTCACAGCAGCTTGCTGACCTAGACTCTGAAGTCGTTGAAACCCAACTGATTGCCTCTGGCGAATGGACTGCGTTTCGCACACGTCCCTATAGCCGTGCGCCCGAAATCGGCGCTCGTCCACATGCTATCTTTGTGACAGCAATGGACACCAATCCACTCGCCCTTGATCCAATGCTGGTGATCAATGAGCAGCTACAAGCGTTCAATGATGGCCTAGCAGTACTCTCAACACTCACGCCCAAGACCTTTGTCTGCCACCATGGCGACGCCCAGTTGACGCCAGTTGCAAAAACTGCGGCTAATAATGTCACTGAGTATCATGCTTTTGCGGGTAAACATCCAGCAGGTCTTGCAGGTACGCACATTCATTTCTTGCACCCTATCAGCCGCGGCGTGACCGTATGGACGATTGGTTATCAAGATGTGATTGCGATTGGTAAGCTGTTCACAACTGGACGTCTATATACACGTCGTATGCTAAGCTTGGCCGGCCCTGCGGTTACCAATCCGCATCTGATTGCAACCGAGCGTGGTGCTGATATTACGGCATTAACCAAAGGTCAGCTAGCGGCAGGCGAGAACCGTATCATCTCAGGTTCAGTATTGTCTGGTCGCAGAGTATTTGACAATATCGCTTATCTTGGTCGTTTTCATAATCAGATCAGTGCACTGCCTGAAGGTCGTGAGCGTCCTGCGTTTCACTTCTTTAGCCTCGGTAAAAACCGCTTCTCAAAGCTGCCTATCTATATTTCGCAGTTTTTTGGTGGCAAAAAGTACAATTTCACCACAACAAGTAATGGCTCACCACGAGCAATGGTACCGATTGGTGTCTATGAAGAAGTCATGCCTCAAGATTACCTGCCCACTCAATTGTTACGTGCTTTGATTGTCGAAGACATCATCAGTGCCACTGATTTGGGTGCACTTGAGTTGGATGAAGAAGACTTGGCACTATGCACCTTTGTATCTCCTGGCAAATATGAGTTCGGTGATATTTTGCGTGATAACTTAACGCGCATTGAGCTGGAGGGCTAACCACGATGAAATTTTTACACAATATGTTCGATCGTATGGAGCCATCTTTTACCAAAGGCGGCAAACACGAAAAGTATTATGCTATTTTTGAGATGTTTGATACGTTTCTTCGTCAGCCAGGCACCACAACGTACGCTTCATCACACGTTCGTGACGGTATCGACTTAAAGCGTATTATGATTACGGTATGGCTATGTACTTTCCCAGCAATGTTTTGGGGTATGTACAACATCGGTCATCAAGCACTAACCGCTATCGCTCAGCTCGGTCTGCAACCTGAAGGCTGGCGTACCGTCATCACTAGTATGGCAGGCTACAACCCAGACAGTATCTGGGCAAGCTTTGTTTATGGGGCCATGCAGTTTTTGCCGATTTATATCGTGACGTTTGCCGTCGGTATTCTCTGTGAGATTATCTTTGCGGTCGTCCGCGGACACGAAGTTAACGAAGGTTTCTTTGTGACGTCAGTTCTGTTTGCACTATGTTTACCACCTGATATTCCTTTATGGCAAGTTGCCCTCGGTATTATCTTTGGTGTGGTGGTCGCAAAAGAAGTGTTCGGTGGTACTGGTAAAAACTTCTTGAATCCTGCCCTATCAGGCCGTGCGTTCTTATACTTTGCCTATCCAGCCTATATGTCTGGCGACTCAGTATGGACAGCTGTAGATGGCTTCTCAGGTGCGACCCCGCTTGGGCTTGCCGCGCTTGGTGTGGTTCCTCAAGATTTTGTTGATGTCTATGGCAATGCCATCACGTGGAGTGATGCATTCTTAGGCAACATGCAAGGTAGTATCGGTGAAGTATCGACGCTAGCTATCCTAATGGGTGCTGCGGTGTTGCTTTGGACGCGTATTGCTTCTTGGCGCATCATGGCAGGTTGTGTGGTTGGTTTGATTGCTACTTCATTGGTGTTCAACCTGATTGGCTCTGATGACAATATGATGATGAGCTTGCCATTCTACTGGCACTTGGTTATCGGTGGTTTTGCGTTCGGTGCAGTATTCATGGCAACCGACCCCGTTTCTGCTGCGCACACCAATAAGGGCCGCTGGGCTTATGGTATCTTGATCGGTTTTATGACCGTTCTGATTCGTGTTATTAACCCAGCTTTCCCAGAAGGCATCATGCTGGCTATCTTGTTTGCCAACTTATTTGCTCCACTGTTTGATTATTTTGTGACCCAAGCAAATATCAAACGCCAAACTGCTCGGAGGGTTCGTTATGTCCAAGCCCAAAAGTAATAATGCCAAAACCATCAGTGTGGCTTTGACGCTGTGCTTGGTTTGTTCAGTATTGGTCTCAGCTGTCGCTGTTGGCCTAAAACCTGCACAAATCGAAAATGCACGCTTGGATCGCAATAAAAACATCTTGGTCGCCGCTGACATGTACAATACTGAGTCTGATACAGCAGATGATGTCGCCGAACGTTTTAAAGATTTTGATGTCAAAATCATTGATCTAAACAAAGGCAACTACCTTGATGATGATGAGTTAAAAACGGCGGGTATTCCTGATCGTAATGCTTATGACGCCAGTCAAGCGACCAAAAACCAAGCCTTAAGCGAAGACTTGGGCGACAATGATCCTGCTGGTATTGGCCGTAAGCCAAAATACGCCAAAGTCTATGTCAAAGAAGATGACGCAGGCAAACCTGAACTGGTTGTATTGCCTATTCAAGGCTACGGGCTATGGGGTACGATTTATGGTTTCTTAACGCTTGAAAGTGACATGAATACCATCAAAGGTATCAGTTTTTATGAGCATAAAGAGACCCCAGGTCTTGGCGCTCGTATTGAAGAGCCAGAGTGGCGCGCACAGTGGAATGGCATCCATTCTTATGATGACAATGGCGACGTTGCTACTGGTGTGACCAAAGCGGGTAATCCGAAAGACAATTGGGTCGATGGTATCAGCGGCGCAACACTAACAAGCCGCGGCGTCAGCAACATGATTCAGTTCTGGTTAGGCGATCAAGGCTATAAGCCTTATCTAGATATGCTACGTAAAGAGAGCGGTCAGACCCTTGATGATGCAGATACACAAGCAAATCAGTCAACGTCGGTCGCTCAACTTAACACCGAATTGGCAGCCGCGCTACCAATAGCTAATGGCAAGGAGGCATAAAATGGCTGACACTAAAAGTATTTTAACCACGCCTATTTTTGACAATAATCCCATTGGTCTACAGATTCTTGGTATCTGTTCGGCACTGGCAGTCACAACGAGTATGGCCAATGCCATGGTCATGTGTGTGGCACTCACCTTGGTGACGGCATTTTCAAGCTTCTTTATCTCTATTATTCGTAAGCAGATTCCATCGAGCATTCGTATCATCGTACAGATGACCATTATTGCTTCATTGGTTATCTTGGTAGATCAGGTACTAAAAGCGGTCGCTTATGATGTGAGTAAAGGTCTGTCGGTCTTCGTTGGTTTGATTATCACCAACTGTATCGTTATGGGCCGTGCTGAAGCATTTGCCATGAGTAACCCACCAGTCCCAAGCTTTTTAGATGGTATTGGTAACGGTCTTGGTTACTCGGCAGTCTTGCTATTCGTTGCCACCATTCGTGAGCTGTTAGGCGCAGGAACTTGGTTTGGTATCACTATCCTACAGCCAGTTACTGATGGCGGTTGGTATATACCAAACGGTCTGTTGCTATTGCCACCATCAGCGTTCTTCATTATTGCTTTGTTTATCGCAATCGTCCGTACCTGGAAACCAGAACAAGTGGAAGAAGCTGAGTTTGTAATGAAGCCGCAGTCTAAAGGCATGGCACATGGAGGCGGTCACTAATGGGACATTATATTAGTTTATTTATAACCTCAGTCTTTATCGAGAACATGGCACTTGCCTACTTCTTAGGCATGTGTACTTTTTTGGCCGTATCCAAAAAAGTCTCGACAGCGATTGGTCTAGGGGTTGCTGTGATTGTCGTGATGGCCATCACCGTTCCGCTAAACAACTTGCTATTCCAGTTCATCCTAAAAGATGGTGCATTGGCTTGGGCAGGCTTCCCTGATATCAACTTGAGCTTCTTAGGGTTGCTTAGTTACATCGGTTTGATTGCAGCCACCGTACAGATTCTAGAGATGTTCTTGGACAAGTTTGTACCAAGTTTATACAACGCGCTTGGGGTATTCTTACCACTAATCACCGTAAACTGTGCCATCTTGGGTGGTGTACTATTTATGGTCGAGCGTGATTATAACTTTGGTGAATCTGTCGTCTATGGTGTGGGCGCAGGCTTCGGTTGGGCACTTGCTATTACTGCATTGGCAGGTATTCGTGAAAAGCTCAAATACTCAGACATTCCAGCGCCATTGCGCGGTCTTGGTATTACCTTTCTCACGGTTGGTCTTATGTCGCTCGGCTTTATGTCGTTCGGTGGTATGTCCATCTAAACTACTAAGCTCAAAGCTTCTATTAGCTATTTGATCTATTTAATTCATTTATTCGGTAAGGGTTCGGACACAGCATAAAAAATGTCTTCGCACCCCTACCCCATAGATTAAGGATACCTACCATGGATTACGCTACGGCGATTGGTGGCGTTGCTATGTTTACCTTGATCATCATGGGCCTCGTCGCTATTATTTTGGCGGCGCGCTCAAGACTGGTCAGTTCAGGCGATGTCACTATCCATATTAATGATAATCCCGATAATGACGTGGTGACACCAGCAGGCGGTAAACTACTGCAAACGCTAGCGGGCGAAGGCATCTTTTTGTCTTCAGCGTGTGGTGGCGGTGGTACCTGTGCGCAGTGTCGTTGCCGCGTTATTGAAGGTGGCGGTTCTATTTTGCCCACCGAAGAAGGCTATTTTACTCAAGGCGAGATCCGCAATCACATGCGCTTGGCTTGTCAGGTAGCTGTTAAGCAAGACATGAAAATTGAGATTGATCCTGAATTCTTTGATGTACAAAAATGGGAATGTGAGGTTATCTCAAACGATAACGTTGCGACTTTCATTAAAGAGCTGGTGCTAAAAATCCCAGAAGGCGAAGAAGTCAACTTCCGCGCTGGTGGTTATGTGCAGCTTGAAGCGCCACCGCATGAAGTGCATTATAAAGACTTTGTGATTGACGAAGAATATAGAGAAGACTGGGAAAAATTCGGTATCTTCAACTATGTCTCGAAAGTTGATGAGCCCGTTATCCGTGCTTACTCAATGGCCAACTACCCTGAAGAAAAAGGCATCATCAAATTCAACATCCGTATCGCAAGTCCACCGCCACGTGGTCCTGACGGCATTCCACCGGGCAAAATGTCTTCATGGGTGTTTAGTCTGGTCCCTGGCGACAAAGTGACGGTTTCAGGTCCTTATGGTGAATTCTTTGCCAAGAAGACTGAAGCTGAAATGATCTTTGTCGGTGGTGGTGCTGGTATGGCTCCCATGCGCTCGCATATCTTTGATCAGCTCAAGCGCTTGAAAACCGATCGTAAGATCAGTTTCTGGTATGGTGCTCGCTCGATCCGTGAAATGTTCTATGTTGAAGATTACGATCAGCTAGAAGAAGAGTTTGACAATTTTGAATGGCATGTGGCTCTGTCTGACCCATTACCAGAAGATAACTGGGAAGGTCCAACAGGCTTTATCCATAACGTGTTGCTCGAAAACTATCTGAAAGATCATCCAAACCCAGAAGACTGTGAATACTACATGTGTGGGCCACCGATGATGAACGCTGCTGTGATCGATATGCTACACAGCTTGGGCGTAGAAGACGAAAATATCATGCTTGATGATTTCGGTGGTTAAATAACCCCGCCAGATAAACTTAAAAGTGTATATAATATATAAAAAGAGTCTCAATTGAGGCTCTTTTTTTGTGTGATTTTTAGCAATCATTGTGGTTGTTGAAACTACAAATCTAACTGGTAGATCAGCATTGCTATCCTATATCATGAACGCTCTAAATATTAAGAAAGGACGCTTATGAAAACCAAATACAAAGATCTGACCATTTGGATCACGGGTGCTTCTAGTGGTATTGGGCAAGCATTGGCGATTGCCTTTGCCAAGCGTGGTGCTAGAATTATTCTCAGTGGCCGTGATAACCAAAAACTAGAATCCGTCAAAAAAAGCTGTAAGCGTGCGAATAGGCATATTGTCATTCCGTTTGATATCAGTGACGCTGCTCAAGCAAAAGCCGCCTATGACAATGCCAAAGCTCAGGCTGGAAACATTGATTGGCTCATCAATAACGCCGGTATTAGCCAGCGCTCACTCATCATGGAAACTGACGAAGACGTCGAGCGTCAGATTATGGAGGTAGATTACTTTGCTCAGACGCGACTAACCAGACTGATACTGCCTGATATGATCGCACAAGGTGGCGGCAAAATCGTCATGGTATCGAGTGTGGCAGGATTACTAGGGACACAATATCGCGGTGCTTATGGCGCAGCCAAAGCCGCATTGCATATGTGGGCAAACAGTTTACGGGCAGAGTTGCATGACAAAGGTATAGAGGTTGCGACGATATTCCCAGGATTTATTCAGACCAACATCTCTATCAATGCCTTGACAGGTGATGGCAGCGTTCAGGGCACCATGGATGAAGCAACCAGTAACGGTCTCACGGCAACTGATTTTGCAAAGCAAGTGGTGAAGGCACTCTCAAAAGGTGAAGAATATATCGTGGTCGCTGGCAGTAAAGAAAAGCTGGCCACACGGGTCAATCGTGTCTCACCGCCCAAACTTTATAAGCTCATACGTGAGTCGCAAGTAAAATAGCTTGGTATGCAGTAGATTAGTATGCAGTGGCTTGGTATGCAGTAGATTGTCACCGAACATTGCCATCATTGGTATTTGTAGGGTCAAGGGGTGTAAAATAGGCCTGACCTATTTTATACCCCAACTCATTTCTGCGTTATACCGAAGATCCTATGAAAAATACCCGATACTGCTCCGCCTCCTCAAAACCCATAAATGCTTCTTTGCTTGGCATCGCGGGTCTCGCTAGTATGGTGAGTCTCAGCGCCTGCCAGCAAACACCAGATTATAACTATCTGACTGGTGAAACGATGGGGACAAGCTACCATATCAGTTATCAACTCCCTGATAATGCAGATGAAGCTGCCATACAAGCGTCAATCGATGAACGCTTGAAACAGATTAATGACAGCATGTCGACCTATCAGAGCGACTCAACCATAACCAAATTCAATCAGCTGGGCAAAGGCACACCGATTGCCATCGACGCTGATTTTAGTCGGGTGCTGGATGTGTCAAAGATTGTCTACGAGCAGTCTGGCGGCGCATTCGATCCTACGGTGATGCCGCTTGTCGAGACCTGGGGTTTTGGCAGCACCATGACAGTCGAGCGTCTACAAAGTCCGCCTACAGCGCTCGAGATTGCCCAAGCAAAAGCACTGGTAGACTTTGAGAGTATTATAAAAAAAGATCAAACGGTATCCAAAACTAAAGACGGCGTCGAGCTTGATTTTTCTGCCGTTGCCAAAGGGTATGGGGTTGATGTCATCGCCGATGTGCTGAGAGAGGATTATCAAATTCGTAATTATATGGTTGAGATTGGCGGTGAAATTTCGACATCTGGCGTTAACAACCAACAGCAGCCATGGCAAATTGCGATTGACGCCCCTATTGAAGGCAGCACTGTCAGCGAGCGTCAAACAATCTCTGCCATCCGCCAACCAAAAAATACGGCTAGCCAAATGCATCTGGCAACCTCAGGAAACTATCGCAACTCCGTCATATTTGATGGCAAACGCTATAGCCATACCATCGATCCGACCACTGGCAAACCCATCGCGGGCGGTGCGCCCTCCGTCACTGTCGCGGCTGATTCAGTTGCATTAGCTGATGCATGGGCGACAGCGCTGACAGCGATGCCCTATCATAAAGCACTAGATGTCGCTAAAGCTCAAAACTTGGCTGCTATGTTTGTAGTATTGGCTGACGATATAAAAACAGACGGGTCTGAGAGTAATATTTCTGATAACGTGTCTGATGATAATATCGATGACTGGCAAGTGGTTCAGACACCAGCAATGCAAGCATTACGCGCTGACAAAAAGCCCTAGTAAGTTTTTGGCATTGAAACAAGAGAATACGATAACGCGCAACGAGCAACACCAAAATTTGCTATACTATTAGTTAGTTGCCATTAAAAGTACATCATTATCATTAACAGCAACCGCCCCACTTTTGACAATGAGGTTTCCTCTATGCTTAGCCAATTGCTTCCTATGCTTGCCATTACCTTTACAGTGTTTATCCTATTTTTCGTTTTTATGGGCATCGGTTATATGGTCAAAAAAAAGCCGCTCAAAGGCTCTTGTGGTGGTGTTGCCAAATTGATGGGGGATGAGCAGTGCTCATTTTGTGGCGATGATCCCAACAAGTGCGACTCATTGATGGCAGAACAACAAGAAAACGCGTTAAGAGCTGCCCAACTCGGCAAATCTGTGTAAAAACTCATTGGTTACCATACGCGGGTAGTATTTACCTAACATCTGTTCGTATAATAGCGTCAAGTCATTCAAAGTGACTTGGCGTTATTTTCATGTCGCCATCTCTTATTATGCCTATTTAGACACTCTCTATCTAGATATTTTCTATTTAAAAAACTGGCTAGCAAACATATCTGTTTTGCCCTCTGCAAATTTTTAGTTCTGATTGACGTTATTGATTACCGTTTGGGTACGTGTCTGAGTAAATGATCTTTGGTGTTGTTTTACAAGCGACGATTTTTCGGTGCTGTTTTATAACGTGTCCTTTTCCCTGTTATCGTTGTGCTGTTATGTCTACCTCATCCAATCTGCCTTCATCACGTTTCACCTTTTGGTTAGTGCTATGCGCCATGATTTTGCTAGCGACCAATATGCGTGCCCCTATCGTTGCGCTGGGCGCTATCGCGCCAGTGGTGAAAGAAGCACTCAATATCTCGGAGATACAGATTGGCTGGTTGGGCGCTGTGCCGATGCTGGGTTTTGCCCTTGGTGCGCTGATCTCGCCAGCCATTGGCAAGCGCTTCGGACTTGAAAATACGCTGATTGCCATGATCGCGCTATTAACCACTGGCATGATTCTGCGTACCGTTATCCCGACGTGGACTGGGTTTTTGATGGGGACGTTGTTACTTACCCTAGCCATTGGCTTTGCCAATACACTGGCCGCGCCTGTCATCAAGCAACGTACTCCGCAACATATTCCGCTGATTACGGGTTTGTTTAGTTTAACAATGACGGTGACCGCTGGGATAGTCTCAGGCATCGTCCTCCCTTTGTCTGAGCAAGTAGGCTGGCAATGGGCGTTGGGTGGATGGACGGTTTTAGGTATTTTTGCGTTATTGATTTGGTTATTTTTGCGTGTGCGTTTGGGCTCATCCAACCACCAACCCGTCATATCTACAGATAAAGATGCCTCTGATATCTCTATTTGGCGAACGACGTTTGCTTGGCAAATTGCTGTCTTTATGGGGCTACAATCATTACTGTTTTATACCGTTGCCAGTTTTTTGCCTTCTATTTTGGTTAGTAAAGGGCTATCTGCCGTGAGCGCTGGCCAAATGGGTTCTGTGTTTCAGTTTATGGCACCCATCTCTATTTTGAGTCTGACATGGCTGATTAATCGTGGTCGTCCTATTCAAGCACTCGCCGTGTTTGCCGCTGTGCTCAATGTCATTGGCGTATTAGGTATCAGCTATCTATCTACTGAGTTGGCGTGGCTATGGTCAGCCATGATGGGGATTGGTTGCTCAGCGATTTTTACCTTGAGTATGATGCTGTTTTCCCTGCGTACCTATACTACCAATCAATCAAGTGAGCTGTCTGGTATGGCACAGGCCGTCGGTTATTTGATTGCCTTTTTTGGTCCGCTTGGCACAGGCTGGCTCCATGAAGCGACTGATAGCTGGAGTCTGCCGCTTTTTATTATTCTGATACTGATGATTGCAAACGTTGTGATTGCTTGGCTCGTCAGTCGTCCAGTGATGGTCGATGGCAAATATATTTGATATTAGCTTATCAAAATCTCTACATACTGCTGTCTATAAGTCCTTGATTTCTAACGCGCAATAAAGCTGTCTTGAAATTAACCTTAGGGCAATATTGGTGGCTGTCTTATTTTGCTATAGTCAGTGCAAGATGATTTAAATCTTGAGCTGACTCTACATCAGCTTGATTGCTTATAGGACATAACACCCATGCTAAATACCCCTTCTCGGCTCGCTCAGCGCCTGCCTGCCATCGCCATGCTCGCTGCTGTCATGGCGATCAGTGGTTGTCAAAAAGAGACTGAGCCGACCACACCGAATCAACCGACTGACACCCAACGCTCAGATACTGAAACGACAGACAACCAAGCCAATACAACGTCCGTAGACGCCAATGCTGATGCACCCACCGATATGCAAGTCAACGACGCCCCAATCACTATTTTGGCCCTAGGTGATTCATTGACAGAGGGTCTTGGGGTGGATAAAGATGATAACTACCCTGCGCAGTTAGAAGATCGTCTGCAAGCAATGGGTTATAAGAATACTGAGGTGGTCAACTCCGGACTGAGCGGTGAAACCAGTACGGGACTCGTCAATCGCTTAGACTGGGTACTACAGACCAAACCTGATGTGACGATTTTGACCATTGGGGCTAACGATGCGATACGCGGTATCGATGTGGCGACGATTGAAGCCAATATTCGGACAGCTGTTAAACGTTTGCAAGACAATGGCAGTGTCGTCATTTTGGGCGGGATGTCGATCTATGATAACTTGGGCGATGACTACGTTGCCGCATTCTCAGATATCTATCCTCGCGTCGCTAAAGACATGAGCGTCCCTCTGATACCATTCTTTTTGGAGGGTGTCGGCGGTGAGGCTGAGCTCAACCAAGCAGATGCCATTCACCCAACCAAAGAAGGCTACACAATCATCGTCAATGACAATATCTTACCTATCTTAGAGCCCACGCTACAAGAAGTCACAGCAGCCGAAACCTCTCAGGCCGACACAACCAAAAATACGACAAACGAGTCCACTTAACGAGATACTGTAATGACATCACCTTCGACTGCCCCATCAATACCGCCAGTAGATACTGAAAAATCTGCCCTACTCACCGCCTCCCAGTTAAACAAAACTGTGCAAGTCGGTGAGCAAAAATTGTCTATCATTAAGGACGTAGATATTTATGTCAATGCTGGCGAGTTTGTGGTCATTATGGGCAAATCAGGCTCGGGTAAATCGACCTTGCTGGGCTTACTCGCAGCACTAGATTATCCTGATAGTGGTACGGTATCGCTGGCAGATCAAACGCTCAGCAGCTTGGATGAAGACTCACTTGCGGTTATTCGTCAACAGGACATGGGTTTTGTCTTTCAGTCATTTCATCTACTGCCGACCCTAACTGTCGCTGAAAATATCGCCTTTCCTCTTGATATTGCCAGACGTCCAAACCCAGCACGAGTCAACGAGCTGATCGATGCGGTTGATTTGGGTCATCGCCGTCATAGCTTACCCAATCAGTTATCAGGTGGTGAGCAGCAGCGTACGGCGGTGGCACGAGCGCTAGTATCGCATCCAAAGATTGTCTTTGCCGATGAGCCGACAGGGAACCTCGATGAGCAAAATGCCGATCAAGTCATGCAGCTGCTATTAAATCTACGCCAGCAAGTTGGCTCGGCACTGGTAGTCGTGACTCACGATCCTGCGCTTGCCGAGATGGCAGATCGCGTCATCACCATGCATGACGGCCGGATTGTACCGACATGAATGAAAAGCTGACAGACAACACATCGACTGATATAAAAAAGACTGATACCAGTATGCGTCAAGAGACCAGTTATTCTAGCGGTATCCTCAATCAACTTTTCACCAAAACACTAGGCTCGCAAGCACTCAGCCGTAGCTGGTGGCAGCGCTGGGTGTATCCAGTGTTGTTTCTACTCACATTGACCTTGTCACTTGCAACCTACCTGACCCTCGACTCTGTGCAGCAGTCTGTCGATCGTTATATCAATGACAATCAGCGCGCACTCGTTGGTGGGGATTTGATCTTAAACAGTAAGCAAGACTGGCCAAGCGAGGTATTGGCGCAAGTAGAAACCATCCCCGATACGCAGACCGTGTATGACTATCAGTTTAGCGCCATGCTCGTCACCGATGAGCAAACTTTACTTGCCAGCGTCAAAGCCGTCACACCGTCTTACCCTTTGTACGGTACCGCTGAGCTTGCCTCAGGAAAGCCGCTGTGGGAGCAACTAACCGCTGACAATATCGTCGTCGCCCCAGAAGTGCTCAGTAGCCTAAATGCTAGTGTCGGCGACCATATCGATATTGGCGATGCGCAGTTTACGATCAGTGATGTGCTGACCAAAGAGCCTGACAGACCTTTGACCGCCTTTGGTTTTGGTGGGCGGGTCTTGATGAAACAAGATGCGTTAGAGGCCACCAATCTACTCGGTCAGCGCAGCCGCATCAATTACCGTATCGAGATAGCAGGTGATCCTGAACTGATAAGCACGCAGCGCAAAAAGCTCACAGGCATACTGACCAGCTATCCTGATATCGAGCTCTCTGATGCCGAGTCAGCAGATACTTCGGTCTCACGTATCTCTGATAATGTATTGATGTTTTTAAAGTTACTTGTCATCGCAGTGTTGCTACTCTCTGCGGTCGCCATGTACGGCGTCATTAGCGCGTTCGTTAGTAAGCAGCAGTCCAATAATGCCATTCGTTTGGCGTTAGGCGAGCCGCTTGGTTCACTCAAACGTAGCTATTATCAATTGCTTATCGTCACCACCGCCATTGCTTGTATTGCCGCGATTGTACTTAGTCTGGGTTTGCTTAAAATTGGTCAGCCGTATCTCGTGGCTATCTTACCTGCTGACGTGGGTCTATCTATCAATCCAATTAGCGCGATTAAGACCATTGTGATTGCCTTAGCCCTCACGTTGCTGATAGCGCAGCGTGGTTTAAGCGCGCTTAACACCACCAAACCCGCGACCCTACTCAATCAAGGGGCAAGTACGCAGTCGCAAAACTTGCCTTGGTATCGACGCGTGCCATTACTGTGGTATGGCTTGGTGATGACAGGGCTGTATGCCTTCTTTGCTTATGAAGTGGGCTCGCTGTCATTAGGCGCGCAATTATTGGGCGGCTTGATCGGCTTTGTGGCGATATTTTGGCTATTGGCGCGTGGGTGGCTGTGGTTGCTTAATAAGCTAGCGAGCAATGCCAAGGTCAGTTGGATGCAGCGTATCGCCATTCATAATCTGGCGCGCAAGGGCAATCAGTCCGCATTATTCTTTGTCACTTTATCGCTATCGGTTGCGGTGCTGACGCTCATCACCACACTCAATCACAGTATCAATGCGCAGTTTATCAATGCCTATCCTGAAGACGCGCCCAATCTGTTTTTGCTCGATGTGCAAAGCGATCAACATGACGATATTGATGCGATCATTGAGGCGCCTGTCACTTATTATCCGGTCATTCGTGCGCGTGTAGAGACGGCGAACGATGTACCGGCAAAAGATATCGAGCCTGAGGATGGCTTTGATGATCCCACGCGGGTGTTTAACTTAAGCTACGCCGATACGGTGATGGATACTGAGTACATCACTGAATCGCTCACAGACGATGCGCTATATACGCCTATCGATGCGACAAATGAACAAATCAAACCCCTATCTATCTTGGACACTGCCGCCAGTATGCTCAATGTCGGCATGGGCGATCAGGTGCGCTTTAACATTCAAGGTATCGAAATCGTCGGGCAGATCACCAGTATTCGCACGCGCTATGAGCGTGGCCCAAGTCCGTATTTTTACTTCTTGTTTGAGCCGTCGGTGCTGTCCGCTGCCCCGCAGATTCAGTTTGCTACCGCGCACGTATCAGAAGATACCATTCCAGAGCTACAAGGCAAACTGGTACGCCAGTTCCCTGCGGTCACGACCATCGATGGCACGGCTATTGCCAAGCAAATTCAAGAGCTGGTGGTACAAATGAGCCGCTTGGTCTATGTGTTTACTTTGCTTGCCCTACTCACTGGCGTCATGGTGCTGATCAGCTCGCTGCTGTCTACCTCGCAAGATCGTATGAAGGACAGCGCGTCATTTAGACTGCTCGGTATGCAAAAGCGCGATCTGTATATGCTCAATATTTTAGAGTTGGGTGTGCTTGGTATTAGCGCGGCAACCTTTGCCGTCGTTATCGCTAGCGTTGGCGCTTGGGCGGCTATCACGCAGTGGTTTAATCTGCGCTTTAGCGTGCCGTGGGCGAATCTGGCTATTGGTGGCGGATTGCTGCTTGCCTTACTGCTAGGTATTGCTATTATTTATGTACGCTTGGTGATTGGGCGTGGGATTATGGCTCGGGTACGGGCAATGATTTAGTGAAAACTCTAAGTCTTTTATAATTCAATCTTTAATATCAATACCTAGACAAATAGACCGACCCTATGTTACTCAACACTTGCTAGTAGAATAGCCATCATATATATTGACATACCAAAATATTTCTAGCGAACAGGGTTTTTATGGATATACCGAGTAAAGAGGAAGTTATAGATTTTGTGCACAAGAACTTCGGCCAAGAAAGCTCTAAGAATCTAAAAAACATCAGTAAAGGCGGAAATAACAATCAAAAAGGCAGAGACTACGAAAACCAATTCTTGCTTTATAAAACTTTTGAAATAGCTAATAAGTACCCTCATAGTTGTGCTAATCAAATCGTTGATTCTCAAGTCATTGGTTTTGTAGATGATATTTGTCATATTGACTATGAGGTAAGCACAAAGTACAATTTTCAAGCTAAAAATTCGTCTGGAGATGCGGCTAAATGGACAGATGAGATTAGCAATCGTTTCCGAAAACAAAGAAGTATTGATGCTAATCTTTTTAAGGTTGACACCACGGAGAACTGCTTATTAGTTTCGAGCAAAAAACATGCCTCAGAGAACCAAGAGAAAATCCCTATTGATTTAAAGAATAATGATACTTGTGAATACTTTGAGTTTTACCCAAACATATATGACCTAGTTCGCAATACTGACTTGTATCAATATATTGCCAAACTTATCGAACGTCCTTCTAGTTCTGAGTGTGATTATGCTGCTATCTTAATAAATGGCGTTTTGCAGGCTGGAAAGCATAAAACTATTGAAGATATTTTCAAGCAAGCAGAGTCTGATGCGAACCCAAATCCTTTCATAAAATTTCGTACCCATACTGCTCAAATTCCTAATTGGGTACAACAAATATTGACAAAATATTCACATTGTGTTGTGTATAGTTTAAACTATGACAAGTTGATCCTTGATGTAAACGGAATGAAGGTAACATGTAGTGTACAGTTTCTAAGAGAAGTTCCTGAATCCGTAATGAAGAGCACTACAAATATCCAAAAATTAGTGAGCTTGATGCTGTCGGTTACTGGTTATAATATTATGAAATCTCTAGAGTCCTCCAATATGGGAGAGATAAAATGAGTAGAATTTACACCTCTATTGCTACACCTGAAGCACAAAAGCAACTTAACTGTCTTTTGAAAAGCTCAGATGTGCCTAAATTATATCAGTCAGCTATGAAAGAGTTAGGTAGACTCCTAGCTGAAGCTATTTTACCTGATTTTATAAAACAGAAAAGTACTGAGGCTATTGTAGTTTCAACTGCCGAAGATGCTGATTATCTTCAGTATGGCGTATCAGCTACATTGAAAAGCAATAAGGTAAATACTAAGCTCGCTGTATTTTGGAATCATCATTACCAGTTACCTAGCCAAACTAGCGTAGCACCAATTCTTCATAGCTTTATTGAACCAAACTATGAAGATATAGATAATGTTATAATCGTTAAATCTGTTATGTCAGGTAGCTGTGTGGTTCGTACTAACCTTATTGAGATGTTAGACAAAATTAATAAGATTAATAAAATATATATTCTTTCACCTGTAGCTCATGAAAAATCTGAACAAAAATTAAAGGACGCTTTTCCAAAGGAAATTTCTAGTAAATTTGAGTTTATTTGTTTTGCTATAGACGATAGAAAAAATAAGGAAGGTGAAGTTGTTCCTGGCATAGGAGGCCAAATCTATAACTTATTAGGCTTAGATAACCAACCAGCTCTCACAGGATATATGCCTAATGTAGTTAAAGATCTTGCTTTTGCTGATTTAGAATATTCTTGAATAACGAGAAGCTTTGGAAGATACTACTATTTTAAATAAGTAGTTCTTTTTTCTTGCTTCGGAACAATTAATATTAAACTAGCACCTTACTTAATAAATAGAATTTAGTGAGTAGTTATTTACTTCTTTTCTAAACACCCTTACTAGAAATTTTCTTAGCCTCACAAACCCAAAACGCCTTCTACTCCCATAGAAGGCGTTTTTTTTGCTTCACAATCTGTATAGAAATATAAGTCAATATCTGCCCCGCACTTTGCTTATTTTATAGCCCTCATTTGCTATACTAGCCCCACTTTATCGGTTAAACACCCACTTATAACACCCTCCCAAACAGCATGGTAGCCTTATGAAATTCTCAAAGTTCGGTCAAAAATTTACCCAACCCACCGGCATCTCACAATTGATGGATGATCTGGGCGACGCGCTCAAAAGCGATCAGCCAGTCAACATGCTGGGCGGTGGTAACCCTGCCAAAATTGATGCCGTCAATGAGTTGTTTTTAGAGACCTATAAGGCGCTGGGCGTTGACAACGATGCAGACGTGCCCAACAGTAGCGCGATTATTAGCATGGCGAACTACTCCAATCCGCAAGGGGATGCTGGCTTTATCGATGCGTTGGTTGGCTTTTTTAACCGTCATTATGATTGGAATCTCACGGCAGACAACATCGCTCTGACCAATGGCTCACAAAATGCGTTTTTCTATCTGTTTAATCTGTTTGGCGGTGCTTTCACTGATGAGCAGAACGAATCTGTCGACAAATCCATTCTACTGCCATTGACCCCTGAGTATATCGGCTATAGCGATGTGCATGTCGAAGGTCAGCATTTCACTGCCGTATTGCCGCATATCGATGAAGTGACGCATGATGGCGAAGCAGGCTTCTTTAAATATCGCGTGGATTTTGACGAGTTGGAGAACTTGCCCGCGTTAAAGGAAGGTCGTATCGGGGCGATTTGCTGCTCACGCCCGACCAACCCGACGGGCAACGTGCTGACCGATAACGAAATGGCGCATTTGTCCGAGATTGCGGCGCGCTATGACATTCCGCTGATTATCGACAACGCCTACGGTATGCCCTTCCCGAATATCATCTACTCTGATGTGAATTTGAACTGGGATAACAATACGATTCTGTGCTTTAGTCTGTCGAAGATTGGCTTGCCCGGTATGCGTACCGGTATTATCGTGGCTGATGCTAAAGTGATTGAGGCGGTCAGCGCGATGAATGCCGTGGTCAATCTAGCGCCGACCCGCTTTGGGGCAGCGATTGCCACGCCACTGGTCGAAAACGACCGTATCAAGCAGTTATCTGATAATGAGATTAAGCCTTTTTATCAGCAGCAAGCGAAGACCGCAGTTACCTTACTTAAAAAAGAATTGGGCGATTACCCGCTAGTGATTCATAAGCCTGAAGGCGCGATATTCTTGTGGCTGTGGTTCAAGGATTTACCGATTACTACCCTTGAGCTGTATGAGACTTTGAAAGAAAAAGGGACGCTTATCGTGCCGAGTGAGTATTTCTTCCCCGGTGTCGATGTCAGTGACTATCAACACGCGCATGAGTGTATTCGCATGAGTATCGCGGCAGATGAGGACACGTTGGCCAAAGGCATTGCGGTGATTGGTGAGGTGGTGCGAAAGCTGTACGATGGTGAGTAGTCCGTTCTAAAAAACATGTTTTGAAAGTAAAAGGTAATAATGAATTATCACTACTACATTTTATTAAGCCTAGTAATAAACCTTCAAAATATATTTATGAATTGCAAGACACTGCTAATGTATTCTAAGACTAATTAGTTAAAAAAACTTCAAATTTATCACTTTTGATTATATCTATCATTTTCTTAGTAGATTCGTGGATTTCTTCTTCTGTATAAGGTTGATTGTACGTATTCTCTGGATGGTGAATACTGTGCCTTATATAAGACATAAGAGTAAGAAGATTCGTACTAGTATTGCCATTGCCATTATCTCTTATCCAGCTTTTACTTTTTTCTACACTGTGCTCTTCATGTAACCAGCTATCTAGTTTTTTAGAGTTATTTTTATTAGTGATAGAAGAGATATATCCATAAAGTTCATTATGAAAATCAGTTGAGCATATTTCGTAAGTAAAATAGTTTATTTCGGCTAATGTAGGCGAAAAAGAAAAAGTTCTCATTGTTTCAACCGCGATTGCATGGGCTGATTGATTAACCTTCTTAGTCATGTACGTGCAGATATCATCACTAGCAAAATGTTTTAAAAGAAAAGGGGAATGAGTAGTAATAAAAACCTGTTGGTGCCTTGAAATTGTGATTATAGATTCAATTAAAGTTTTTTGAGCTCTAGGGTGAAGAGAAATCTCAGGTTCATCAATAAAGAAGAATAAAGGTTTTTTCAAATCTGAATTGCTTGGATGTTTAATTAAAAAATCAGCATATACTTTCATTACAGCTAGTGCGAATGCTCTCTGCACTCCGCTACCTTTTTTGTAATCATCAATAGTTTTATCTTTTGAAACACCAGACCTTAAAAAATCTATCGCCTTAAAAACTGTAGTTTTACCTGTGTTATTCTCTCCAACTAAGCATACGACCGGCTTATTAGTATCAAAAACAATTGTCTCTGCAAAAGCTTTAAAGTTTTCTAAAATTAGCTTGCTAATTTTCATACTCATCCTTGGGTAATATTTTTACGAATTATCATAAGTTTAGAAAAGTTAAATTTTACGTAAAATATACACAACTACTGAAAATAAGTCTATATTTTTGTTTCTTCGACTGAAAACCGTTGTCCATTTGTTCAAAACATAAGTTTAAAAAGGTGGTAGCTAGGTGTTAACAGGGTTATACAAACTCTGACTGATGACATCCATGTGATTGGTGAAGTGGTGCGTGAGCTTTATGATGAAGCTAAGTAAAACCATCTCTTTTTGAATGTAAAAAACGGACTAATAAATAGTCCGTTTTTTTATATAATGACTTTATGAAAACGATCTAACCAAACTCTTTTAGTAAAGCTTTAGCACTCATTTTACCAAAGTCATTTGCCGCGAGTGGCCCATCGCCTGAGATAAGCTTTCTATCTTGATGCGTTTGTCCTGAGACCAGTTTATTATCAATAGTAACGCCTAAATCTTCTAACTTTTTACCAAAGTACCATGGCATCGTACCAGGCAGATAGCCAATTTTTGGCATTTGCTTATCCATGACAGTGGGGAACGCGACCATCTTATAACCTTTAAAAATAAAGTCACGCTTGGAATTGTCTTCATCAGAACTGTCAGGACTATTAAGGTCAGCCGCCAATAACGCTGCAGGCCCGTGACAAATCGCTAAGGTAAAGAGATCATTATCGTGTCCCCAACGTAGCAATGCACCGAGGTTCTTGTCCTCAGGCAAGCCTAGCATCGCGCCATGACCACCCGGGATAAAAATCGCTGCATAGTCGTCGCTATTGGCCATGTCATTTTTGACAAAGTCAGCGATACTATTGGGATTGTTAAACTTGGACTCGTACTCACTATAGATTTGTTTAACGTCGTCATCGTCCTCTGGCATCGCCCACTGCTCGACCTTGACCGCCTCGCCTGTTGGCGTAAACACATCGACATCAAAGCCTGCTTTTTTAAAATGTAATAACGGCACCATCATCTCCACCGGATGATTACCGGTATCAAATTTATTGCCGTTCTCCATAGTCATGTACTGCTCTTCGGTACAGACCATCATGATTTTCTTATCGCCCTTATAGGGATTATCGTAATTAGTATGATCGTAGTTGGTTTTATTCGGCGCAGCTATCTTTAGCGATGATGTTGAGGGAATATAAATGCCTGCTTCAGTTTCTTGCGGCTCTAAGCCTAGAGTATTTTTGGCGTTGTCTAAGGTGTCTTTGGCTTTATCTAATAGATCTTGCATATTCATAGTGGCTTCCTTTTTTATGATTTATATTTATTGAGTAGCTATTTATTAAGTAGCTAGAAATGATCAATCTAAGGTAACAAATGAAGACAGCATTAAATAGATGAGAATTTTTATGTTTCGTAAGCTTTGTAAAGCAGGATTGAAAAACTGTTTTAACGGGTTTTCTTTAGTAGCTTACTTGGTGAGCTGCTCGCTTGAAAAATCCTTGTCCACTTATTTAGAGCAAACAGCACGAAAGGCAGCAGGCAGGTATTAATGAGATCATGAATACTTGCTTTGATATCTGTACCTTTTAGAGCCAGAAGGCCTTTTGGCACGATGATGTGACGATTGTCGAAATATTCACCTAGCAGTGCTACGCTAATGACGACTAATAGTGCTAAAAAGGCTCTGATAGTCTGATTCTTAATGATAGGGCGTAAGATAAACATGCTGAGCAGATAGACGCCGACGCCGACGTAAATGTGTAACGCATCTTTGGCAAGGCCAGTTGTTTCAACAACGTTTATTTTAAAGGTGTTAAAGTCCACTAGAGTATTCCAAATATAAGCGAGCAGAAAATGATTGAGCGTATCACTAAACAATAATAACTAAAAATTGATAGTTAAGAATGACAATAGTGGAGAATAAAAAAGGTAGATTATACAAGCGATAATCCACCCTATTCTGAAGCAAATGTGCAATTTACGTTTACTGCCTATCTACACATTCCACTCGACAAAATTCTTTAGCAGTTGCAAGCCAGCGGTATGGCTCTTCTCAGGATGGAACTGAGTGGCAAATAGGTTGTCTTTGATGATACTGGCACAAAACGGCTGGCCATAATCACAGATAGCGGCGACTTGAGAGTTATCGTTAGGCGCGCAGTAATAACTGTGCACAAAGTAAAAGTGCGCGTTGTCCTCGATACCGTGCCAAAGCGGATGGTCAAAATCCATACCATTAATCGTATTCCAGCCCATATGTGGTACTTTTATCGTTGCGCCTTGTTTGTCTTTCCACGTAGGGTCAAACGCTTCTACCGTACCGTTTAAGATGCCAAGGCAATCTGTACCACCATTTTCAGCCGATTGCTCAAATAACGCTTGCATCCCCACACAGATAGCCATCACCGGCTTGTTAAACACTGCATCGCGTACCACGTCATCGATGCCAGCCTCACGCATGCCGATCATACAATCACGCATAGCACCAACGCCAGGGAAGACGATTTTATCAGCGGCAGCCACGACTTTGGGGTCGTTAGTGATGGATACCTCCGCGCCGACATTGGTGAGTGCCTTGCTGACCGAGTGCAAGTTACCCATGCCATAATCTAATAGTGCAATTTTGGTCATTAGAATGCCTCTTTGGTCGATGGCAAGGTATTCAATGCCCGCTCATCATACTCACAGGCCATACGCAGCGCGCGGGCAAAAGCCTTAAAAGTTGACTCGATTTGGTGGTGGCTATTTTTACCTTTGAGATTATCCAAATGTACGGTCATCCATGAATGATTGACGAAGCCATAAAAGAACTCACTGAATAGGTCAACATCGAAGCGGCCAACGTGCGAGCGCGTAAACGGAATATCCATATGCAAGCCTGGACGCCCTGATAGATCGACGACCGCGCGCGTCAACGACTCATCAAGCGGCGCATAAAAATGTCCGTAACGGCGGATGCCTTTTTTATCGCCCAAAGCTTTGTTAAACGCTTGGCCCAAAGTAATACCGGTATCCTCGACACTATGATGATCATCGATAAAGGTATCGCCGACGCATTTGATATCTAAGTCAAATAAACCATGACGCTTGATCTGATCAATCATATGATCCAAAAATGGCACGCCAGTATCGACCACACCTTGACCGGTACCATCAAGGTTAACGGTACAAGTGATTTGCGTCTCAGCAGTGTTACGTTCAACAGTGGCGGTGCGCGCTGGGCGACCATACAGGTTTGAATTTTGCGCTTGATTAATATCGGCAGACATAGCTACTCTCTATAAATAAAGGGTGGGGAGTAAATAGACACTTAAATAGACATTAAGGAAATGTAGATATAAGCTTATCATAGCAAAATGGCGTCATGACGGCTATGGCAGGACGGTAAAGCAAGGCGCTATTTGTCTCAATCTGTTAAAATACTGCCTTAAGTTTTATTAGGGCATGTTGAACATTCACAAATGCGCACTGCTGATAGCTAAAATAGTTCTA
>Ga0208182_1000367_pt1 | contig 33884 bp, 45 predicted proteins | sample MalvireepMed_906_FD_184248 | JGI IMG/M metagenome (GOLD analysis project Ga0208182, IMG submission 184248) | Marine viral communities from the Global Malaspina Expedition - Malaspina viral metaG DeepMed_906 (SPAdes) (version 2) | ecosystem: Environmental > Aquatic > Marine > Oceanic | place...
GTCTAGCGAACCATCATCAGACGATGGCAACCAAGGCTCAGGGAGCTCTGGAAGTGATGCTTCAGATGATTCCGAAGAAGGAAGTGGAGGAGATGATAGCTCAGGAAGCTTCCCAGGAGGAGAACCATCAGGCGGATGGACAAAAGAGCAGTTAAAAGCGTATATGGATGCTGCTAGCATTGTATATAATAGTGGAGATACAAAGGATGATCTACTGCTTAAAATAGGAATATCAAATGACTCAGAAGCAACTGATTGAGCTAATTCAACAGCATCATTCTGCGATGGGCGAGACTGAAATACGTCTCGCTCTTAATCGCGCACAAGATGATTATTGTGCTAAGACGGAGCTTATTAAAACCACTTATACTCAGACTTCTGCCGCTGGAAAGCGTTATTATACACTTGATTCTCAAATCCTGAAGATTACTAGGGTGCAAATTAACGATGTTGATATATCGAGACTTATTGGTAATCCAATTATTGATGATGATGAATTTGATGGGGCTAGCGGACTTGGCGCTCCTTCTACCACTTCAGACGAAAGATATTGGTATATTAGCAATGATAGGCTTGCTATAGTAGAAAAAGCAACAAATAACGTTACAAGGGAGGGTAAAACTTCTGATTATCAGTCTATTTCCGAAGTAAAAGAAATACGTATATATGCTATAGCTCAAGCAACTGATTTTACAACAGATTTAACAGAAGTTTCCGGAATACCAAATCAATTTCATGATGCCCTTGTTTATAAGGTAATATCTGATGCTTATTTAAAGGCGGGAGTAGAAGAGTTCAATCCACAGGCATCTCAGATATTTGAAGGAAAGTACCAAGCTCTTGTCCGTGATGGTAAGAAAAATGCAAGAGCTAATTATATATCTTCGGGTTCAGTAGTTATAAGGCCTACAGACTTCTAGTGGCTTGGACGCAGGAAACAGACCTTAGTGTAATAGCTTGGGGTCAGGAGAAAGAGCTTGATACAATTGTAGATACTGTTTTAGGAGGACTTAATAATTGGGACGACACTACATTCGTCTGGAATGAAATTACAACTGGAAAATGGGCGATTTCTTCGCCTTGGACAAGGGAGACTAATGATGGGTGATACATTAAAAACAGCAGGAATAGGGATAGCAGGCTCTACTTTAGGTTGGATAGATTGGGCTCCTCCATTTTTTAGCGCATTAGGAGCTATAGCAACTTTAATATATATGCTAATTAAAATTTACAAGGAGCTAAAATGATTGAATTATTATTAGCCAATTGGGAATATGTACTAATAGCTATCCTTGCAATCGATAAGATTGTTGCATTAAGTCCAACGGAATGGGATGATTTAATATGGACAGCAATAAAGAAGGTAATCTTTAAGATAATTGGAAAAGATGCTTAAGATACTATTAGGCAAATTAATTGTAAAGAAGGGTCTTAAAAAGGTCTTACTATTAGTGGGAGACTATGCCATCAAGGCCTCTAAGTCAGAAAAGGACGATAAGATATGGGAAAAGGTGAAGGAATTGCTCGAAACGCTCTAGAGGGCGACGAGTCTAGAACAGTCTTATTTGACAACCTAATTGATCGCACTGTAAAAAGGGGCGAGATATTAAAGGCGCTGGGGATACAATCGCCAGCACGATTCGAACATGCACCAGTACAATGTTCAGAATGTGGTTCGCATCACATCACGGGATTAGAGATACTTGGCGCATATCAAGGAACGCTTCTTTGGGAGTGTGATTATTGTAGTAAGCTTTATCTACGTTTTGGCAGATGCAAAACAGAAGATATGCTTGAAGTGCTACGAGGAACATGGATTAATCCAAGCGACTGGTCACAATCTTCCAATAACGAAGCAAACTAGGAGTTTTTTGAAATGAAAGATGATGGCGTTATAAAACGTGCTATCGTCACACCTGATAAACATGCACCTTTGCATGACAGGAAGGCGATATCCGTTGTTAAGCAAGCAATAGAGCTTGTAAAACCAGAGATATACATTGAACTTGGTGATTGTGGTGAGTGGGGTAGCGTATCTCACTGGAAGTGGAAGAATAGAAAGAAACCACCTCTGGAGTATATCGTTAAGGACGTTGATGCTGACGTTTTAGCTGTAAATGACATGTTAGACGATATTGATGAATCTCTTGATAAGGCAGGATGCAAGATAAAGCACTTCTGCGCAGGCAATCATGATGAATGGCTAGAGCGATTCGTTGCAGAACACCCGTATTTGGCCCAATATAGCCTCTCTAACGCACTTTCTCTTAAAGATCGAGGTTATACCTACCATAAGGCAGGAAAGTACGTTAAAGTGGGCAAAATGGCGTTTTATCATGGACATCACTTTGGAGGTCAATATCATACTGCTAATCATCTTCGTAAACTTGGAGGCTCAATAATGTATGGTCACTGGCATAATCTTCAGATGATGTCACTAACCAGCTTTAATGGGCCGATAGAGGCGTGGAGCATAGGCTGTCTAAAGGATATGTCCAGCGAAAAGAACGAGTGGCTTAAAGGACGCCCTCATCAATGGGCTCATGCTTTCGCAATAATAGACTTCTACAAGGGTGGTAACTTTTGTGTTACTCCAATTAAGATTGTAGGAGGACAGGCGGTAATATGGGGCGAATTAATAAAAGGAGTAAAATAAAATGGCATGGGGAATAAAAAATCTATTTGGAGCTTTAGGTGCCTCTATGAAAGACGATAAGGGTCTTTTCCAGGGTGGTGCTGAAGGCGTATTAGGCGGAAGGGCAAAAGACCTTATAATGGGCCTAACGGGCAAATCTGTTATGGATCGTACAAGGAAGTTTGCTAAAGAATTTAATCCTGAAGATAGCAAGGGTGTCTTAAAATTGCAAAAAATGATGAACTCTCTTGGTATAACAGACTCAGAAGGTAATGAACTTAAAGAAGATGCGATGCTTGGCGGAAAGACCTTGTCTGCATTAAGAAGTTTACAAAGAGGTGATAGCGAAGAGAGTTTGGACTATGATACTGACTATTCAGGGGAGAGTGTAGAAGAATCTTTCGATTATGATCCTAGAACAAATCCTGCGGGGCCTGTTGATCCTTGGGGCGAAGGAAATAATATGTCTGGTGGTTCTTCTAAATCTTGGCTTAGCAAATTGTTTAATCAGGGCCAGCTTAGGGGCTGATGGCTAAACGTACTTATAAGATACTCCGTTTTGATGGTGGCATAAACAATGATGCTGACCCTAGAGATATAGGGGATAATCAGTTTGCTGATTTGCAGAATGTTGCTGTTGATGAAATGGGGAAGATTATAGTGCTTGGTGATGTTCAGACTCTTCTTAAAGGTGGTCTATCAGGCGACCTTACAGGGGCAGGTAGGGGCCTATTTGCGTGTACTACTGACCATACAGGATTGCTTGATGGTGGCTTAGATAATGTTGGTACAACATATTATTTAGTAGAGAATGGTAATCAAGTTACAGGCATAGGAGATGATGGTGAATCTGGTAATATAGCTTGTACTATGAATGAAGCAAGTATGTATTATGTTGATGGAGCTCTTAGAATAGCAGAGGCTGACCATGCTGGAGGTACTATTCCTATATGGAAAGGATTTATTGAGGCTAAGACATATTTGTCTACAGCTCCTGGAGCAGATGTAGAAATTACCGAAGGTTGGTATAAAACCAATGCTGAGATAGCAGGATGTTTTCCAACTTTTTCCTTTAATGATGTAGATGTATGTAAAAATGCTACTATGCTTAATACTGCATATGCATTAGAAGCTGAATCTGATTGGTCTATTGGTACCGATGTTGCATATAGTTTAACTGGACAGGCACTTTGTACTACTACTGATTCAAATACGGCTTCTTATACTGGAACTACTGGCGCATCTTCAGCTACGTCAGACCATAAATGGGGAGCAGTACTGGAATTTGCCGAGGCTAGTGGAGGAAATGGTACTGGAAAATGGATGCCGACCACTGATACAAGATATCAGTTTTTTATTACCACTATGTATGATGACCATACTCAGGAAAGTTTGCCACAACTATTCCGTATGTTTAAAACAAAGGATATTGCCGGTGGTGTGACTTTTGAGGGTAAAACAATAGAAACAGAACTTCCTTTTTCTAATGGAGATAGTACTTCTGATATTTATGGAGAAAATGTTGCAGTATACTTTTTGCCTGTTTTTAGTGTATATGAATCTACTTATAACTTCGGTGCTTTCACAACAGCTACTACTGGTATCGGTAATCAACGTATAACTGGCTGTCGTATATATTGGGCATCTAATGAGGACGGTTATACTACATTATGGCAAATGATGGATGCTAAATTTGATGAAGGTATAAAATTAGTTGGGATTGATGGTGCGGGAGGTGGTACTAGTGGATATGGACCATGGGCAGACCCTGCTACTGATACTCATGGCGGAGTAAGGCATGGCACTGCAATGACAGCGGAAGGAAGTTTATGGACTAATCCTCCAAGATACTTTCAATATGATGTATTAAATGCCCATACTTCAACAGATATAATAAAAGTAGATTCTTATAAAACTGCAGTAGTAGCTAATCGTAGGGTATATTTAGGCAATATCAAACAAGATGGCAAGATACATGCAGATAGAATGCTCAAATCTCCAGTTAATCAGTTTGACAAGTTTCCTAGTATTAATAATATTGATGTGGCTATTCATGATGGCGATGATATTGTGGCCCTGGTTGAATATGCTGATAGAATACTACAGTTTAAGAAGAATACTTGCTATATAATTAATGTATCTGGTAGTGCTGAATATTTAGAGGCAGAGCATAAATTTAAAGGTATTACCAATCCAGGAGCTGCTTGTAGAACGGATTATGGAGTTGCCTGGGCTAATCAAAATGGATGTTATATGTATGATGGCCAAGCAGTGACTGACCTACTTGAAGACCAAGGTATGCGTAAGATTAATCAATCAACTTGGAGCACCTTTATTGGAACAGATAATTATCACCGTATAGGCTTTAATCCCTTTAAGCGGCAACTTGTCGTATTACAAGGAACAACAGGCAATGATGCTTATGTTTATGATATGGTAACTAAAAGCTGGACTTTTTCAGCAAATATGGTGGCAAGTGGAAGTACGGGTTCTAACTTTATTAATGACCCTGTAGATGGTAGCCTTTTAATACATGACGGTAGTGGAACAATAGATAAATGGGCTGATACGCCTTTTAGTGGAGCCCCTGCTATTGTTATTAAAACAAAGGATATTGACTTTGGTGAGCCAGCAGTAAGGAAGAAGTTATATAAGATTTATGTTACCTATAAGGGTGATGGTACTAATATTACTGAAAATTATCATACCAATGGTGGAACAGCTAATTATGGATTTGATGGTTCTGGATTTGGCAATGTAACAGAGTGGACTAGGTTAGAACTAAAGCCAGATGATTCTGATGAGGCGAAGAGTATTTACTCTTGCCAGTTGCACTTAACTGGCTCTTGTGCTACAAATTTTATGATTAATGATATATCATTCATTTACAGGACTAAGGGTATTAAGTAATGGATAGAGATAGCAGAAGATTATCGCATCAAAAGGGTAATAAAGTTATTACTCAATTACAACCTCCTTTAAGTAGTGATGGTGATGACGGAGACCAAATAGTTGTCGGTGCTAAATTATATACTAAAAGTGATGGAAGGTGGTTTTCTATTGATAGTGAGCAAAAAAGTGATGGATGGCATGGAAGCTCTACGAGAGTAAAAGTATTGCCATTAGCTTTTAAATCGAGCAACTCTGCTTATGATGCATATTATCCTAATGCGTTGGCAACCCATTCAGGGTCAATAACAGATGAGGTAGATATGGTAGCTAATGTAGTTCTTCCTGTTGGGTATAAAGCATATAAGGCTAAAATATATGGAAGCTCTGGAGGGTCTCCTAATCGTGAATGGAAAGCGTTTAGTTCTAATTATGATGATAGTTCGTTTGTTCCATTAATGTCTCCTGTAGCATTTGGAGTAGAAGGTGTATTTGATACTACCTTTATAGGCAATGAGTCAAACTATATAGTAGTCGTTGTTGCTGGCGTGCGAGGTTCTTCTTATGATGATATACATGGTGGTTATATAGGGATTAAAAAATAGGAGTATTAAGATGTCATTACAGTCAATGTTACTACAAAGAGATGTTAATGCGAGTGATTCAAAGAATGTTCAATTATAAAGGAATAAATTATGGGAATTAAAACAGGCGCAGGTGGAATGAATCTTCTCGAAAGAGATGTACAGAATGAAGATTCCGCTCTTTCAAGAAAATCATCACGATATGCTTCTGCTAAATCTGGTGGTGCTGGAATAGGTGGATTACTTGGTGCTTTAGCTTTAACTATTATTACAGGTGGGGCAGCTTCTCCCTTGTTATTGGCTGCCGGAAGTGGCGCAGGAGCTTTGCTAGGTAGTAAGGTAGGAGGCGCTACTTCAGGGGTTAGTCAAGAAGACTTGTTAAGCGGCAAGTTTAGAAAGAAAACTCGCGGTAATATTACTAGCCAAATAGCGTCACAAGAATTTAGTAATGTAGGTAAAGCTGCATTAAGTAGTTTTATGGGAGCCGGACAAATGCAAAAGTTAGGTGCTGGATTTAAGGCTGGCTCTGCAGGTGGTGCCGGCTTTTTAGGTGGGCTAAAAGGTGGGGCAGAAGGTTATTTAGGATTAGCACCAAAGGCTCAAACCAAGGGAATGGTTGGAGATATTTTAGGTGGAGCTGCTCCAAGTGCTGGAGGTGGTGCAGGTGGTTTTGATATTACAGATATTGTAGCAGGAATAGATAAAGGAGGACTGCCTGAAGGTCTATCTGGAAATGTAATGGGCGGTGAAACTATCCCATCAAGTTTACTAGATATGGGTGCCCTTGGTATAAATCTTCCTGACTTAGATGATCCTGGTGATTGGGAAATGAGTGAGGACGGTAGAGAATGGAGCCCTTCTTTAGGAAAATATAAAGATGAAATGGGAGCAAAAATATATACTAACCCTAATATGGTAAGGGATTATAGATAATGGCAGTCAATTTATTATTATTAGCAAATCAATTACGTGGAAGTCTACATTCCAATCCTTCTGGTCCAAGAACGCGTTCCTCAAACGATAATGAACGAGGAAACCCGCCATCTGGGAGTCATATCCCAGGGACCGATATTAAGCAAGGTGCTGGTGTAAGGAGTGTAGCTCGTAAGGGTCGTAGAGGTGACAGTGAGTTACGTAGAGTGGGCGGAGAGGTAGCCCATGTAAATACTACTGAAGCCAATGCTATTGATGCTCTTGGTCCTCTTGGAGAAGCTTGGGTACAAAGTATAGGTAGTGGTACTACTAATCCTAAGACTGGACTTCGGGAATATGGAACATGGCGCCCATCGCAAGGTAAGTGGGGTATATGGCAAACTAAAAAATCCAGAGCTCGTGATAGAGCAAAGGCAGAGGCCAAGGCTAGACACACACAGTTTGAAAAATTTAGACGTAAATACGAGCAGGAGAATATAGCTGGTATTTGGACAGCTGATGAAAACGTAGATGATACTGAAAAAATTAAATCAGGAGGATGGGCTTCAGGCTTAAACCCTGAATTTGAGAATTTCGTGACACAACAATCTGGTTTAGTTACCACACCAGAAGATGCAGCCGCAAATAAGCAAAAAAGTTTGGAATTTGCGAAAAGGGGCCTTGGAATGGCAAATAGGGGCCTTGGAATGGCAAATAAGGGATTATTTTCAGACGAAAATATTGCCGCTATGAGTACCGCGGCAGGTGAAAAACAGACTGAATCTAATGCAAACGATATAATGGATTATCTTGATCCATATGATACTAGGGGCCAAGACGAGTTAAAAGATAATTATTCTAGAGATATTGAAAGGCTTGGGCTACAGGAAGATAAAGCCTTTACGCAAGATATTATGAATCAGAAAGCTGTTGGCTCTCAGATGTCAAGCGGACTATTTGGTATGCTAACCCAATCTCAACAAAAAACATCCCAAGCTGGATTTGCTGGTTCAGGAGATTTTGCAGCAGATTTTGAGAAGAAGCAAGCTATAGAAGAAGCTGAACGGTCTGTTAATGCCGGTACAACAGATAGGGAAATGCAGATGAAAGAACAGAAAATTGATACAGAACAGGCTGTAGATGATTTAGCTAGCGGCACAGCTGATTTACAAGAAGAATATAACCAGGAGTTTTGGAATAATATGGTGTCCTGGGACACAGCTATTAACTCATAGGAGAAAGCATGGGAGCAAAAATATATACTAACCCTAATATGGTAATTGATACTAGTTCAGATTTTGGACCTGATGAGATAATGGGCTATTTTCAACAGTTTCAAGATATGAAAAATTCTCGAGCTGCAAGCGAGCGTGCTGACAGGCAACTTGATATGCAACAAGCAGCAGTTGATTATCAAAAAGGCTTATATGAAAAAGCACAGCGCTCTATAAATAGAATGAGTAGCGTTAGTGAAGCTTTTAATACAGAATCACTTTTAACTAATCCGACAGCCTCTTTTGGCGAATCGCTACCTGATATGCAGAGTGCATGGGATAAATATAAGAAGGGTCAGAATTCTGATGATATGGGGGCTGATTTTACCGTATTTCAAGATCAATATAAAATAAGCGCTATTAAGAACCTTAACCAAAAGATTGGAATGTTTGAAAGCTTAAGAGCAAGGGTTAAGGCTGCCAGACCCATGTGGGATGAAGATGATATCAATGACTATATGAATAAGACTTATAATGCTAACCAATTATATCAAAACTATATGCAATTAGGAGGAGGGGGAATGGAGCAGGTAGTAGCTCCTGATGGTAAAACCACTCTTAGGAGCTTCTCTTATAGCCCTAAAGCGCAATCTCCAGGGCTTTTAGAAAGGGGTGCAAGTATATTTATTGATCCTTATACAGGCAAATTAAGGGGAACGAATCTTGTAGTAGGCGGAGGAGCTATTACTGGAGCAGTATTACATAAGCGTCAATTAGCTAATTTAACTGATGAAGCTAAAAAGCTTGTTAAATCAGATGCAGCACATGTTAGAGATGGTGGATTAACAAATAAAGAGTGGACTAAAAAATATGGAAAGGTTACAAAGAAGAGTATTCTGGCACAGGCCGACGAATTGGCTAGAAAAACTGCGAAAAAAGGCACAACACTTAGTAAGATTACGGGAAAAGCATCTAAAGCTGGAAAGCAAGCGCTACCCTATATGCTAGGTATCAATCTCGGGGGAGCAGCTGGAGAGGCACTTGGTAGTGAAACTTTAGGTCAGGTTACTGGTGGTATTGGAACATGGCAGATAATGAGAAAACTTAAAGACCCTAAAGTTATGAAGAGCGTTATGGGCATATTAAAGAAGAAATATCCAGCCATTGCGACTAAGCTTGGATTGAGTGCTGCCGGTATAGCATTGCCAGAAGGTGTCTCTACAGCATTAGGTCTAGCAGGAGCTACTTGGACAGCTTATGATATAGCGAAATTATTCTCAGGAGATGAAGAGTTACAATCAGCGTTAGGAGATTAAATGCCAGTACCCGAAGGATGGCAACCAAGATTTACCGAAGAGCAGACAAGGAGTTATTTAGAGCAATATAAAGGAAGGGCTCATCTCCTTACTGAAGAACAGCAGGGCGAACTTCAAGCTCATGCTGAAGCATACCAAGTACCCTTTTATACAGGGGATTTTTCTTTATTAGATGCAGTTAAACAGGCTGGATACGGCTTCTTCCAGGGCTTCACCACTCTACGCTCAGGTGACGCTCCTGATAATGAATTTGAAGCTGTAGCTCGTAATATAGGACATTTAGCAGGATTTGCTCCTGGGATATTATCAGGACCTCTTCGTGCTGCTGGATTAGCTACTAAGTCACGGATGCTTCTTAATGCTGCACGTAAAACAGCTGCTGTAGGTGAATACTCAGTTCCTATGCTTGCGGCTAATGCGGCTACAAAACGCGCTAGGAAGCTCATATCCCCCGCTTTAAAGACCGCATCAAGGGCACAGGCGGGTGCAGCACAACTTGCTGCTAAAACGGCTATTTCAGGCCCTATAGCGCATGTAGCAGAGGGTGCATTCCACTTAGGGGTTGCATCAGCAGTATCTTCATGGCAGGAAGGTGTTAATGTTATGATGGATTCTTTCGTACATGGTGCTGCTTTTGGTGGAGCGTTTAGGACTATCGGGAACCTTGTTAAGACCGACAGCAAAGCTGCTGGAACGGCTATTAAGGCGCTCTCAGGCTCACTTCTTCAAGGGCTTCCATCTACTATGAGAGGGGCTACTACTCCAGAACAAGTATATGATTACCTTATGGGAGCATATTTCGGTGGTAAAGAGCTTCCATGGACAAAGCAGGGTGCCCATAAATTCATAAAGAAAATGGAGAAGAAAGCATCTAAGGATGCTGAGTTTGCTGTCAAGTTTGATCCTGAATTAATGCCTGAATGGGCTGAGACTGCTACCGAAGTACAGAATATTGTTCGTAAGCAAATAGATGAGACAAAGGGCACTACTTCACAGCAACGTGCTATGCAGTGGGAATTTGTTAAAGAGCTTGGACTTGAAGATAAGATTCCTGAAATGCTTGAAGAAGCTCCATCTGGATTTAAAACTACTGGTAAATTTAAGGATGGGGAAGAGCAGCTCCTTGAGGAGCCTCATCCAACACTTCATCATGGTATATCAGGTGCTACTAAGGGTGCTGATGCTGCCTTTGCAGAAATATCCAATGAGTTGGGAGTTCCTTTTGTTCATTATGTATTTAAGAAGCAGAGTACGCCTAAAAGCTTAAAGGGCAAAAAGAGGACTCTCTCAGAAAGAGAGCTTAGTGATGCTAATGAAGCTTTAACCCTCGCTCAAATGTCTCTTGATAGAGATATTAGCAAACTACCTAAATATACTCTTGACCTTTTCCGAAGAACCTTTCATGTAATAAGATATGCAAACGGTGTTTATGCAGTTGCTCCTATAGAAAAAGGTGCACGTTCTGTTAAAGGTGGTACCGCATGGGGCGTTCAAATGGCTATTAATATGCGGAAGCCTACTCATGTCTTCTCAGAGCTTAACGATCAGTGGTTTAAATATGATTATAGTGCTAATCATTTCGTTCCTATGGATGGAATACCCAAACTAACATCAAGATACGCTGGTATTGGCTCCAGGGAGGTTGTAAAGGGAACTAGAGGATATGAGGCTATTAGAGAGCTTCTTGTAGATAATATCAATAAGCCAAAAGAAGATAAGCCTCTTACTGCTGACCCAAAGATTGAAAGCGAAGAAACCGTTGCTGAAGTTAAAAGCAAGCAACCTGGAGAACAGCAAGAGCTATTCCGAGATATTGAAGGCTCTCCAGAATTAGAGAATGAAGGGCAGGATATAGGGAATCGCTTACGGAGATATATAGGCAGACAGTCTGTCAACTTTGTAAATAATCACATGAAAGATGCTTGGCAGGGAGCCAAGGTTGAGCTTCAGCCTGGAATTAAAGCTGATTTAGCCAATTCATTACAAGAGAGTATTAAAACTTATCTTAATAGGGGCAGTGAAGTTAATCGGTCTGAGAAATGGGCTAAATCCGTCTCAGAAGAGCTTGGTTATGAGCTTAGCCCTGAAGCGCGTGGAGAGATGCGCAAATGGATGACAAGAAGGAACCTTGGAGAGCCTGTAAGGTTCTTCTCTGCTACTGAAAAAGGAAATGTTGTTGATATAGGGCTTATGCCTGCACACACTCCATATACCAAATCTGGTACACCAAAGAATATGGTGGAGCCTATTAAGCTGATTGAAGAAGCATTTCGTGAAGCTGGAGGTGATCCACAGGAAGCATCTATGATTATTATGGATCATATAACGGTTAAAGCGAAGAATGGTAATAAAGACCTAAATTTGAGCCGTTATCGTACCAATCACCTACCTAAGAGACAAAAAGGTAGCCCTAAACTTAAAAAGGCTCTCTCTGAAGCAGCCTGGGGTAGAGTATTAAGCCGTATATTTGGATACACAGCGAGAGAAAATAACATGTATGCATTCGGGGGGTCAGGTGATAAGGATAGGATATACTTTGTTAAATTTCATCCTGATACAGACAGCATCCAGATTCCGAAAATTAAGACGTTACTGGGAAATAAATTTTCAAAAGAGTATGATTTAGCTGAAACAGCGTATGCTAATAAATATGGCATGCTTAAACCTCGTAATGGACAAATGACTCGTAAAGAAGCCAGAGAAGTCTTTAGGAAGGGCTATGCTTCCAACCTTCGCTATGATCTTGCTTTAAATGGTCTTGAAGCTACATCAGCTAATATTAAGAAGCTCTCTGGAAAGGGCTTTATTAAGGGTGCTACTGCTTATAATAAGCGTCTACAGATTTATATGACAAGTGCCTTCAAGCATAGTGATGCTTTCGCAGCAGACAGAGTTGTAGACCTTGCTGATGGTAAATACAAATATCGTCTTATTGAGGAGCTTAAAGATAAAAACTCTGATATTAATACTCTTAATAGTCGTATGGAAGAGAGCACAGACGGAGCTATTATAGTAAGGAATGATATTGTTGATGTGTTAAATGCTGACTTTGGCAATATGCCGTCTGGTCAAAATAAATCCTTTATTGTCAGCAAAGACCCTAAACATGGTGCTTTACTGGGCAAGTTTATGTTTCATGCTGCTGGAGATAAACAAAGCGCTGATATGTTGAAAGAGGGGCTCCATTTTAAAGTATATGATACTGCTGCTAAACAAAAGGGAACCAGGAAATATGGCGTAGATTACTTTATGAATCCTTCTGATATTCGAGGAGGAGGCTCTACTGCAGCTACTGAACATATGCTTAAAAATCAAGTATGGGTTAAGCAGCTTTTTACATCACTTAATCCAACGTCTTTTGAGCCTGCAACGAGAAAGATTGTAGATGATATTTATAATTCCGTTATAAAGAATAGGTTTGCTGGTGAAACTAAATGGAACGAAGAGCTTGCTAAATATCTCATTAAACCAAGTGAGACGCGGCTTAAAAAGCTTATGAAGAATGTTGATAGGATAGGCGTTTCAGAACTTCTTGATGCTATGACGAAAATGAATGGGCCTGACTTTAACAGATTCTCTGAACTCGCTTATGACAAGATTACTAAACAGCAAATGGAAGCTATTGATCAGATGGTTATGGAGGGCGAATTAGAGTCATGGGAAGCACAGGAATCTAAAACAGAGCTACAAGAGTTTAATGGTGCTGCTGATAATATGCTGAAAAGAGGAAGGGCTGTAATTAAAAAGGCACGTGATAAGGGTGAAGATGTCACAGGCCTTGGTATATATCTCCATAAGCATGTACGCGACTGGAGAATGGCTACAATGCGTAACTGGATAGTACATCAGGTAACTCGACCTAAAATGCCTAATAGCGCATTAACATTTATGCGTCCTTATGATGAGTACTTAATGCGTGATGCTGATGGAGTCAATCCAAGGCTAAAAGAGCTTGAAACAAGAGATGATATCTTCTTCTTAGATAATGGCTTCCAGGAAATGGAAGTTGTCACTTCGATTCAGGGTATGAAAAATACCACACTTGGGAAGCTCTGGGATGCATACGATGGATTGTCTAAGTCTAATAAAGCGAAAGCAGACGATGTCTTTGAAGTGATTGCTGTCAGAGTCCCTATGGATTCAATGTCAGGAGCTCAAGTATTGAAGTTTAAAGGATTCTCTGGCAGAAAGGGACACGGCATACTTCTTCATGGACGTGCTATGAGGGCAATGGGGGGTGCTGATTTAGATGGTGATGAAGCTTTTGTATATTTCGGAGATGAACAACATGGAATGAAGAAAGCATGGAAGGATGTCTTTAAGGCTAATAAACATGAGTACCTTTCAGAGGATGGAAAGACTATCACTCCTAATAAAGGAGCTTCTGTTGAAGTTGGGTCTGATCAGGGAAAAACATTTAGGGATGTATTAACATCAGACTTTAATCCAAAAGAAGCAGCATTACAAAACTCCACTGCATGGCAATGGTCTCCTCATCAGAGAGTGGAGATATCTCAGCGTGCTGTAGAGGGTCGTAATCAGCTTAGTGCAGTCGTATCAAGTGCTCAAGTAATGCGTTCTGCTTATGCTGCGCTATTAGAAACTCCGAAGAAAGATAAACTTGCTGCACAAACAGATCAGTTTATATTTACTCGTGGCAGAGGAAAGGATCAGGAGGAGTATAGAGTCACATACAATGCTAAAACCGATCCTAAATGGCAGAAGCATCAAAGAGCTCTTACAAGAGCTGAAATAGCATTCACTTCTGATCCATTGGATGAATTAGGGCTTAAAAGCTCAGATATGTTTCTCAAGAAATTATGGACAGCATATTTTAATGTTGGAAAAATTGAAAAAAGAGTTGGAAAGAAATGGGTCGTTGATAAGAAGATGAAATCAATCTTTGACCTTGAAGGATGGGAATTGCGCAATGGTATTGTAGGAGACTTCTTTGATATGAACTCTGCATATTTCGGAAGGAATTGGACAGAAGGTCGTAAGTGGTCTATTCCTGAGATAAAGGAAAAAGGGAAGTCAATATATACTTATTCAGAAAGGCAGTTTAATACTCTGCTTCCTAAAATGATTCAGACACTTCAGCCTGTCAATTGGGGTGATAATATCTTTGCTCGTACTAATAAAGAAGCTTTAAAACTCGTATATCAGCAGGCAAATGGTATCTTATCCAATGAAGGCATGGAGAGCCTTAGAAACGCCCTTGGCAGAGCTACTCTAAAAACTCCTTATAATGAACAGATAGCTGTGATAAATGATAATAAGCTTTGGAATCACACAGTAAGGGAGACTATATCAGGGAATGTCGCTAAATGGAAAGAGCTTGTAAAGAAACTTCCTGAATACAATAAGGAAATGAAGGAAGCAAAGACACGTGATGAGCGTTTAAAAGTCCTGGAGGAGATAGCAGAGACAGGAGAGGATTTCCTTGTTAATGATTTGACAGATATTATAACTATTCGTAAGGTTGCTGATATGGCATCGTTAATGTCGCCTGAAGAATTTGCTCTTTTTCCTGAGATTCATAAGAAAGTAGAACAGCTTAAGTCTCAAAGCTATTTAATGGCTCGCAATAGACGTCGTAAAGGTACATTCTCCAATCCTATAACAGAAAGAGACAAGATTGCTCAGGAACTTGCTGATATGCTTGTTAATGATATCGATGCTAATGTAAACAATGCTGAATGGTATAAGCAAATGCGTGGCTTAGAGCGTGGTGATGATATCTCTGCTGAGATGGATCAATCTCAAATTGATATTGCAATTAGAGAATATAAGGACGCCTTAAGTCCCAAGCAAAAGAGTCTCTTTGATTATCTTATGCTTGGTTCATTAAATAGAGGAAGCTTAAAGGCACTGGAAGCATTAAAAGAAAAGCTTACAAAGGAAAAGCGATGGAATCCTCTTACAAGAGATATCTTCCGTTCTATGGTTATGGAAGCATCAAGAACATCTCTCTCACGCCTTGGCTACTCAAGTAAAGCAGTACACCCAACGTCTGTAGAACAATTTATGCTTGAATTTTCACGATTAACAGGTAAAATGTGGAAAGCTCCTGAACCCTCTAAACTTGAAAAGGAAAAAGAGGCTGCTAAGAACCTTGGTGAGAATAAGAGAATTGATGTTGAAAAGCAGGAACAATTCGGCTTTATGGGTGAGCCAGAGATTGACCCTAAAGTCGAAGGTTCTCAGATTGCAGATATGTCTCATTTCGAGGGATTAAGAAAAGGAACACTAACAAAAGAGCAGGCTAAAATCATTACAGAGCTTACAGGACATTTAAAACAATATAATAATAAAATTGCTCAGAATATTAATGAAATAGCAAGGGGTTTATTATCAAAAGATATCAATGCCATGAATGCAGATGACTTCAGGGCTATGAATAATTTCTTCAGAGACTTGCAGACAGGAACTATATGGCAGCGTATATGGAAGTCTAAAGGGCCACCTCAATTACAAAAGCGTTATTATTACCTCTTCCCTGAGACTATATCCAGGGAACTTATGAAGGACGAAATTATCCTATTAAAGCGGAAAGGAATCTTCACAACGAAAGATGGAAAGAGTAAAGTTGGCACTATCATGGAGCCATCTAACTACCTGACTATCATGCAGAACTGGATTAATCGTGCTAATGATTTTTCAGTGAAGAAATCAGAAGAATGGATACATAAATCTACTATAGACCTTCTTTTTGTAGATAGCATTACAGAAGGGGATGCTTTAAGAGAGATAGCAATACGCGAGAGAGAGCTCCCTATTGGCGACTATATCATGTCAAAAGAATATATCGCTGAACCCCTACGTCGTGCTGAGGCACAAATATATAAAGATGCTTACAAAGGTGCGGTTAAAAAGCATAATTATGCAGAATTAAAGGATAAGAAATTTACAGTCAACATTGGCAAAGATCGTGTAACCATGACTGGAGCAGAGATTGTAGATAAGATTAATGAGGTTTATACAGGACTATTTGAGAATTTTTATACACTAATCTCTGGGAAAGAGAATGCCTTAGAGCCATATATTGAGGGATATTATGATAAAGATACCCTTAAAAATCCTCGTATTGATTATAAGAAGTTTATCCGTGAAATGGTAGAGAATTATGAGAATGGTAAGCCAATCGAAATGGACGTTGGTATCGATGGGCTTAGAAAGATCGCTAAGAGTATGATGATTGAGATGATTCCTACTAGCGAGAAAGGCATGCTTGCAAGACAGAAATTAGAGAAATTAGAGATAGATGAGACTGGTCGAATACCTCATGAGAATTATTGGCCTCATATGTTTTTCGATAAGAAGGTTGCAGAGAAGTCTCTATTACAGGCTATTGATTATGTAAGAAAGTCTACACTTACACCTGAAGAGCAGGATATTCAATTAAAGCGTCTTGCTTATAAGCATAAGCAGATTACAGGGGAATGGGGTAGCGATGCGCTATTAGAGTGGCAAGCATGGAATGAAACCCTTGATAATATATCTACAAAAGCTGGTGAAACAAGCGATATATTAAAATGGTATTCCGCAAATCAAAGAATGGGAAGCATGTTCTCAAGAGATTCTCATATTCCAGGATGGGCTGCTGATTCAACAGTACCTGAAGCGTATATTAGAAACCTAACGAATACATATTATAAACAATTCTCTCAAATTATGTCTCGTAATCTAATCCATGAATTTGAACAGAAAGCAATAAAGAAGGGCTGGCATAAAATCGACTACAATCCAGATACAAAACAGAGCCTTATGACGAGATGGTCTAATTTTTATAAGCTCTATGTTAATGATTCTATAGGAAATCCTGTAAATGTTCCAGATAGTATGATAAATGACCCTAAAATGAAGATTGCAGGAACTCCTTATGCGTGGTGGGCTGACAATAAAGTACGAGAGAAAGTTAATGGTATTGCTAAATTCTTAGGACTCGTAAACAAAGACCTTCCTGAAAACCTTCAGGGTATAACATTACAGCAATTACGGCATTGGTCTAATTTGGAAGCAAAGTATGAACTTGCTACACTATTGACACACCCTAAAACGATTATAGCTAATCTATTCGGAGGGACTACTCATACAATACAGTCAACAGGCTTTCAGAATTTAAAAGATGCTCGTAATCCAAAGTGGCTTAAAGAGAATTTACCAGAAATCAAGATAGGAGAGGAGACAATACGATGGGATTCGTTAGAAGATGTTAAAAAGTTTATTGATTATCACGGTGTCCTTCCTGAGTTCCTTACTTATGAAGCTGGGCTTTCTCCTGATCTTCGGTCTGCTAAAACAAAAGAATTTATTGAAGAAGCGACTAAACTCATTTCTGAAGACCCTAAAGAAAGCCTTCACAGGCTCAGAGAATTAAATCGTAAGCATAAACTCACAAGCAGTAAATTCAACAAGATTGCTGACATATTTATGGGTAGGCCAGAGAGAGTGCTTCGTAGAGACTCATTCATGGCGCATTATGTTCACTATTGGAAGAAATTCCAGGGAGCTATTAAAGACCCTAATCATCCATTCTTAATTGAATTGGCGAAAAGAGGTGTTAAGGCGACACAATTCCTTTATAACGCTCCAAATAGGCCCGCATTCGTACGATCAGCCCTTGGTAAGGTTATGGGTCGATTTCAGCTTTGGGCGTGGAATGCTGCCCGTTTCAGGTTTGATACAAACAGACAGATGAATATATACGGATATAGAGCTGGTAGTGAGGCTTATGAGAAATATAAACGTACAATGGGTATCGACCTTTTTGTATTCGCGCTAGCAAACACATTTATGTACTCCATGTTTGATAATCAGCTTCCAGCTCCTTGGAACTGGTTACAAGATACTTCAAGTTGGCTTCTCGGAGATGAGAAAGAACGGGATAGAGCATTCTTCGGGGCCTATCCCACATCTCTTGCTCCTTTACAGCTAGTTACACCTCCTGTTTTACGTCTCGGACCTGCAGCTCTGAGAGGCTGGCTTGATGATGACTACTCTAAACTTGCTGATTATCAGGTTTGGACGCTATTCCCCATGGGACGGGTATTCCGTAGTGCTTTTGGTCCTAACAATTTCGTAGAGAACCCTATGAGAATTATGGAGAATGCGTTCGGCTTCCCACTTGGGCAAATACATAGGCAGGTTACTGAGGATATTCCTGAAACAATGAAAGCTCCAGGTCCTAGAGGAATTCTGTAAAAACCCCCGGTTACTTTGAGTAACTAATAAGGAAGACGCGATTACTCACGCCTTCCCTTCCTATTCATAACGACGCTACATTAGCGTTTTATAGGGATAAACTACTCGAATTCTGGTATAGTTGTAAAACTTGTATTGTCTTTCTGGCAGTCTGGCTCCTCCGCACATTCCACCATGCCCCAAAATAGACATAGGTAAACAATACAATCTTTAATCCGTCCCCGCACGTCTTCACGTTGTGAAGTGTGGCCATTCACGTGTGCGGTGATACCGTCAATATGTTTCAATAAATACGTTAGCAATACCTTCTCTTTCGTTGTTCCAGTACGCTCTGCTATGCGTTCAAAGTTAGCAAAAGCATTATCTGCATCATGCGCATACTCATTCTGACCCTCCTCTCTTGTTGTCTGAACCTGTCTGAATATCTCTTCCATGAGCTTTTGCATCGCTTTCTTTGACTTCTTCATCCTTTTTCTCCTTTAGATATTTCTCGAAATCATCCTCTGTATTTTGAAACTTAAAGTATTCCGAAATTGCATACTCTAAGCCTCTTATCCTCCTATCTAATTGCATAAATATATTATTCATTGATACAATTACATCTGAAATTTCGCGTCTAGTTGGCTTCTTTTTCATGTATCCTTTCCCATCCACGTTTATTTTTGCTCCCATTTTCTCTTTTAGCACATTTCCTGCAGATGTCCATAAACTTTCTATCAGTTAATAGTGCTGCCACAGCTTCATTAGGGCGTTTTAAGTACTTAAATTTAGATATATTACTACACATCTCACAACGAAAAACATTAACACCTACATTTCCTATGAATTCAATCTCTTTATCACTCATCTCTAATTCCGTAATTAAAGGTGTCTCTGAGCCGTTTTAAGGCGTTTTTAATTGTATCTGGATGTGGAGTATCAACTTTATGAGAAACGTCCTTTAAGGGGCTATTTTGGGCCTTATTTGGCACTATAGTGACCTTATTGAGTTCATCAGAAGTTGTTTTTTCATTCTCGAAGCCTAAAGCTTCATCAATTCTTTTGCTTACATCATATTTATCATCATCTGGAATAAAACTCCAATAATCCATAAGTATATTATAAGCTTTCTTATAGCCAGCCCTGATATGTACACACTGAATACATATAGGGATTAAGTCTTCTTTGGAGTCACAATGAGCGCAAGAACCTGGTATCATGTGTCTCCTTTACATGCTTTCTTGAATTTATCAGCATCAAATCTATCATTATCGCTTAAGAACACGTCTGATAGCTTCTCTACTAAAACATAATGTGCTATATGACCTTGATAGCCATCGTCGCTATCAGCACCTCTTGTATGCTCCTTTATGACTTTTGATATCTTTATATAGTCTTTTTTTGTCATTTATCATTCTCCTAAAGCATTTAGTACAAACGAGGAGACTCGCGTAGCCTCCTCGTCGTTCTCTGTTGCGATCACAATATAAGCACTTATTCCCCAAGTATTTCGACCTTTTTCTCAAGCAATAGTACCCGTTGTAACAAAGACTCCATCGTATTATAAAGATGACCTTCTAATAACGGAATCTTCTCTAATTCTAATGTTGCGCTTGAACGGAAAGCATTTATTCCAGCTCTCCAATCATTATCTGCTTCAAGTTTATTTTGAGATGTATCTTTCTGAATGCGATATTCAGCTCCACTATCTGGAGAGAGAATTATATCATCAGAAATTAACCTATCTATTGCGGTTTGCTGCTCTTTTTGCTTTCTCTTCATCTATCATCTCCTGTATAGTATTAAATTCTGCTTCTTCGATAATAAGATTGTGCTCGTTTATATAAAAACGACTGTCAGCACACTTGGTACAGTATTTCTGTTCTCCTAAGAAGGGTTTATCGCATTCCAAACAATGATTAGGCATAGGCATTATGAGCATCCTAAACAAGTTTTACGTGGCAATCCTATAGAAGGAAAGTCCTTGTAATAATGCGTATTTTGCTTCTTCTGATAGACATCTTTGACTATTTCATAAGCAATGTTGCACTCTGGGCATAGATGGACTGCAAAATTATCTCTAGTCTTCACAACTGTCCTTTCATATGACTTATTCCAGTCAATGTTATATGTTAATCCCCAATCATTCGGTCCCTCTTTCATTTTACTCATATTACTTTGATCCCTCTGTGATAAAAGTTATCTAATTCAGCTTGTAGACCAAGAAAGCTATTGAATATATGCTTAGGGTCTTTACCACCTTCATCATAATGCTTTTCTTCTTCTGTCCAATAAAAACTGAGTATGTTTTCTGTTAACATTGCTTGTTCCTGTGTCATTTTATCTCCTTACTTAACTTTTGATTTTCTTTGGCAAGTTCATACAATGCATTTTCTATAAATGACTGTACTATCTCCTGTACTAAATCATCAGGAATGTTTAGAGTTAGAGAACCATCTTCTTCCTCTTCACATTCTATTGTATGCTTGCTACTACAACATTTATCACAAGTATGAATTCCTGCTGTTTCTCTTTCATCTTCAGGTAATGATTCTAAATATTCTCTGTTAGGATGCCCAACTCCGTGTTTACAAACATCTTCTAAGGCATAATCATCACCTATGTCTTGATCTATTGCCCAATCAGGTCTTTTAAATATTTGTGGCTCACCTACCTTCTTTTTGTGGCTCATTCTTCTCTCCAATCATCAAATCCCTTAGCGATACTATTTACTTCATTTTCTTTATATCCATTCTGGAGTAGATGTCTTGCTAAATATTTATTTTTAATAGCCAGTGTATCTCTCTCTTCTATCAATCCTTCTATTTCTTCCCTGTCTAATGTTCTCATTATTTCTCCTTGTTAATAATTATATCAAAAATACCTCTTCGGTATGCCATTCTTGTAGCCTCATCAACGCAATAATCTGATATTTCTTCGTCAAATACCTTAGAAAGATGTAAGCCAGAAGTATAATTATTATAGTCTGTATCTATAACAATAACTGTGGGTATAAATTCACTACAGTAAAAAGAATCTCTTCCATCTTTAATCTGTCCAATATAAATACATTTATCACAGATTAACTCCTTTGCATTTTTTCGTGCAATTTTACCTTTTTCTTGCAAATCTATTTCTTCTTGTAAATTCATTCTTTCTCCAGTTGGTTAGTTTTACTACCCACCTTCACAAGACTGCAATATTCGGTATCAAAGTCCTCTATTGCTATGACATAACCACACTTGTCAGCAAGGTCTGACACTATTGTCTCTAATCTGTCTATTCTACTAGACAGTTTTTTAACATGTTCTTTGGTTGTTTTATTACTTCCTGCCTCCCAAATGTGATACCTTCTTCCAAATATTTTCATTTTTTACTCCTTTTTTTAGGTTTCTTATACACATCTTTAGCCAACATATCTACCTGAATCTGTAAATTATCATGTAATCTTAGGAATTTTAGTTGGTCTATTTCTATATGCTCTACTGCCTTTTCTAAAGCAGAGAGCCTTGTATCAAGGTTTTTAGTAATCTGGGTAAGACATTCAAGTATCTCGTTCTTGTCATCATTTAACTGAGATAACTGACTTATTACTCCAATCACTTCTTGCATTCTTATTGTTTCCTTTTCTGCTGACATCATGGTGTTAGGTGTAAGGCTAAAGCCTGTAATACAGCGATAATGCCATCTAATACATCGGGTCTACCTATACACAGTAGCCACCATATTATGAGCCAGTTAAGACTGATGCTATGTTTCATTCTTTCTCCCTTATTATATCAGAGTTTCCAACTTGAAACTGGATATAATCATTATTATCAGTTAGCATTATATCATAACCAAATCGTACTAATGCACATATCATTGCATCTACATCCTCTCTATCAATACTACATATATCATTATATGTCGCCATTTTAAAGATTTTTTCCATTATTTTTTCTCCTTATAAACTGTCGCCAAATACTATTAGTTTTTGTTTCTGTAACTCATCATTTATAGTGAATTACAGCAAGGATATGGTCTGTCACCCCCATATTTCCCGTTTATGTAACGAGGTTCTTTCATTCTTTCCGACCATCATAAGCGAGGTAGTACTTGTAGCACCGAAAGGGGACACCCCTACCAGTGGACATTTGAATTAATCCTTGCTAAGTTGTAAGTACACTTTCAATTTAACCGTGTTAATGTCAACCCTATAAGGTTGATTATAACATTTGTCAACCTCTTTTTTAAGTAAACGTATCACTTTGTGATAATTTTCTTAAAACATAAGCCTTTAAATCTTCATCATTATCAGAAAGAAATTCTAATAATTTACTATAATTCTCATCAGTAAGAGGACCTTTTCGAGTATTACAACGATTGCAAACGAATTGCAGGTTATCAACAGAGGAATCGCCACCTAAAGACAAAGGAGTAATATGATCACAGGCTATATTAGCTACTGTTAGCATTTTAGTACAATATTTACATATATTGCCATAACAATCTAACAGCATTGTGCGAATTTGTTTTAATTCGATATTATACAACACTTCATACTCTTTGCTTCTACGTTTTAGGGAGGATTTAAGTGTACATGATTTTTTCATAAGTCGATGAAATATCTTCTTAGCATGATTACCATGTATCTTTTTTAGGATTGGTGTAAACCTTTCCTCCCATTCTGTTAAAGCAGTCTTTTTCTTTGCCTGTAAGGTAGCTTTCCTCTTGTTATTCATCTATCTATCAGCAAGGGAGTATTCTGCAAATTTAGCACCTCTCCCATTATCAATTATTCTTGTTGCAATATTTAAACCTTTTTTACGTAGCTCAAATATTCTTGCACCGAGTCGAAAGCATCCATAGGTTTGTAACGCCTGAGTTGGCGTTATGCTATTACCGTTACGCAGATGCCGTTCTATTTTGATAGTCTGATTCAGTTTTTCGCTCATTATTTCTCCTTAGTGATGTGAATATAAATTCATATTTGCCAATGCCAGCCATATAAGCAGTTCGTCTATATTCTGGCACTTCTTCGCGAACTCTACCGAGTTTAAAATATCTTAAGAATAAGAAGACTTTGCCTCCCTCAACGTCTATAGTCATAGCGTATTTCTTCATTATATTCTCCTCAGTCTAAAGCTGGGTCGCCATTCTAAATCAACTTCAAATAGCTCTCCATCTGTGTTTTTATAGAGCTCCATATGTTTAGCATTGCTATTTGCTTGTCCATTAAGCCCTATAACTTTTCTGGAAGCATTTTCTATTGCTCCAGAGCCTTTTCCTGCATACAAATCAAGTATTTCATTACGACTGTAATCACGACTAACCTGTGATACCTGAATGATTATTACATCATTATTGACAGCCATACTTGATAAGCTATGAGAAATATATTTTACCTGCTCGTATTCTCCCCTAACATGAGAAGGAGTCTCAACAAGATCAATATAATCTACGATAACCATTGCTGGTTGTAATTCACGTATCTTCTCTTGTATCTGTGCTATTGTAGGCGGAACCATCTGAACTACCATATGAGATAAGCAATCTCTATATTCTTTAAAAATAATATCATAGTCAGCTTCTACTTCTTCTTTGCTGAGCCCTGATACAATTTGAAGATTCCTTCTATGCATAACCCAGTCAGCAAGCTCTAATGATAAATATAATGTGGGGACGCAACAAGAGCTTAATATACCATCATTAGCAAAATCAACACCTAGTGCGATGTTTTGTGCTAATGCCGTCTTAGAAGCTCCTGTTGGTCCGAATATAGTGACAAGTTCGCCTGGATATATTTTAGTATCCATGTTTTTAAGACCAAGCATGTATGCAAGGTTTATAGTACGACCACGAAAGTCCGTTGTTAAACGAGCTTTTAATGAACTTTGCAATTCATCTACTCCTTTTACATCAACTAGATAGTCCTTGCGCTTGAAGTAAATGCAATTCGTCTTACAATGATCTTTCATGACTTCATCTTTACAGCTGTATTTATATCCACTATTATACACATTATCTACCAGCCTGATTATTTCGTCTTCGGACAAGCTACTAGCATTCCAATGCGACATCATAAGACTCGCATATTGTGTTGGAATGCCATGTCGTCGGAAGTGTGAGATTATTCTCATTGCTGTTTTGTGTCTGCCACCTTCAATCGGTCCCATTGAAAGCATTTCTTGTACACAAGGTACAATTTGATGTGGATTTGCGGCACTTGCCATTAGCTCACTTTTAGGCAAATACTTTAATATATACTGCTTTAACTCTTCGTTTCCCTTCAAAGACCGATACTCAAAATCAAGTCTTTGTTCTTTGGCTATCATTTTTATGTCACTTGGTTCTAATCCCCACAATTCTTCAACCGTCAATGGTATTTTATATAAACCACTTTTTTTATTTACTGTATGAGCTACGCGATATATTCCACTACGCATAAATACTGAAGTATCAATTTTATGAGATGGAAACATCTTTTTAATTGATTCTTTAACTAGCATATGCAATTCATTACCTGGCTTAAAACCAAAGGCTTTATTGGGTATCAATATATGATAACCAGTACCAGAGAAGAAAGGAATAACTGATTCATCCTTATTTAAGCCATTATTATGCAATTTCAACACAATTTCTTGCGCTCTTTCAAGTGTGAGCTCATCTGAGTTTTCTGCTTTGTCAATATCAAGGATGATATTATCAATATCTCTATTTCCAAGGAAGCCTTTAATAGTCCCTGTTTTTGATATGTAATCAACTGCATCAGTTCCATATAAATACATAGAACGGAACAATTGCTTATCATCTGTAATAAATTCGGCTAATTTTTCCTTATGCACCAGACGCCCTCTATTACGAGGGCTATCTAGTGCTATTTCAACAAAGCGATTCATTAAAGGGCTTCAATGCCAGCAGCTTCAGAAACTTCTGTAGTTCTTTCTACAGTTCCATTAGAAGATACATCATCTTCAGTAGCTTCCTTTAAATATCCTTTCCTTTTAAGAAAATTCATATCACTCGTTAAGCTTTGTCGGCCTGCAGATGTATTGAGAGCAAGTTTAGGCCATACCTCAGTATAAGCTTTGCTACCAGTTCTTTTAGGCTGTTTTTTATAGAGATATGCTAAATAGTCATATTTTGGTTCGTCATCAGGAAAATTATCCGTATTGGCAAAATTTTCATTCAAATGATCTACAATGTCAATGGGTCCATCATCAGCATGTTCCCATTCACCCTTAAGATTTATTCCCGCATGACAGTCGATAACATCAAAGAGCTTATAGAGTCTATTTAAGACGCTACCTCCTGTAACATTACCATCATTGTCATGTTCAAGTGAGCCTGCTATTTTAAGAGCTCTTTCGTATTCGCTCCCTTCTATTTTGAGTGTCAGGGTTAAATATATATCAGCCCAATCCCATTTGTCAGATTCATCTTCAAATCCAATTATACCGACTGGCTGTACTCCTAAGAATTTAGAGCCACCACTACTCTGTGTTGACTGCGGTCTGAATATTGACATTGTCTTTCTCCTTATATTTTTTCACTGTTTCTTGTATGGTTTTAAAGTCAAATAATAGTTCCTGCTGAGATAGTGGTTTCAATCTGCTACCAATAGTCCTTTCTTCATAAGAACGGAAATTAATGTAATAATTCCCATCGCTTTTAGAAGCAGTTGTATAACCAATAACATCAGCCCGAGCTAATATTGCAGATGCTAAGCCTCTCGGAAGTTCGGGAGATAATTGAGTCTTTTTATCCACAACTTGCGTTTGCTTGCTATGGCTAATAAGTATCAACGATCCATTATGTTTCTTAACGAGGATTTGCAATTTATCTACTATTCCTACTAGGCGTTTTTTAGCACGCCCCCAATCTGCTCCCCATTCTGCATCTCCCATTGCTTGTGTATTAAGCTCTTGGCAAACAAGATTTTCAATCCAACCATTAAGAGAGTCAATAGTATCAATCACTACTGTATCATAAGGAAGAATTTCCCAATCATTGGTAAGCCACGTTAATACTTCAGCAAAGGAATATACAGGCATTGGTTCGCCTCTAACTTTTCCGCTTCGCTGTTTGTATCCGCGCTCTAATGGAGGAACTACCTCTACCTGGGGTGTCCCATCTTTTGTTACGATTTTGCCATCTTTATCCTTTATTTCTCTAACTGGAGGATTAAGGCATGTTATAATGACACGATTTGCACCGTTAACAAAATCAGTCCCCTGATCTGTATCAAGTATTAATACGCCCTTAGAGCCTTTCGTACTCCAAGTTGCCGATGCTGTCGTCTTCCCTGTTTTCGGTTGGCCTATGAAGTACCATGTTAGCCCGCTGGGAAGTCCTTGCGACCACTTGACGGCCACTTTGCTGACTTCTATCATCAGTTGCTCCTTTTTGATTTAGTATTAAGCCCTCTTTTCTAAAAGAAAGAGGCGATAACGACCCCCAAATATACTGGTAATATTGCATACCATGCAAACAATTAAATGCTTGATTTAAGCCAAAGCCTGAAATCACAGCAGCTGTAAATATAGTATGCTTAGCAGTACATTCTTCGTCTTCTATTTCTATAGACGGTTTCCATGTGCTACGGAAATTGTCATGTTTTTGCGAAACGGTGATAATCTCCATAGTTAGTGCTCCCATGCGCATATCAATTAAGAATTTACATTTATTCAAATACCAATCAGTATAAACGCTCATTCTAACTTCCATGTTATCTGGTGCCATCAGTGTAAGTGGAGATAAATATTTACCCGATTCCCAAGGTTCTGCATGCTTATGTATTTTTACGTTTTTATTATAAAATAACGCTTGTTTTTCAGCAGCATCAACCTTAAGGAGTCCTAAATATTCCTCTGGATACATTGTGGTACTTAAATTATGCTCTTCGAGGATATCAAAATCCCATATATGTATATGAGAGAATCCCATGATAGCACAATTTATCATTAATGAACTACCAACGCCACCAGCTCCAATAATAGTTACTTCATCGAGTAAAGATTGTTTGATGAGCTTCTTATTGCGCATGAATCTAGTAGTAGCCAAGGTTGTCTCCATAATCTATAGAATCAACTTCCCCAATGACTTTTTCTGCACTGTCTTTTGACATTTTACTATAAAGTAATTCTATTTCTTTTTGGAAAGCACTATCATCCATAAACCCATTTTCAAAAGCTTCAAGAGCAATCTCATATCGTTCTTTAGGTGATTTTGCATCCTTAAGCTGCTTTTCAGTTTCAACATCAACAAGACCACTCATAATCTTTTCTTCTGCAGGCTGAAGATATACTTTATTATCTTTAACAATCGGAATATTACCTGATTCTACTATACGACGTGCCACATTTTTTTCTTCCCATGATAGAGGATAACAATCCTCATGCGACAATCCATATTCTCTACGATAATAATTATCTCGCTGATCATGATTGTTTGGTCCCCATATTGTGACTTGATTAGCAGCATTTATACCTTTGTGCTTGTTACTTTGCTTTTCAATGCTATCAGCTTCAGTAATCCATGCATTATCAGGAACCGTGTTGGTTTCGACTTCTATATTTTGACAGTCAATTATATGCTTTACTTTCCAACTATCTAGATATGATATTGCAAATGCGTGAGAATCCTTATCAGAAGCCACTACAAGCGATGGATATCCTACAAGATTAGCAGATTCTTGTAAATGCTCTTTATCTGTAGCACTAAAGAATGCTCCCATTGTATGATGCGAATGGATATTTCCCATATACATCTCTTTTAACTCTGGATGCCTTTTATATAGCTTTTTAGATTTCTTTAAAAATTGCTTCCCTTCCCATTCTGTTGATGAATGCGAACCTAAGTTAAGTGGAAGGAAATGCTCTAATTTCCATGTCTTAGGAAATCCATTTTTATCTGATTTTACAGAGAACCATGCTGGTCCACTCCATTCGATACTAAAGCGATTCAAAAGGTAATTTATCTTTTGTTGCACTTGGTCTATAACTACTAACTTCATGTTTTATTTGCTCCTTTTCGTTGTTAAGAATTTCTATTTTCATTTTACCTTCAATATATTTAGCATTTTCGTAATTCATATTGACGATTTTTATAGTGTCTCGAAGCTTTTTACAATTTTGCTTTTTAAGCTTTTTAAGTTCTTCTGGCGGACAAGATATTTCTCCTTGCAAATAGCTATCTAAGCATTCTAAATTATTTAATGCTCTAAAGATATCTGTATGCTTTGGAAGATTCAGATTATTCAATATTAACCCATGTCCATCAATAACCCTTAAAGCATTAATCCGATCAATATCTTTCGATATTAACTTTGAATAAAATTCTATCTTAGATATTGTTTCTTTGTAAATATATCTAAATAGTGTCCCTTGGCCTAATCTATAGACCTCATTACGAAAGAGATTACGATTCCAATAGCGCAAAGTATTAAAATCACTCTTTTTCATTACACTCCCAGGCCATCTTTTTGCAAAAGTCATTTGATTAATGAAATTGAGCTTTTCAATTAATTTAATGCTAATGTATATAGCTCTCATAAAAGATATATTATATTCATCTACAAGGCGCATAACAAATGGCATGAATGCAGAATATATACTATGTTGCTTATAGCGTTTATATTCGTGAAATTTCATTGATTTACTTGGTTTTAAACCCTTTATTCGGTCTTCAAGGTTAATATTTCGCATTTTCAAATGTAGCTGACCTTCTTCTGAATCTTTCTGCAGACCTTCAGGACAGAAATTTAGTCTAACATCTGTCCACATTGGTGACATTACGTTATCTATCAGATAATAGCCACTATATCCTAAACTGCTATTAACATGTGATATGGTACCATGGTCTGCGCTTAACATAAATATTCGCTTTGAGTATTCCGCAATAGTATTAAATGGACTTCCTTCATTATAATTATTTAAGAAAGTAATCATTGCTTTGAATGCTGTTAAAAAGTTTCCTGCATATAATGGCTCATAAACATTAATTCGCATATCACCCCAACATATTGAACCAAAATTAATATGTGGATGCAAAGCTTTAACATATCCAATGCTGCCATCTATGATTTCAACTTCTTGATACACGTTTATACGAAAACAAGTCGTAGAAGCAGAGAAGGTAATGATATAATCTCCAAAATTATAATCATACTTTCTATCCAATTCTATATTTTTCTTACGTATCGTAACGTTTTCCACCTTTATGCCCAGTCCTATTTGAAATATCTCATTTTCTGTAAAATTTGGGACCATAAAGCAAAAGACAGGCTTTAAAAGAGTATCTATTAAATCTGCCTGTTTTGCAGCACCTGATATAGCAGTATCTGGTATGTGCTCCGTTAATTTTATCATCTCCACAATAATACATTCAATTAAGCTCTTACGCATGTCAGTGTCTTTTGGTAGTTTCATTTTATCATTCATCTGCCAATATTTCAATACTTCGCTAAGAAAAGAACAGCGGTGATAATTTTCAAATCCAACTTCATTACTTCTAAGCATTCTGTCTTTTAATAGAATATCCATTTATATTATTTCCTTTATATTAAAAAGGGGGCCTAAATAGACCCCCTTTATTGATTGTTTTACTTCTTTAAAGCAATATTATCTAACTCTCCATACGCGAACAAGATGTGTGTAATTAGACGTTTTATGATCTAAAATACGTGTACAAAACCGTTGCTTTGGATTGGATTGCCTATGTTTATGAATAGCAGCATCAATACGCCCTCGTACAGTACGCGTTTGTTGTCGTGATACTGAATTAAATGGAATATCGAAGGAACCCTTTTTTTTCATTAGGGTTAATGGATATTTACTTTTGGTTGTATTAAATTCCTCTGGTAAGGGATTAGTATATACAACTTTCGTAGCAGTACCAACAACAATATTTTTAAGGCCAGATTTATTACTTTTGCGCATAATTTGCACAACGTCACCTTCGGCCAATGTGGTTGTTACTCGTGAAGGTTTCCCTTCGCCATTTGCTCCTTGGACATCAATATTACAATCATTGGTAGCAATACCTTGTTGTTGAAGGATTTCTCCAACAGTGTTTGCTTCCATTGCTTGTAGCATGTTTCCATTCATAAATGAAGATACATTCACTAGTGGCATGTATTTTTCTCCTTATGTTACCGTGCTTTGTTTGAGTCTCAAACAGAAAATCCCTACCTAAAGACAGCACGGATTATGCTATAGGCAGGGATTTATTCTGCAACAGAAAGTTTTATCTTTCCGTCTTTTGCTAAGAGGCTAGCAAATTATAATTCTTCGTCTAGTTGCTCTAAAAGTTCTGGATTATTTCTATATGCTGCGTATAAAGGATCATTATAATTCTCATCTAATTTATAGTCATAATTTGGAATGATTTGAAATTCCTCTACTAAATGCTGTTTATCCATTTCATGTAAAGCATATTCTAAACATTGACTGCAATCATTAACGATACTAATAACTCTTCTGCATACGTTGCAAAGATTCTTATCTATATGAGTTTTCATGTATGTAATTTACAGTATATAAACTTATAATACAAGGAAAAAGTGGCTACTAATAACCTGCGGGAATGGAATATCATCAACACTTCTGATAAATCAACTTAGGATAAGATTCGGATTCGGCGTTGTATTGTAAAGCCACTTTCTCTTGTAATAATTTCTCCAAATCAAGTTAGGGCTCTGCTGAGTCTCTGACTGGGCCATCTTGTCTGAAATGGAGAAGAAAATCTTGCAGGCGATTTATTTAGAGTGATGCGCCTGCGCCTCACTATGATTTATACCAAATAGCATATAACTGTGCTTTAGACAGTTTATTGATAACAGCCTTAGACTTCTTAAATCTTTTGGAAGCCCATCCGACCAGCTGGTATTTATACCTATAAGGACAATGAGATGTTCTTATGTACCCCATCTCTTTAGCCCCATTTTATATAGTATTTTATCAATAATATGCTTAAAGCGTGGAGATTTGTTATTTGGTAATACACTGCTAAGCAATAAACGCGCTTCTTCAGGCGTATATACTAATGCAGTGTCCCATCTTTCGCTCATATAATCTTTATATCTTAATGCTTGATACTCCTTGGCAAAGACTTTCCAATCTCCTTCGCCAGCATTACCCCAAAAGACAACTATATAAGCTTCAGGCTCTTTAATATCCGCTTCCACCATGCTGATTTAATCTTATCTGGTAAGAATGTAGAATTTTTCCATTGAATTTTACTGCGAGCCTCCATAGCATTTCTAACTCTTGAATATAGCATCTGAGAATTTTGATAGAATACCCTTTTTAGGGCCGTGGTGTACCCTAGAAGCCTGTTTTACAGGTTCTATGATAACTAACCTTGATTTTATCTTATCATTGCGTCTAGACCGCTGTTTAAGCGTTAAAACATGCTTTTTAGTCCTGCCAATACCTTTCTTTTTTATACTTTTCACACATATCTCCATATAATCAGGAGAGTTGTAAGCCAAGCTCCAATTGAAAAGGCTATTAAGGCAGTAAACGTGAACCATCTAAACATCATTCTTTTCATTTAAACTCCTTTATTTCATTTATGTTCGGACAAGCTTCATGTAAAAGCTCATCATCTTTTTCGCACCCTTCGCTAATATCTTCAATCGCTATGATCTCCGCATACAGATTCCAGGTGTTTTCTTTTATGTACATTGGCATCGTCTAATCTCCTTTTTGCTCGTTTTCTCATTGCTATAACTTCTGAAATGAAATGATTCATTCGCTTCTTCGTTATATCAATAAGCTTATTAGTTACTATTGTGCCATGTTCTGTTTGTCCGCCAAGCCCAATTCTTCTAAACTTAGCCAATTGCTCTCTATAAAAGCCGAGAATAACTGTTTTCCCAAAATAATGGCTTTGGTACTTTGTATCGTTCATATAGCTCTCCTTATAATAGTGGCGGGAGATGGACTCGAACCATCGACTCAGGGTCATGAACCCTACGTTTTACCTCTTCACTATCCCGCATAGAGTTATTTATACACAAAAAGATGTAGACGAGATGACTTTTGTAACTCTATCAGTCAATTTACATACTCTAAGTTTATCAAGAGCAATAAGCATTGCTTCATCTTGAGTATAATTAGCTTCTCTTTTCCATGCAGTCATAACCGGATATGGTACTAATATGATATCTACAGCATCCATTTCAGCCATCTTAAGAATGTCTTCTTTAATACGATCGTTCAAATGATATAATACCTCAACATCATATACTTTAATACCTCGTATATCTTTCTCATTTCGCGTATGGTGTGGCGAAAGTGACATACTAACTGCAACATTCTTTTCACATGCTGGTAATATTTCACCAGTGTCAAAAGTATAATTATGTGGTGAACTAAAATTAGCCACATTAAGCCCAATATGCAGTTTAATTACTGGGTATTTATTTAACAGTTCCATGCTGTCTCCTTTTGTTATTTGCTTACAATTAAAATAAGTAGCATACTTAAGCTATCCCACTATCAGTGTTGGCCAGATAACTTCTTGGTATGCCAGCAAGACTTAAAGAAAGATTTATGGCTTTGTCTATCATGGCAAGTTCAGTGACCAGCAAATCTATTTATAGTCTGGTTTCCTGGAATAATTTAATCTGCCTTCTCAGGACCTAACTTGCTTTATGCAGATACCATTATAATCTTTCTCAATAGGAAGGAGCGAAACTCTCCAGGCCGTCCCATGCCAACCTAAGTAGCACCCAGATTTATAGCGTTTCGCTCCAAATTTAATAAGGCCAGTAATAACTCATACTTAAGCTACTTATCACGTTCATCGTTTGTTTTAAGTTCTTTCGCATAAATTTTATACTCCTCTGATTCGAGAGCATTTTGGGTGGTTCCGTATTTCTCATAGTACATTACAAGAAATGTTATATCCTCAGGAGTCATTTTTATTTCGCCCATCTCTTATTTCTCCTCTATTAATTGTTCTAAATGGTTATCCTCTTGCTACCAACATTATAAATTAGTGAGAGAGCCGTCAATATCTTCCAGTGACCCTTAAATACGGTTAGCATTGTTGCCAATTAAAAGCTTGACCCTTCCTTTACTCTCTCAAATTTTAACCTGCCTACACTTTAGTACCATAGTAGTGCGAAATATCCCTAAGCCTCCTTGATTGGAGCTTGCTT